>JGI994J12354_10000098_pt1 | contig 77624 bp, 63 predicted proteins | sample IntmicLarv3ML3BL_FD_12354 | JGI IMG/M metagenome (IMG submission 12354) | reverse complement strand
TTTAAAGGTTACAGCACTATGATTTATCTGATATGTAGTAAATTGGCTTTTGCTCCTATTCGGCTTTTTGAATAATCTTTTCACGGTTTTAGGAAAAGAACCCAAATTAAAATCAAGATTGACAAATAAACTTAATAGGATTAATATATATTAATTATTCCGATGCTTAAAAATGGAATAATCGCAGTGAGGAGGAATTATTTTGCACGATTCGGAAAGCAACAAAAGAATAATAAAAGAGTCGGTCAGCTGGATTTTAGTGCTTGCAGGCGCGTTTGCCGCATCATTATTGATAAGTAATTTTGTAATTGTAAACGCGACCGTTCCGACGGGCTCGATGCGCGAAACAATCAAAATTGAAAGCCGAATTGTCGCAAACAGACTGTCCTATAAATTTTCTGACCCGAAACGGTTTGATGTTATAGTGTTCAAAAACCCCGACGACGAGAGACAATATTATGTCAAGCGAATAATCGGTCTTCCCGGCGAAAAACTTGAAATCAGAAGCGGTAAGGTTTATATTAACGGAAGCGAAGAGCCGCTTGATGACTCATTTGTTGTCTATCCTCATTACGATGATTATTCGCTGCCCACTCAATATAACGATACGGTTCCTGAAGGTTGCTATTTCATGATGGGCGACAACCGCGGCGACTCTAAGGATTCGCGCATGTGGAGAAACACTTTTCTTGAACGAAGCAAAATTCTCGGGCGCGTTGTTTTTTCCTACTACCCGAGGGTTGAATTTATAAAATAAGTGAAGAGATGCCATCAAAAAAAGCGATTATAATATCAGTTTCGTGTCTCGTTGCAATTTTAATTATTAGCGCAACAGTTTTTTTGGCAACTAAAATGATCAGATACGGTTCTGCTGAGGTTCCGTCGGGAGCAATGCGCGAGACAATCGAAATTGGAAGCACGATAACGTTTGACAAGTTTGCTTACAAAAATTTCGAACCAGAGCGTTTTGATATTATAGTCCATAAAACCCGGACAATGAATCAGAGGTCTATATCAAACGAATAATCGGTCTTCCCGGAGAAACTCTTGAAATCAAAGAAAGAAAAGTATATATAAACGGAAATGATGAACCGCTCGACGACTCGTTTGTTACATTCCCTTACTTCGGTGATTACACGCTGCCTGTTCAATACAATGGCACGATTCCGGAGGATTGTTATTTTGTGATGGGCGACAATCGCGGCGACTCCAAGGATTCGCGGATGTGGAGAAATACGTTTGTAGAAAAAAAGCAAATTTTAGGTCGATTTGTTAAGGCAATAAAATAAATTAATATATACAGGAGGTTATTATGGTTACAAAAGACATGCTTATCGGAGATTTACTGCGCCATAACGAAGGTGTAGCCGAAATTTTGTTTCAGGCGGGAATGCATTGCGTGGGCTGTCCCTCGGCGGCGGGTGAAACGCTTGCCGAAGCGGGAATGGTTCATGGTCTCGACGTTGATGAAATAGTCAATAAAATAAACGCGTTGTAAAAATGCGAAAACACAGGGCTGTTGCGAAACCATGAAAAATTTGGTTTGCAACAGCCTTTTTTCTTAAACTTACATTAATAGACAAAGTAAGCACTGATTAAGGTAACCTTACGAAAAACTTACGAAAGCAAAACGTTCGCTTCAAGCCATTTTTCTTCGAAAGGCTACATCTATAGCATTTCCATTTGACATAAGCTATTTGTGAACCGAAATTGCGCTTGAAGCGTGCGCTAATTTCAATTCGCAAATAGCAAATCAAAAGCGGTTCAACAACGAGTTTTTAGACGTGTCCATAAAATAGCACTTCCGCTCACAGGAACTTATTCCGTTTTCAATCATATGAAGGAACATTTTGAAACGCTCTTAAATCGTGAGCGATTCAAAATATCCATTCAGACGTTTCAAACTGGAATTAGTAAGAGCTTTCGCCGCTGTCACTAAGTTTTCAGTAAGCTTTTGAATTAATCAGTGTTTACCAAATAAAAATTTGTCTCTGCTATTGCAATTTTTCGCTATTATGTGTATCATAAACGTAATAAAGGCATACTGGAGTGAGGATTTAATGGATAATTGGAATAAGGACGATCGTCAACCTGTTAAAAGACCGCAAAAACGACCAATACCGAAAAAACGGATTGATATGTTTTACATAGCTGTAATTTTTATCGGTGTGATAGTGTGTGTCATTGCTTTTGCCGTGCTTTTCAGTTATTTCAAAGGCTCAGATCCAAATGGTTCAGGAGGTGGGAAATCAACGAAAGCGCCCGCGACACCAACACCGACAGAAAGCGTTTTAATTGACGTGGGATTAAAGAACCAAATGACTGCCGTAATTCTCGCGCTCGGAAACGATGAAAACGGCGACAAAGCTGAGCTGTATGACATTTTAAACGGCAGAACCTACACTTTTTACATTTCCGCTTCAACTGAATTAAAAGATAAATACGGTCAACCTATATCGTTTAACGAATTTTCGGACGGAGATATTGTCGATGCTGTTTACGGAAGCAGAGGAAACACGCTTACCACCCTTAAAGTCAGCGCGGAAGCGTTCACGAAAAAATCGGTTTCGAATGTGAAAATAAACCCCGCAAGCAGCACAATAACGGTCGGAAATGATACATATAATTACAATAAAAAGATTGTCTGCAAGGCAAAGGATGAATATTGTGATGTAAAAAAGATTCTTCCGATGGACACGCTGACGCTTAAAGGTTATAAAGAAGATGTTTGGAATATTGAAATCATTAAAGGTCACGGTACGATTAAGGTAGCTAAAACCGAGGACATAACAGGGGCATTGCTCGAAATTGACGAGGGGGTTTTAACCAAACCGCTCGATCAGGATTTGTCGTTCGACATAGTGGAAGGTGAACACAAAGCAGTCGTCAAAGGTTCAAACATTGAAACATATAACGTGAGTTTTAAATTGGCGCACAATGAAATTTACGAAATAGATTTGACTAAGGTCGTATATTTGTCGGGAATGCTGACGATTGTCGTAAACGAATTTAACGCGAAAGTTACGGTGAATGGCGAAGAGGTTGACACAAAAGACCCGATAATGCTCGATTTCGGCGAATATGTCATTGTCGCCGAAAAAGAAGGTTTTATCAGAGAAAGCAGAAAGGTCAACATTGAGGGTCCGAAAACGGAAGTGAAAATCGAGTTGAAGGAGTTTCAATCACCTCCGCCCACAGCACAGCCCACACCGATGCCGCCGCCGACACCTGCACCGACAGAAATGGCACGATATGGTTCGGTGAGCATTGCAACAAAGCCGGACGATGCAAGCGTAATAATCGATGGCGTATTAAGAGGACAAACACCTATTAACATATCCGAAAAATACGGCTCGCACACGCTTACTCTAAGCAAAAGCGGATATGAAGAAATAACAACAACCATAACAATAGGCGAAAGCAACCGACCGATTAATATCGCGCTTCGGGCATTGGGTGAACCGGTTCAAGCCACCGCTGAACCGAACCCGACACCGGGATTGGCAGAAAACACACTGCCACCGAACAACAGACCGTGGTAAAACATTTTATAATTATGGAAAAAAGTTTTAAATATATAGGAGGTTCAAATGGCAAAGAAATTTATGAAAGGCAATGACGCGATTTCCGAAGCGGCAATAATGTGCGGTTGCCGCAGTTTTTTCGGTTATCCGATTACGCCGCAAAACGAAATTCCCGAATATATGAGCTGGCGCATGCCTGAGGTCGGCGGTTCATTCGTTCAAGCCGAAAGTGAAGTTGCTGCAATAAACATGGTCTACGGCGCGGCAGGCGCGGGCGGAAGAACAATGACATCCTCGTCAAGCCCGGGCGTTTCATTGAAAATGGAAGGAATTTCCTACATATGCGGCGCAGATTTGCCATGTGTAATAGTAAACATTCAGCGCGCAGGTCCCGGCTTGGGCGGTATTCAGCCGTCTCAGGCAGACTATTTTCAAGCGACGAAAGGCGGCGGTCACGGCGACTATCATTGCATAGTTTATGCACCCTCAACCTTGCAGGAAGCGGTCGATTTGACTCAGCTTGCTTTCGACAAAGCCGATGAATATAGAGTTCCAGCGATGATTTTGGGCGACGGCTTGCTTGGGCAAATGATGGAACCCGTTGAAATTAATGAAAAGAAATCCATCGACGTTGACAAAAGCTGGGCGACAACAGCCTGGAGCGACAAATCGCGCAAACGCGCCGTTGTAAACTCTCTGAGCCTTGACCCATATGAGCTTGAACAATGGAATCTCGAACGTCAGGGAAGATATAAAACAATTGCGGAAAAAGAAGTTTTATATAAAACGATAAACGCTGAGGATTGCGATATTTTGGTTGTTGCCTACGGAATTTGCGCAAGAATCGTAAATTCGGTTATAGACGAATGTTCAAACGACGATTTGAAAATCGGAATGCTTTGCCCTCTTACACTTTGGCCCTATCCCTATGAAGCGCTGAAAAAGCTCGCAAAGGGCAAAAAGGCTGTTCTGTGTGTCGAAATGTCGGCAGGGCAAATGGTTGAAGACGTTCAATTAGCCGTTCAAGGTGAAGTTCCGGTTAAATATTACGGAAGAATGGGCGGCGTTGTTCCGACCGCGGAAGAAATTTATGACGAAATCGTTAAAATAAAGGAGGGGTCGAGATGACGCCGGTATTCAAAAAAACAAACATGCTTACAGACGCGACATTTCATTATTGCCCCGGCTGCACTCACGGCATTGTCCACAGACTTGTTGCCGAATGTATCGAGGAACTTGGACAGGCGGATAATTGCATAGGTGTTGCGCCTGTTGGTTGCGCGGTTCTTGCATATAACTATTTTAACTGCGACATGCAGCAAGCTTCTCACGGGCGTGCTCCCGCTGTTGCGACGGGAATTAAACGAGTTCATCCTGACAAGCTGGTGTTCAGCTATCAGGGCGACGGCGATTTGGCTTCAATCGGAATGGCGGAAACGATTCACGCCGCGGCAAGAAGCGAAAACATTACAATAATTTTCATAAACAACGCAATTTACGGCATGACAGGCGGACAAATGGCGCCCACAACACTTGTCGGGCAAAAAGCGACGACTTCAAGAGACGGTCGCGACCCGAAACTGAACGGAATGCCGATTAATATGTGTGAAATGCTTGCAACTGTCGACGGCGCTTCCTACATTGAACGTGTAAGCGTTTGCGGAGTTAAAAACATCAATAAAACGAAAAAAGCGATTAAAAAAGCTCTTTCAACGCAAATCGAAGGCAAAGGATTTTCGCTTGTCGAGGTGTTGTCGACCTGCCCGACAAACTGGAAAATGTCACCTGTTGATTCGCTCAAATTCGTAAACGAAAACATGACAGAGCGGTTTCCGCTTGGAGTGTTTAAGGGGGAAGCGCAATGAAAAAGATGATTTTAGCCGGCTTCGGTGGGCAAGGAATGTTGCTTTGCGGGCAACTTTTGGCATATGCGGCAATGGCGGAAGGGCTTAACGTAACTTGGTTTCCCTCATACGGACCCGAAATGCGTGGCGGTGCGGCGGCCTGTACGGTCGTTGTTTCCGAAAAGCCTGTGGGAAGCCCCGTTGTTCAATTCGCCGACATTGTTGTAACGGCGAGCCAACCCGCTTTTGAAAAATATAACAAATCGGTTGCTGAGGGCGGAACAATGCTCTATCACAGCGCATTCGTTAAAATCACGGAAAAACGTGACGACGTGAAATATATAGGTGTTGATTTTGCCGAATTGACAAAGGATTTCCCGAAAGCGGCGAATGTAGCAATGCTTGGCGCAATCAATAAGTTAGCGGGTTGTGCGAGCATTGAATCGCTTCGCGCAGCTTTGGTGTATAAATTCGGTAATAAAAACGAAAAAGTTCTTGTAATAAACGAAAACGCGATTGCAATAGGTGCTGAAGCGGTGTGAGGGTATATGATTATGACGCGATCATAAAGCAATCTGAAATAGGAAAGGGCGGCGCGTATGTGCCGTTTCCCTATGACATCAGAGCTGAGTTCGGCAAGGGACGTGTTAAGGTTCATGTAACCTTTGACGGAATTCCTTACGACGGAAGCATTGTCAACATGGGCGTTAAAAACGAGGATGGTTCTGTCTGCTTTATAATCGGAATTTTAAAGAATATTCGCGTGAAAATCGGTAAACAAATCGGCGATAGTGTTCGCGTTGCAGTGAGTGAAAGGAAGTAAACAGCATGAATGTGCAGTACCGTTGCCCTTGGGGCGACACCTCCGATTCGCTGATGCGTGAATATCACGACACCCAATGGGGAAAGCCCTGCCACGACGAACGCGAGCTTTTTGAGATGCTGATTTTAGAAGGCGCTCAAGCAGGGTTGTCGTGGTCGTGTATATTAAACAAGCGAGAAAACTACCGTGCCGCGTTTGATAATTTTGATGTTGAAAAAGTTGCGGCATATGGTCAAACCAAGGTTGAAGAGCTTCTTAAAAATTCAGGAATAGTCCGAAACAAGCTTAAAATCAACGCCGCAATAACAAACGCGCAGGCGGTTTTAAGGCTTTGCGGATTAGATGAATTTTTGTGGAGTTACACCAATGGCAAAACGATTGTAAATCATTTGGAACGACAGGAGGACATGCCGGTTAACACCCCGCTGTCCGACAAAATAAGCAAAGAAATGAATAAGCTGGGCTTCAAATTCGTCGGAAGCACGATCATCTACAGTTATTTGCAGGCAATAGGAATCGTGAACGATCACTTACAGTTTTGCCCGTTCAAATAAGAGGGAGTAGTTATATGAATAAGAGCGAGCTTTTCGACTTCATAAACGACATAACATCAAAAATGTCTGTCGTTGAATATAATCAAATCCCTGAAATTGATTTGTATATGGATCAGCTCACAACTTTCATCGACGAAAAATTGAAGGATTGCAAACGCAACAAATCCGACAAAATTCTGACAAAAACAATGATAAACAACTACGCGAAGGACAATTTGCTTCCTCCGCCGGAAAAGAAAAAATATAATAAGGAGCAAATTGCACTTCTTATTTTAATTTATCACTTGAAATCAGAAATCACAATAGGCGACATATCGGCTGTTTTCGACTATATGGAAACTGAAAAAATCAGCGTCGAAACAGTCTATCGCGCTTTTGAAACAATAACAGAGCGGGAAAACCGTGAATTTCCCGATGCGGTCGAAAAAATTCTGGAGGAAGCCGAAAAACCGCACAAAGACAAAACGCTTGTGTTGCTCACGATAATCGCTTTAATAGTCGAAGCGAACTCGAGAAGAATGCTTGCCGAACGGCTCATTGATACTTTAAAAAATTAAATATTAAAAGGAGTAAATTACTTATGAGCTTACAAATCAAGAACAACTGGAACGAAACAATAGAGCGTTTCGACGCTTGGTTTCACAACAAACCCTGCGACCGCCCACTTATCAACGCTTGGGCAAACCGCGAAGAGGGTGATTTCCTCATTCCCGAACGACTGGTTGAAGAACCCTACTCAGATTTAAAAGACAGGTACCTAAACCCCGACAAGCGTTTCACAACCGTAATGAACTGGTTTTGCCGTGACATCAAGCCTGTAGCCGAAGCTTTTCCGGAATATTCAATAAACCTCGGTGCAGGCTCAATGGCTCTTTATTTGGGGGCTGAACCAGATTTTGCGCCTGATACATTGTGGTTCAAACATTTTGTTGAAGACTATAGCGATGTTCTTCCGCTTACCTACGATCCTGAAAACATTTGGTGGAAGAAACATTTGGAAATAATCCGCAGACAGGTCGAACTTGCCAAAGACACCGATATTCTCATAGGAATCCCCGACATAGTAGAAAACATCGACATTCTCTCGGCTCTTCGCAACCCGCAGGATTGTTGCTATGATTTATATGACTATCCTGACGAAGTCAAACAGGCATTAGATAACATAACAAAGCTCTATCCTGTCTACTACGACGCAATCTATGACATTGTAAAACGTGAAGACGGCGTTTCAGCCTATACTGTTTTCAACATCGCCGCGCACGGCAAAACAGCGAAAGTTCAATGTGATTTCGGCGCGATGATGTCGCCCGAGCATTTTAAGGAATTTATCATTCCAACCCTTAAGGAGCAATGCTCAAAGCTCGACAACACCTTGTTTCACTTAGACGGTCCCGAGTGCATTCCCCATGTCGACGCGTTAATGACACTCGAAAACCTCGGTGCGCTTCAATGGACTTATGGCGCAAGAAATCCCGGCTCTGCCGATGAACGCTGGTTCGACATGTATAAAAAAGTAAAAGAAGCGGGAAAAGGCTTGTGGTTCTCTTTCGATGATCCGCCGGAAAAAGCGATCGCTGACGCTGATAAAATTGTAAAAAAATTCGGACATCAAGGTTTGTTTTTCAATTTCCCGAGAATGAGCCAAAAGCTTGCAGATGAATTAATGATAAAAGCCGAAAAGGAATGGAAAATATAAAATGATAAAGCTCGGCGGACCTGTTTTTAGTGCAGACGACGACCCGAAGATGCTGGCAAAGGCACATAAGGCGAAGGGCTACACCGCTGCTTATGTGCCGCCTGTGTCTGTCGGTGACAAGCCGCGCTTAAAAGAAATAAGAGAAGCGTTTAAAGCCGAGGATATAATTTTGGCCGAGGTCGGATATTGGGGAAACATCACCGATACAGATGATGATGAAAGAAAGAAAAACATTAATGAGCTGACCGACGCGCTTTTCATAGCCGAGGAAGTCGGAGCAGTTTGCGCAATCGACATTTTCGGTTCATATATTCACGGTCACGGAACATCGGCGTTCACCAAAAAAAATTTCTCAAATGACGCTTTTGACGACGCTGTAGACATTGCAAGATTGTTAATCGACACTGTCAAACCGAAAACGGCGTTTTTTGCCTATGAAATTTTTCAATTCAACATCGTTGACAGTCCCGAAACAATAGAAAAACTGATCAAAGCTGTTGACAGAAAGCAATTCGGAGCACATCTTGACCTGGCGAATTTGATAAACTGTCCGCGAGCATATTATTCCTCGGGCGAAATAATGCGCGACTGTATAAAACGATTCGGAAACAAAATCGTTGCGGCACATATTAAAGACGTTAAAATGAAAGAACCTGCGTTGAGCGTTTCTTTTGAAGAGGTAATTCCCGGCGAGGGAAACCTCGACATAAAAACATTTATAAGTGAAATTCATAAGCTGCCGCGTGATATTCCTTTCATGATGGAACATCTGTCGAGCAAAGAAGAATATGACAAATCAGCTGCGCATATTCGCAAATGCGCATTTGAAGAAGGAATTATATTATAATTATATTGGAGGAAACATCGTGATTGATTTGTTCAAAATTACTAACCTGACAAACGGCAGAACTCGACTTTTCACGGCAGAAAACGTATATGGTGAAAAGGGCAGGGGAGGAATGGCGGAAGTGTCGGACACTCCTCAGGATTCTGTAATAAAAATAGGTCAAAAATGGAACGGCGCGAACCCCTGCGCAAAAGATTTGGGTGTAAAATGGAAGGTTCGCCCCTGCATAACACTTCCACCGAAATCGTTCACAGATATAATGAATGTCGAAGCGTCGGGAAGAATAACACATATTTGGATTACGACTGACAGCAAATTTTTTCGCGATCTTATTTTAAGAATCTATTGGGACGGCGAAGAATTTCCAAGCGTCGAATCACCCTTAGGCGATTTCTTCTGCTGCGGCTTCGCAAAACCTCTTAATATTGCGTCCTTGCCGATAAATGTAAACGCTACAGGCGGAATGAACTGCTATTTTCCGATGCCGTTCCGCAAGAGCGCAAGAATAACCATAGAAAACCGAGCCCAAGAGGAATGCGGCGGATTATATTACGCCGTGAGTATGGACGAAGACATGATAAGTCCCGACGAAGCATATTTCCACGCGAAATTCAGAAGAGACAACCCCACAAAATATAAAGAAGATTATTTAGTTATAGATGGAATAAAAGGCCACGGTCACTATGTCGGAACGCAAATGAGCTGGCAGCAAAACACCACGGGATGGTGGGGCGAGGGTGAATTTAAGGCGTTCATCGATGGCGACGGCGAATTTCCAAGCTATTGCGGAACAGGAACAGAAGACTATTTCGGTGGCGCATGGGGCTTCAACGGTAATTATTCCGCCCAGTTCTTAGGCTATCAAGATCTGATGACGCAAGGATTTTTCGGTGAAAAACGCGCCACTAACCAAGTGGGAAACCGCCACAGCATGTATCGTTTCCATATAATGGATCCGATCAGATTTCAATCTGATTTCAAGGCGTATATGCAGGTGCTGGGTTGGCGTTCTGAAAACAGATATTTGCCGCTTTGCGATGATGTCGCCTCGGTCGCTTATTGGTATCAAACAGAGCCGCATGCAAGGTTTGAAGCGCTTGGGAGTAAGGACGATTTGGAAGTTATTTAAGAACCAAAAGGAGACAGAAAAGCATGACAATAACAGAAATTTTAACCAAAAATGCTGAACTTTACGGCAATGAGGTTTGTTTAACCGAAATCAACCCCGATTTAGAAGAAACGCGCAAAACGTGGAAGGACAACGCCCTTGTCGAAACAGCTCACAGCGTTCGCTACAGAAAAGAGATGTCGTGGCGCTCGTTCAATGAAAAAGCCAACCAATTTGCTAATTTGCTTCTTCAAAGAGGAGTTGAGCGAGGCGACAAAGTCGGCTTACTTCTGATGAACTGCATCGAATGGCTTCCGATTTATTTCGGAACGTTGAAATCGGGCGCGCTTGTTGTGCCGATGAATTTTCGGTACAGCTCAGACGAAATAAAATATGCACTCGATTTAGCTGATGTTTCAATTCTCATATTAGGACCCGAATTTATCGGTCGTGTTCAATCGATAAAAGACGACATGCCGAAAGTGAAATCAATATTTTTTGTTGGCGGCGATTGCCCCGATTTTGCCGAAAGCTATGAAAAATTTTCTGAAATTTGCCCGAGAAACGAACCCGGCATTGAAGTTAAAGAAACCGACGATGCCGCAATATATTTTTCCTCGGGAACAACAGGTTTTCCCAAAGCGATTCTTCACTCACATAAAGCGCTCTATGCCGCTTGCGAGGTTGAGCAGAATCACCACAGCCAAACTCACGACGATGTGTTTCTTTGCATTCCGCCGCTCTATCACACAGGCGCGAAAATGCACTGGTTCGGAAGCTTTTTGATGGGGGGAAACGCCGTTCTTCTTCGAGGAATACGCCCGAAATGGATAATCGAAACCGCCGCCAATGAACGCGCGACGATCGTGTGGCTTCTTGTCCCCTGGGCGCAAGATATTCTCGACGCGATCGAAAGCGGCGAAATTAATTTGGACGATTATGACCTGAGCGCGTGGAGACTCATGCACATAGGCGCGCAACCTGTTCCGCCAAGCCTAATCCGCCGCTGGAAAAAATATTTTCCTGAGCATGATTATGACACTAATTACGGTCTTTCAGAATCAAGCGGACCGGGTGCCGTTCATCTTGGTGTTAAAAACTTACATAAGGTCGGCGCAATCGGAAAAGCGGGATTTGGATGGCAAACAAAAATCGTTGACGAAAACAGCAAGGAAGTGAAGCAGGGTGACGTCGGTGAATTGATTCTTTTCGGCGACGGCGTAATGAAATGCTATTACAAAGACCGGGAAGCCACTGCCGCTTCAATCAAAGATGGATGGCTCTACACAGGAGACATGGCGTGTGAGGACGAGGATGGTTTCATTTTCCTTGTAGATAGAAAGAAGGACGTAATAATAACGGGCGGTGAGAACATCTACCCTGTTCAAATAGAAGATTTTCTGCGCGGCTACGAAAAAATCAAAGATTCAGCTGTAATCGGTTTGGCTGACCACAGGCTCGGGGAAATAGCTGTTGCGATAATCGAAATAAAACCCGGAATGGATTGCAGCGAGGAAGACATAATTCATTATTGCAGTCAGCTTCCCCGCTATAAACGTCCGCACAGAATCATTTTCGACAACGTGCCGAGAAACGCAACAGGCAAAATCGAAAAGCCTAAGCTTCGAGCAAAATACTGTGGAGGAAGTGTTGTTAAAAAACAATTCGAGATTGAGAGCGGAGCATGATTTATTTTATTGTAAACCCAAAAGCAGGGTCAGGAAAGACAAAAAAGGCTGTTTCAATAATTTCAGCGCTTATGAACAAGCGTGGTGAGGAATATTCTTTTGTCTACACCGAGAAGAAAGATGACGCTAAAAGGGTTTCAAGCCTCATAAATTTTAAAAAAGCAACCGCGATAGTATGCATCGGCGGTGATGGAACGCTTCAGGAATATGTAGGGATTTGTGTTGGAAAGGACGTATCTTTCGGCATAATTCCGCTCGGAAGCGGAAACGATTTCATGTGCTCTGTTCCGGATGGAATGCGTAAATTTCGATCGTTTCGGCGAAAAATAGCTTATTATACGGACAAAGTTGTTTGCCGCAAAACCATGCTCATTGACGTTCTGATTGTAAACGGCGAAAAATATTGCCTAAACATCGGCGGAACAGGCATGGACATTCAAATTTTGAAAGACGCGCAGCCGCTGAAGAAAATTTTTGGCGGCGCGTCGTATTTTATTTCACTGATGAAAAACGTAATTTTCTACCGTGCCGAAAAAATGACACTCACAACAGACGGAAAATCACGGACGGAAAAATTCCTTCTTCTGGCGTTTTGCAATGGCGCTTATTACGGAGGCAAGTTGAGAATCGCTCCGCCCGCCCAAATAAACGACGGGAGCATTACGGTTTGTACAGTCAGGGAAATGCCGTTAATTAAGCTGGTAGCGCTTTTCCCGTTGGTCAAACCGGGAAAGCATATGAAAATTAAACAGGTTTCGTTTGTTGATTGCTTAAAAGCCACGTTGAGGTTTGAAGGAAAACGAATTGTGAATTTAGACGGAAATTTGTTTGAAATGAAAAGCCCACTGACCATTGAGGTTGTTAAGGGTGCAGTGCGGTTGATTATTTGAGGTGAATATGCGATTTCATTACGCCGACTATAAAACCATCCTATCACCGCAAAACGGCATGAACATCTACAGAGGCTGTTCCCACGGCTGCATTTACTGCGACGCGAGAAGCGTCTGCTATCAAATGACCCACGACTTTGAAGACATCGAGGTCAAACGAGATGCACCGCTCATTTTAGAAACCCAATTAAGGAAAAAACGTCAAAAATGCATGATTTCAACGGGCGCAATGTGCGACCCGTATATTCATATTGAAGAAGAGCTGTGTCTGACACGAAAATGTCTCGAAGTAATCGCTAAACAAGGCTTCGGGCTTTGCATACAAACGAAATCGGCGCGAATATTAAGAGACCTTGATTTATTGAAAAAAATTAATGAAAACGCGAAATGTGTCGTCGAAATGACGCTCACAACTTTTGATGAAGAGTTATGCAAAATCATCGAACCGAACGTTTCGACGACCTTTGAGAGGTTCAAAGTTCTTGAAACAATGAGGGATTGCGGCATACCGACCGTTGTTTGGCTTTCACCCGTTCTGCCGTTTATAAACGACACAGAGGAAAACGTAAGAGGAATAATTGATTATTGCAAGAAAGCAAAGGTAAAAGGCATAATATGCTTCGGCTTCGGCGTAACTCTGCGCGAGGGCGACAGAGAATATTTCTACGGGAAATTAGATGAACATTTCCCCGGCATCAAGCAAAGATACATTCGCACTTTCGGCAACAGCTACGAATGTAACAGCCCGAAAAACCGCGAGCTTTACGCTGTCGCAAAAGCCGAATGCGCCAAACACGGCATAATGTTCGGCGTAAACAATATATTCAAATACCTAAAGGAGCTGCCGCAAAAAAATGAGCAAATCACTCTCGAAAATCTTTTTTAGAGCAATCAAATGCCTTATATTATTTCTTTTCATTAATTCAATTTTAATCGGAAAAATTTTACCAGCAACAGCATTGTTTGCCCTCTATATTTTCATAAACATCAAACCCGTCGGTGGTCGTTCCTCTTCGGGAAAATTGAGCGTGCTGATAGGCGGGCGAGAATGTATTATCATGGCGGCGGTTTGCCTTGTTTCGGAAATGATATTATACGTTGCGATAATATTTTATGATTTAGTCGGAGCGTCTGTTTGGGTTCTTATCACAAACGCCGTTTTGTGCGCGGTTTTATTGTTCGTTTTGGTGTTAAACGGTTTTATCCGAATTTGCGCGACCTCGAAGCAAGCGGGAATTGCGGTGAAAATTCTGTTCATTTCCCTTTGGTGGTTTCCCGTAATAAACTTAATATTATTGAAAAAACTATGCGGCTCGGCAATTGAAGAATACGAACACGAACACAAAAAAGCCGAACGAAACAAAAAGCGAAAATCAGAAATGGTTTGCAAAACAAAATACCCGATTGTTCTTGTCCACGGAATATTTTTCCGCGATTGGAAGCTGTTTAATTATTGGGGAAGAATCCCGAAAGAACTGGAAGAAAACGGCGCAATGCTATTCTACGGCGGACAGCAATCGTCTGTTTCTGTTTCGGCAAGTGCCGAGGAATTAGCAGCCTCCATAGAGCGCATAATAGCAGAAACAGGAAGCGAAAAGGTCAACATAATCGCCCATTCAAAAGGCGGATTAGACAGCCGCTACGCCATCAGTTGTCTCGGAATCGACAAACATGTGGCGTCTCTGACAACAATAAACACACCGCACTACGGTTGCGACTATGTCGGGAATTTAATAGAGAAAATTCCCAAAAAGTTCATAAATTCAATAGACAAAAAATATGAAACCGTTTTCAGCATCTTGGGCGACGAAACACCTGATTTCCTCGCGGGACTTAAAGGCTTAACCTCCGAAGAATGCAGAAAACTCAACGAAATCATGCCCGATTCACCCGATGTATATTACCAAAGCGCAGCATCAATGATGAAATCAAGATTCGCCTCGCCGTTTCCGCTCAATTTAGGCTACAGCATAATCAAACCCACAGAGGGAGACAACGACGGCTTAGTGGCGACAACCTCAATGAAATGGGGCAATTTCCTCGGAATAGTCAAAGAAAAAGGTAAGAAAGGAATTTCCCACGGCGACATGATTGACCTGACAAGAAAAAACATTGGCGGGTTCGATGTTTGCGAATATTATGTGAATTTGGTAAAGTGGTTAAAGGAGATGGGATTATGAGCATAGAAGATAACCTTATTAGTGCTTTTTACATTGGTTTTTTTATGTATTTGGTTTTTTCAGTGTTATTAATTTTAATCTTGTTTATTCTGGCTTTTTTTATGGCAAAGATAATGAGAGGCAATACGACAATAGGGGGCAATAATGCGTTCAACAGCAAGATTATAATAGCTTTTCTATTTGTTTCGATATGTTTGCTTTCAATATTCAATTTTTATAAATTTTCTACGTACTGCAAGGATTTAAAAAATGTTCAACAACGATCCTTTGAAACAATAACTGCAATCGCTGTCGGTTATTCGTCAGTTGGGGAAGGTAATGGTCCTAATGATTTGAGCTATGGAACACCTATTTTTGAAGTGCCGGAAACAGGCGAGAAAATTAAATTGTCGGTAGGTCCTGTAGAATTAAACGAAACATATACTTTGATTTATTTAAAGCATTGTAAGTTGGCTGAAATCATAAAACACAACTAAATATAGCGCAGTTAAAGGAATTGGGATTGTAGCGCTCCCTTTTTTATGCTATACTCTTTCTTGAAGCAATCAACAAACAAAGCAGGAGGTAACAAATGGCAAACAAATTTTGCGAATTACTAAACATCAAATACCCGATAATTCAAGGTGCAATGGCGAGAATCGCCAACGCATCTCTTGCGGGCGCGGTAAGCAAAGCGGGCGGTCTCGGCGTAATCGCGGCAGGAACTTCAACACCCGACGAAGTCAGAGAAGAAATCAGAAAAATCAAAATCATGACCGACAACCCCTTTTGTGTAAACATAATGCTTTTGTCGTCCTACGCCGACGACATTGCTCGTCTGATAATCGAAGAAAACGTGCCTGTCGTAACAACAGGCGCAGGAAATCCAGGAACCTACATGGACGAATTTAAATCAAAAGGAATAAAAGTCATTCCCGTAATTCCGTCCGTTGCATTAGCAAAACGAATGGAAAAATTCGGCGCAGACGCAATCGTCGCCGAAGGAATGGAAGCAGGCGGACACATCGGCAAGCTGACAACAATGGCACTTCTGCCGCAAGTCGCCGACGCTGTTTCAATTCCGGTAATAGGCGCAGGCGGAATCGGCGACGGTCGTGGAATGGCGGCGGCGTTCATTCTCGGCGCAAGCGGCGTTCAAATCGGAACACGCTTTTTATTGGCTAATGAATGTACCGTTCATCAAAATTATAAAAACTCCATAATAAAGATGAAAGACATCGACACCACAATAACAGGCACACTGACAGGTCATCCCGTCCGCGTAATGCGAAACAAATTGTCAAAACAGTTCGATGAATTAGAGAAAAACGAAGCAAAAAAAGACGAGCCTAATCTTAAAGCCTTTGACGAACTCGGCATAGGCGGTCTCAAGAAAGCAGTCATTGACGGCGATGTCGAATACGGCTCTGTTATGGCGGGTCAAATCGCAGGGCTTGTCAATAAAGAGCAAAGCTGTGAGGAAATAATTCTTGAAATTATGGGTGAATTTAATAAGCTAACAAGGAGTTAAGAATGAAAACAGCATTTATTTTTTCCGGTCAAGGTTCTCAATTTGCGGGAATGGGTAAGGATTTATACGAAAACCACTCAGAATGTCGGCTTCTTTTCGACGAAGCCTCAGAAATATTAAAAATAGATTTCAAATCAGAAATTTTTGAAAACGGCGAAATATTGAAAAAAAACGAATATTGTCAACCGGCGATTGCCGCCGTAAGTGCCGCCGCGCTAAAAGTTGCCGAACTTAAAGGAATGACCGCCGATGTGGTGGCGGGGCTGAGCTTAGGCGAATACACGGCGCTTTACGCTTCTGGAGTTTTCACGTTTGAAAATCTGATAAAAATAACAAGACGGCGCGGATATATCATGGAAAATTATGTTTCCGATGTCGCAGGTGGAATGAGTGCCGTTTTGGGTCTCGATTCGGCCGATTGTCTGCGTGCTTGCGAGAAAGCCAACCTCACCTTGGGCGGCGAAGAATCCGTAGTTTGCGCCAATTTCAATGCACCGGGTCAAGTCGTCATAAGCGGCGGGCTTAATGCGCTCGCGCTGGCGGAACAGCTAGCTTCCGAAAGCGGCGCAAAACGTGTTTTAAGTCTAAACGTAGCGGGTCCGTTCCACACAAGCTACTACGAAGCGGCGGCAGAAGAACTCTATAACGAGCTTAAAACCTACACTTTCGGCGAAATGAAGATTCCCGTAATCTCCAACGCCACCGCCTATAAATACGCCGAAACAGCTGACATAGCGGCGGTTCTGCGAAGACACATGATAAGCCCCGTTTTGTTTCAAAAATCGGTAGAAAACATGATTGAAGACGGTGTCGGAGAGTTTTACGAATTTGGTCCGGGAAAAACTCTAACGGGATTTGTAAAAAAAATAAATAAGGAAGTCAAAGCAGTTTCGGGGGTATCAAATTGACAAATAAAACAGCAATAATAACAGGCGGCTCAAGAGGAATAGGTCTTGCCACGGCATTAAAATTCGCCAAAGAAGGCTATAACACGGTTATAATCGGCAACACTCGCGAACCCATAGAAGCCGCTGCCGAAATCAAAGCTCTCGGAAACGGTGTGGATTGTCTGCCGCTGAAAGCCGATGTTTCCTCGTTTTCCGAAGCCGAAAGCATCATAAAAAAGGCAAAGTCAGAGTTCGGTTCAATAGATGTTTTAATCAACAACGCGGGAATTACGCGCGACAATCTTCTTCTCAGAATGACCGAAGACGACTTCGATTCCGTAATCGCCGTGAATCTCAAAGGCGCATTCAACATGATTAAACACGCCAGTTCCGTAATGCTAAAGCAAAAAAGCGGCGCAATAATAAACATTTCCTCCGTCGTCGGACTAATCGGAAACGCAGGACAAGTGAACTATGCCGCGTCTAAAGCAGGAATAATCGGAATTACAAAATCAGCGGCAAAAGAGCTTGCTTCGCGTGGAATAACCGTAAACGCAATCGCTCCCGGTTTCATAGAAACCGACATGACAGAAAATCTTTCAGAAGAAGTAAAAACAGAATATTTGAAAAACATTCCGCTCAAAAGGTTAGGCAAAGTCGGTGACATCGCCGATTCGGCGTTCTTTTTGGCGGAAAGCTCCTATATAACAGGGCAAATATTAACAATTGATGGTGGGATGGTGATGTAAATGGACACAAAACGCGTCGTTATTACCGGAATGGGGCTTCTTACCCCCGTTGGAAACACGGTAGAAGAATTTTGGAACAATATAAGCAAAGGAAACATCGGAATTGCGCCCATAACGCGCTTTTCCACAGATGACATGAAAGCCAAGGTCGCCGCCGAGGTCAAGGATTTCGACTGCGAACAATATTTTCCGAAAAAAGATTCAAAAAGAAACGATTTATTCAGTCAATATGCGATGGCGGCGGCGGTGAGTGCCGTCTCCGACGCGGGTTTTGGTGAAACTGATTTGGAAGACAATGTGCGCGTCGGCGTTTTGGTCGGAAGCGGAATTGGCGGTCTCAAAACGATGGAAGATCAAGTGACACGCCTAAATGAAAAAGGTCCCAACAGGGTTGCACCGCTGTTTATTCCAATGACAATCGGAAACATGGCAGCAGGCAACATCGCGCTTAAACTGGGAATAACAGGAACTTGCGCCGCTGTCGTAACGGCTTGCGCCTCCTCAGCGCATTGCATCGGAGAAGCGTTCAGAAACATTAAACACGGCTATTCCGATGTAATTTTAGCAGGCGGCTCAGAAGCGTCAATCACAAGAATCGGCATGGCAGGCTTCACCTCGCTCACCGCACTTTCCGAGTCAAACGACCCGAAACGCGCGTCAATTCCTTTTGACAAAGACAGAAATGGCTTTGTAATGGGTGAGGGAGCGAGTGTTTTAGTAATAGAAGAACTTTCTCATGCACTTGCAAGAAACGCCAAAATTTACGCCGAAGTCGTCGGCTATGGTTCGACCTGCGACGCGCATCACATGACTTCACCCGACCCCGAGGGCAAGGGCGCGTCAAACGCGATGATTATGGCGATGAATGAAGCGGGAATTACCCCTGTCGATGTGTCATATGTAAACGCTCACGGAACAGGAACGCCGTCAAACGATTTACCCGAAACGATTGCCATCAAAAAGGCTTTGGGGGAGCACGCTTACAAAGTGCCTGTTACTTCGTCGAAATCAATGACAGGGCACATGCTTGGCGCGGCGGGTTCTGTCGAAGCGTCTGTTTGTGCGTTGGTTTTGGTGAACAATTTCGCGCCGCCGACAATGGGACTCGAAACGCCGGAGGAGGGCTGTGATTTGAATTATTTGCCGGGTAAGGGCGAAAAACGTGAAATGCAATATGCGTTGTCGAATTCCTTTGGTTTCGGCGGGCATAATGCTGTGCTTTGTTTGAAAAAATATTGAATTCGGCAATGATTCGCATGTAGGACAAGGAATGTGGTGCGCCGAGGGCGTCGCGCCCTACGGGTGATTGGTTTTACCAAAAAGCGTTCTCTATGTGTTCGATTTCAAGCTGTTCGCTTCCGATAATTTCAACCACATCAAAGCGCATGTCAACATCGGCAAGTTGATTTTCGGAAATATACCAATTAGCGGCGTTCTTAAGTGAACGCCTTTTTGTTGCGGTAACTGCCTCTCGCGGAAGCCCGATTGCCAAATTTTTTCTATACTTAACCTCGACAAAAACAACGCAATCGCCATCACGCGCGATAATGTCAATTTCACCTTTTCCCCTCTTATAATTGCGCGAAACGACGACATAGCCCTTTGCTTCCAAAAAGCCTGCCGCCGCCGTTTCGCCATAATTCCCCTTGCGTTTGTTATCGCTTAACATGAATTAATCTTAAATCCTTTCCACAGGCTTCGCAAGCCTTGCGCCTGTCGCCGCCGATGCCCCGAAATTGAAAAACGGAGCAACCTCGTCGGCATTTTTATACTCGAATTGCGTCGGGTCGTAATTGTGAACCGCTTCCGTCGCGATTCCGATAGCCTCGCAAAAATCGTTCTCATCGCCGTAAGACGCGCCATTAAAATAAAGCATCGTACAGGGCGGCAAATCGATTATGTCATAGCCACCGGGAATCGGCTTACAGTAATCAGCAGGAACTTCCACCCCCGCCGCCGTGTTCGATGTTCCGTTCTTAACAAATCTCGAAGGAAGTGTAAGCAGCGCCGAAGAATCAAATTTTTCGGGAACACTGTTCAAAAGCCCTTCCCAATCACAACCCATTTCTTCGCAAAACTCCAAATAATCCCCGTCCAAAGTGTTTTTCGCCCTAAGCAAAATCAATTTTCTCGCAGGACGCTCAACCGCCGTAACCGTAACAACTCTCGATATTTTCCCCTTTTCCATTTCAAGCCCCTCTTTCATGCTGTAGTAGGCTTCAACGTCGTAAGGAACAAACCAACCAATCGCGGCAGCTTCGCGACGATATTTGTTTGGTGTGACATTAAATCGGCTCGAAAACGCCCGCGTAAATCCGTCATGGGAATCAAACCCGCTGTCAAGCGCGACATCGGTGATTTTCGCATCAGTATCGCGAAGAATTTCAGCCGCTCTCGTAAGTCTGATCGCCCGAATATATTCAAAAGGAGTCATTTCCGAAGCCTCTTTGAATATTCTTGCCGCGTGAAATTTGCTGTAACCCGCCGCAACGCTCAAATCTTCAAGAGTTATATCATCGTCAATGTTTTCGAGAATATATTTCTGCATTCGCGATACGGCGGCGATTTTGTCGGTAAGTTCCATTGATTTCAGCCTCCGCATAAACAATAACGCAATTCAAAACTATTTTCTCGACCTGCCTTGCTTAATTTATTCGCCTAACGCTTTTATGCACTTCCGACAAACCCCGCAAGCCGAATAACAATCACTCGTGTCAACCGCCGCGCCGAGATTCTCCGCATATTCCAACAGCCGACCCGCTCCGCCGTCCATCAACGCTCGCGTAACAGGGCTTTCCTGCGGATCATATTTGTTAAGAATCGAAACAACATCATCTTTATAAATGTTTCCGATCGGAAATCTGCACAAATTCAAATCACCGTTCGGATTAATTGATATTTCCCTAATTTCATCAAGCCTGCTCGTGTAAAGCATCTGACCGCAAGGAACCGACAAATCAATATTTTCGGGGCAAGGATAATATTCCCTCAAATATTTAAGAGCGTTTCCCGCCGGAAAAATATTGTTGCCGCTCGAAACTTCTATTCCCTTGTCGCTGAACATTTTCAGCAACCTCTCAGTTTCATCATTATATGAATGTTTAAACTGCCTGTCCACAAGCCAAGCAGGGTGAACCTTCAACCTTGAAACATCGTTTCTGATAAACGCTTCCGCAAATCGCATAACAGGCTCAATCGGAATAAATTCCTGATGAAAAGCGTCAACCGAAAGCAACACAAAAACACCCGATTCACAGAGTCTTTGCGCAACCTCTTCAATTTTCCGTTCGTCTTTCGAGAAAAACCCATTAGTGATAACCGACCTGTCGGCAATCCCGCAATCCCGCGCGGTTTCGTGAATTTTGCAAACCGTTTCCGCATTTAAAAGCGGTTCGCCTCCGAAAGTCATAACCGATTCAATCGAATATTCAGCTGAAAGCTTTTTAATAACATCTACCGCATAATCGACATCTATACATTCGTTTTTTTCCTCGTCAATGTCAACCGAACAATGCTTACACCGACCGCTGCAAGCGTAAGTAACGACAAATTCAATCCGCTTAATGTCTATAGAAATGCCCATAAGTAAACTCGAATCCCTCTTTAATTTCCGGCAAGATTCCTTTCCTCGCGCCGTCATAAACTCCGATAATCTCGCCCACCATTTCGGGCGGCTCGTCCGTAAACACCAACCGCAAATACCCGACAGGCGAAGCACTCACATCACGCATTTTGTTCGCCATAAATATAGGCTTTCCGTTCAAAACATACGCCGTGCAAATGTCACAATTCGTTATAATCGGGAAAGTCGCCCCCGTTTTATCTTTAAAATAATAAGAATCCGAATCATTCTTCAATCGGCAAAACTTGCCGTTCGTCTTGTTCGCCGCGTAAAGCCCGACAGGACATTGCTGTGTCGTCATCACGACCTGCTTCCCGTAAATAATCAGCTCGCAAGCCTCAGACCCGAAACCGTCAACCCCATCAAGACTAAGCTCAACCGAAAGCGCAACCGACCGAACATCCATGTCCTCAAAAAACTCAAGCGCATAACGGTTCAAAACATTAAAGTGATAATCTGTTGCAATTTTTTTCTGAGAACCAAGCTGTTCAAGCTCATAAATTTGCCCGAAGGTTCTAACCAAAAATCCCGCAAGCTCCGTCTTTTCAAGCTCGGGAATCACGCCGTCCTTCCCGCTTTTCTGAATCGGCGGAAGTGCCGCAAAAAGCTCAATTCCGTTGTTCTCACATCTTTTGCAAAGATTATTAATTCCCTCAATGCTCATTCCCGAAAAAATGCCCGATTCGGCATAAATCGAACCTATTTTGCCATTCCCTGCCGTAATTGCGGAATCAAGCTGTTCAGCGTTTTGAACCTGAACCGTCATAGATTTTTTAACCGAACCCAAATCCTCGCGCTTAACCGCCACAAGCTCCGCAACCTTTGCAGGACGTTTATAACGAGCCGCAATCATTTCCGAAAGCTTCTCAACAGCGCAACGACGCACTTCATTGATTTCTTTCAGTCCAATGAAAATATTCTCGCCCAAATCAAAATTCTTATAATCAATCTCCAACGTCGTGTTTCCCGTTTTCATAAGCTGTTGAAGAATCGTTTCCTCCGAAACAGGGCGGTTTTGCGCCTCGCCCACCTCTCCGCCAAAAGCCTCCGCGCTCAAACCCTCAAAATCAAGCCTGACATAAAACGGCTGCCCGACAACCGCGCGAAAATAACCGCCGACCTTTATCTTCCGAGTGTCCCTTGCCGCAAGATTAGAAAGCCTGTCATTAAGCTGTTTGTCAAGCGTTTTATAAACAGGGTCGCCCTTTTGAATGTCATAATCATTTTTGTCGCCGCCCGTCACGGTAACAACCGCAATTCCCCCCGCCGCCGCGGCTTTATTAACGCCGCCGCCGGGGTGCGGCAAAGCTTTTGTCCAAATTTCAATGCCGTCGCCGGGATTCAAATCAGCATCAACAGAAATTTTGCATTTATTCAAAACATAGTCGTAATTTTCAACCTTGCCCACCAAAACACCCGTATTTTTCGGCGTTTTAACGCTCATAATCGGAAACATCGAGTGATTGAAAAAATACCCGTCCGTAAAGCCTCCTCTGTTGAAAATCTGCGCCGCTTCGTTCACAGCTTCCTCCGAAACCGAGCCGCTTTCCAACCTCTCCCGATACATATCTGTCACTTGATAAACATACTCGGGCGTTTTCATTCGCCCTTCAATTTTCAAAGCGGCAACGCCTGTTTCCGCCAACGAATCCAACATTTTTACACCCATCAAATCCTTGGGCGAAAGCAAAAATCCTGTCTTAATCGGCGCTGTTCCGTTCATCAAAACATAAAATTTTCGGCAAGGTTGCGCGCAAGTTCCCCTGTTTCCGCTTCTTCCCGCCTTCGGGTCAATAAAACTCGACATCAAACATCTTCCCGAATAGCAAACGCAAAGCGCGCCATGCGCGAAGATTTCCGTTTCGCTGTCGCATTCATTGTTTATTTCCGTGATTTCCTCCGCCGAAAGTTCACGCGCCAAAACCGTTCGTGAAAAGCCCATGTCCTCCAAAAACTTCACGTCGAACGCGCTGTGAGCCGTCATTTGCGTACTTGCGTGAAGCGGCATTTTCGGAAAAAATTGCCGTATAAGCATAAACAAGCCTATGTCGGTTACAATAAGCGCATCCGCGCCGAATTTATAAGCCTTTTCAACAAAGCTCAAAATAGCGGGAATTTCACCGTCCTTGCAAACCGTGTTCACCGCGATATACGCCTTAACTCCTCTCAAATGACAAAAGTCGATTATTTCCTCCAATTTGTCGTCTGGAATATTCTCGGCGTTTGCCCTTGCACTGCCCTTAAATCCGCCAAAATAGACAGCATCCGCGCCGCCATTGACGGCGGCGCGAACGCTCTTTTCCCCGCCCGCAGGCGAGAGAAGCTCAGGTTTGTTTTTTAATTGCATAATTTTTATACCAATTCTTTCAATAAATTGTTAATACTTTTCAATAGTCATGCTTTCAATAACAACATCATTAACAGGCTTGTCAGCCGCACCTTTGGAAACTCTCGCAATAGCGTCAACAACGTCCATTCCCTCGAAAACCTGTCCGAAAACAGTATAATCGAAATCAAGGAACGGCACGCCGCCGCTTTCAAGATAAGCGTCAACAACTTGCTTAGGATAAAGCTCCTTCGCCGTATAGGGCTTTCCGTCCTCGTTCGTTCTAGCCACACCATAATTATCTCTGACTTCCTGTTCTGGGTTCTGAATCATCGAATTAAACAATGTTTTATAAGAACTATCCAACCCATCGTTCTGAACTATATAAAACTGACTTCCGATTGAATTGGGGGCGCTGCTTTGCGCCATAGCCAGAGCGCCGCGGAAATGATGAAGCTGCGGCGACGGTTCTATCCCGAACCCTTCGCCCCAAATGCTCGAACCGCCATAACCGTTCATGTGGTCAATGTCGCCGCCCTGAATCATAAATCCTTCAATAACTCTGTGAAAAATAACGCTGTCATATTTTCCGTTTTTTGCGTGAGTAACAAAATTCTCAACCGCTTTCGGCGCATATTGCGGGAAAAAGCGAACCTTAATAACACCCATGTTAGTCGTTATAACACCTATTTCTTCACCCTTTTCCGGGTTTGCTTTAAGCTGTTCCATTATTTCTGTCATTTCAATTTCTCCTTCTTCTTCATTTTGAACATCTTCCTCTTGCACATCTTCTTGAACGTCTTCCTCTTGGTCAACGCCCGGAATCTCATCAACCAAAACAGTTCCATCTGCTTGATATATTCCCGCAACAGCGCTGATAATCACCACATCTTCAATCGGCTTCTCGCCATTTTTTTCAACTGCGGCAATAGCATCCACAACATCCATTCCCTCGAAAACCTGCCCGAAAACAGTGTAACCGAAATCAAGATGCGGCACGCCGCCGTTTTCAAGATATGCTTCGATAACTGGCGCTTGATAAAGCTCTTTCGTCTTGTAATATTTGCCGCTTTCAGATGTTTTTGTTTGTCCCATCGTGTTTGTATATGTTTTGTCGGGATTTTTAAGCATATTATTAAACCATTTTTGGTCAGAAGGACTGAGCGCGTTGTTTTGAACTATATAAAACTGGCTTCCGATTGAATCGGGCAAGCTGCTCTGTGCCATCGACAAAGCGCCGCGAATATGGTGAAGCTGCGGTGACGGCTCTACTCCGAACCCTTCGCCCCAAATGCTCGAACCGCCCCGACCGTCCATGTGATCAATGTCGCCGCCTTGAATCATAAAACCTTCAATAACTCTATGGAAAATTACACCATCATAACTGCCGTTTTTCGCGTGAGTAACAAAATTTTCCACCGCTTTAGGTGCATATTCCGGGAAAAAGCGAACCTTAACAATGCCCATCGAAGTCGTAATCACCACAACTTCTTCGCCTTCGTTCGGCGTTTCTTTAAGCTGGCTAAACCCGCCCGACGGCTCTTTATAATTGCTCATAGGATTATTGGAATCCGAATTTCCGCCGCACGCCGCCAAACCAACAGCCAACAACGCCGCCGAAGCAAACATAACTACTTTTTTCAACATCTTAAAACCTCCCCTTATCGGTATATTTTTTACTAACCTACTTTACATTCAAACAGCATAATAGTATCATATAGTCAGGTTCTTATCAACAGTAAATTTCGGAGGTAAACGTGAACACCAATCTAAAATCTTTCTATAACCAATGCCTGCAAATTCCGAGAGGCTTTGAACAACACTTTTCAACAGGCGGAAACGCCGATTTCAACATGATTTTAACCGATATGTTCGACATAATCGAAAACCCAACTGCAGGGGAATATGACATTATAAAAAAAGGATACGCCAACTTTTCCGATGGCGGCGGAATTATTTCCGATAAAAAGCACCCCGTTTTTCGGCATTATCGTGAGCTTGAAGCATCCTTGAAAACCCGTGCCGATTCTTCGCTGTTCACGCTTGAGGGCGAATTGTTGGTCAACAGAGCTCTCAAAGACGGTCTGCCCGTGCTTTCTTTATTGCACACACCCGAATATAAAATCAACGATGCTTCCGTCGAAAACATCGCCGTCTACGAAATTTCACAGCCGTTAATGTCGGCAATAACACCATCTTATAAGCAAACAAACGTGGTTGCAATTGTCGCAAACACTCTGCACGATGCAAACGATTTCACCTTGAGCGGATTAAACTGCCTCCTAATTTGTGACAGCTTGACAAACCCCGATAATTTGGGAATGGTTTTGCGAACCGCCGACGCCTGCGGCGCTGATATAACGGTAGTGCTGGGAGACAAAAACATGATATTCGCAAGAAACTGCGTGCGCTCGGCAAGAGGCGCAATCGGACGAACCCTAATTGCAGGTTGTAATAATGAAAATTTATTTTTTGAAAGACTCAGAACAAACGGCTTCAGCATCGCAGGCACAAGCGCAAAATCCTCTGGAATAATTCAATCCGAAAACATAAACACTGCCGCGTTCAAAGAAAAAACCGCGTTCATAATCGGCAACGAAACCACAGGTGTCCGCCCCGAAATCCTATCGGAGTGTGACAGACTAATAAAAATCCCCATGACCCCGGGACAATCCTCGCTAAACGTAGCCGTAGCCGCAGGAATAATCCTTTACGAATTTACGAACCACCAATCGTAGGGCGCGACGCCCTCGGCGCGCCACCTCCCCGTTCCACGAAACCTAAATCAAAGACAAATAACGTTCCCCCGAATCAGGCAAAATCACCACAATACTCTTCCCGACATTCTCCGCCCTTTGCGCAACCTTCAACGCCGCGCAAACAGCCGCCCCCGAAGAAATCCCAACAAGAATACCCTCCGTCCTCGCAAGAACACGGCAAGCCTCAAACGCCGCCTCATCCTCCACCGCAATTATTTCATCATAAATTTCAACATCAAGAATCTCGGGAACAAACCCTGCCCCGATCCCTTGAATTCTGTGTGTTCCCGCTCGCCCCTCCGAAAGAACAGGTGAAGAAGCAGGCTCAACCGCCACTATCCTAATCTCCTCTTTTTGCCGCTTCAAAAACGCACCAATCCCCGTAATCGTACCTCCCGTTCCGACACAGCAAACCAAAACATCAACATTTCCGCCCAAATCTTCCCAAATCTCGGGACCGGTTGTTCTTTCATGCGCCTGTGGATTAACGAAATTATCAAACTGACCGGGCATATAAGCGTCGGGAGTAATCTTCATCAGCTCTTCAGCCTTCGCTATCGCACCTTTCATTCCTTTGCTTCCGTCCGTCAAAACAATCTCTGCACCATAAGCCGCCAACAACTTTCGCCGTTCCACGCTCATCGTTTCAGGCATCGTCAAAACCACCCGATAACCCCTCGCAGCAGCGACAGACGCAAGCCCAATCCCCGTGTTCCCGCTTGTCGGCTCAACAATAACACCGCCGGGTTTCAGCTTCCCGCTTTTTTCGGCATCATCAATCAAAGCCAAAGCAACGCGATCCTTAACACTTCCCGCAGGATTAAAATATTCTAATTTAGCGATAATCGGCGTAACCGCGTTGTTCGCCGCCGAATATTTTTCAAGCTGAAGCAACGGCGTTTTTCCAATCAAATCGGTAATACTTCTTGCTGTTTTTTCAGACATAATACACCTCCGAATTATAATACACTATGTTAATGTTTAAACGGGCGGCTCTCGTTAAGAGCCGCCCGTTCATGTTGTTTAAAGCGCGTTCATTCTTTTAAGCCGTTCATACTCGGCTTCAACAGGATCTTTTTGCAAACGCTTCGCTCGACCGATATTCTTCATATACGGCACGAAATAAAGAAATGTCCGTTTAACGATTATCGCACCCCAGAACGAGCAAACACCCAAGCAGTAGTATATAAAACCGCTTGAAGCTCCGGGATTGAGAACACTGAGAATAAAGAGCGTTCCCGCCAAAGCGCCTATGTGCCTTACGATTTTTCTTCTTTCTTTAACCCTGTTTCGGGCTAAAACAAGCAGGCTTTCGTCTGTCATAAATTCATCCTGTGTCTCTTCCTCCAACGACAACAGCCTGATGGAATCACATTCCTCGTTAAGCCACTCGGCACGTTCTTTCTTCACAAGCTGTTTCGCACGTCTTATGAATGTTACACCTGTCTGCTCGTCGTTTTCGTTGAAAACAGTTATCTGTTGTTCCAATAAAATCAACTCCCAATGAAATATTTTTATATATAAAATAAACGTCTGTGCGCGTCCGCTGTTTTTTGTTATGGGTGCCTGCCCCCGCGCGGTTTGACGGTTATTTATCACTAAAAGTCAAAAGCAGCTCATTCTGAATTACGCCGTCATGTTCCTTAACATATATTTTGTCAACAATTCCCTCAATTTTAGACAGCAGTGTCGTCTCCATTTTCATAACCTCAATAATCATCAAGGGCGTATTAACCTTAACACTGTCGCCCTCTTTAACCATGATTGCACTAACCGTCCCGGGAATCGATGACCACAAATGATGCGAATTGTTTTTGTCAGCTTTCATCTTGTGTTCGGTCTTAACTTCTTTTTTATCAACAATTTCAATTTCACGAAGCGAGCCGTTCACTTCAAAAGTCAGCTTTCTCTTACCCTCGTTGTTCGGGCGCGACATATCAACGAATTTGATAATAAGATCCTTACCCTCGCTTACGTTTATTACCGTTTCTTCTCCCGGCGCAAGTCCGTGGAAGAAAACATGGCTGGGCAAAACACTCACATCATTATATTGATCGAAATGGCGGCAATATTCCTCATAAACCTTAGGATACATCGCATATCCCAAAATATGAATCGGGTTCGTACCTTTATGGAAATTTTCTTCCAAATAGTCCTTTATTTCCTCAAAATCAACGCTCGGCAACAATTCACCCGGCCGCCCGTCAATCGGTTTTGCGTCCTTAATAACAATTTTTTGCAATTCATTAGGGAAACCGCCGTCGGGTCTGCCCATCATTCCTTTAAAATAATCGACAACAGACTCGGGATAACTCAAGCTCGCACCCTCAGTCAAAATGTTATCCCTATTCAAACCGTTTTTGTACATAAATATCGCTAAATCGCCAACTGCTTTAGATGATGGCGTGACCTTAACAATGTTTCCCAAAAGGTCGTTGGCCTCCTTATAAAGCTGCATAATCAAGCCGAATTCTTTTCCCGAACCCATTTCCTTAGCCTGCGCCAAAAGGTTCGTATATTGACCTCCTGGAATTTCGTATTTATATATTTCTGTGTTGGGCGTAACCATGTCGCTTTCAAAATCTTTATAAACTTTCCGAACATTGCCGAAATATTTGCTCAGCGCGTTAAGCTCGTCCATGTCTAATTTCGTGTCACGTTCACTGCGCTTAAGCGCTTCCGTCACAGCATTTAAAGACGGTTGGCTCGTCAATCCGCTCATTGATTCAATCGCCAAATCGACAATGTCAACACCCGCTTCTGCCGCCATTAAGACTGCCGCCACACCGTTTCCGGTTGAATCGTGCGTGTGAACGTGAACAGGAACATTAAGATTCTCCTTCAACGCCTTAACCAACATTTTTGCGGCATAAGGCTTCAAAAGCCCCGCCATGTCCTTAACCGCAATGATGTGCGATCCCATTTTTTCCAATTCCAAAGCCTTATTTATATAATATTCAATCGTATATTTCTTCTCATTCGGGTCGCTGCAATCGCCCGTGTAACAAATCGCCGATTCAACAATGCTTCCTGTTTTAAGCGCTTCCTCAACAGGCATTTTCATGTTTTCAACCCAGTTAAGCGAATCGAAAATTCTGAAAACATCAACACCTTGTTCCGCCGAAACCTTTATAAATTCTTTAACCACATTGTCGGGATAGTTCGTATACCCCACGGCGTTCGACGCCCTCAAAAGCATCTGAATCAACGTGTTCGGCATCTTCTTCCGCAAAAGCTCAAGCCGCGTCCAAGGCGATTCCTTCAAAAATCTGTAAGCCGTATCAAACGTAGCGCCGCCCCAACACTCGACAGAAAACGCTTCCGCCATAGAACGGTTCATCGCAGGCGCGATTTTTATAATATCCTCGGTTCTGAAACGCGTCGCCATCAAAGATTGATGAGCGTCACGCATTGATGTTTCGGTTATGTAAAGCTTCTTGTCTTTCAATATTTTTTGAGTAAAGTCTTTCGCACCGAGCTTCAAAAATTCGTCACGAGCACCGACTATGGGTTTTGTTTCGTCAAATTTCGGAATTTCCGCGTGTTCAAACGCAGGTTTTACACCCGCCGTGACAATCTTATTCCCTATAAATTCAATCGCCTTTGTCGCTCTGTCCTGACTTTCGCGAAGGTCGAAAAGCGTTGGCGTCTCCTCGATAAAACCCGTGTCACACGTTCCGCCGCGGAATGTCTTGTTTCTTAAAACATTTATCAAAAACGGAATGTTCGTTTTCACGCCGCGAATCCGCATTTCTCCAAGCGCACGAAGCGACTTGTTAATTGCGCCGTCAAAACTTCTGTCATGTGAAATCAATTTAACCAAAAGGCTGTCATAATAAGGCGCAATTTCCGCACCCGTAAAAGCATTTCCGCCGTCAAGTCTGATTCCCGCGCCCGAACCCGAGCGATAAACAGACAATCTGCCCGCATCGGGCATGAAACCATTCGCAGGATCCTCCGTCGTCACCCTCGTTTGAATCGAATACCCAAAGCATTGAACCGCTTCCTGCGAGGGGATGTTTATTTCGGGCGAATGAAGTGAATATCCCTGCGCAATCAAAACCTGCGCCTGAACTATGTCAATTCCCGTAATCATTTCCGTAACCGTGTGTTCAACCTGAATGCGAGGATTCATTTCGATGAAATAATGGTTTTCATCCGAATCTATCAAAAATTCCATCGTTCCTGCGCTTACATAATTAACTCTCTTAGCCAGCTTAACCGCATCTCTAAAGATTTTTTCCCGTGTCTCGTCCTTCAACGAGAAAGCGGGGGCATATTCAACAACTTTTTGATGTCTGCGCTGAACAGAGCAGTCACGGTCAAAAAGATGAACGATGTTTCCGTAATTATCACCCAATATCTGCACTTCAACGTGCTTTGGGTTTCTCAAATATTTTTCAATAAAAATCTTATCGTCGCCGAACGCTTTTAGAGCTTCCCCTTTTGCTTCGAGAAATTCCTTAGACATAGCACCCGAATCATTTACAATTCGCATACCCCTTCCGCCGCCGCCGTTAGAAGCCTTGAGGATAATAGGATAGCCTATTTTTTCGGCAATTTCCATCGCTTGGTCAACGTCAGAGATGGCATAATCTGTTCCGGGAATCGTCGGAACATTGCACTCTATAGCAATCTTTTTTGACGAGAGCTTGTCGCCCATAGCCTCCATAGATTCTTTATTCGGTCCAATAAACTTAATCCCGTTTTGCTCACATTTTTCAACAAACACAGGGTTTTCCGAAAGAAAACCATAGCCGGGGTGAATTGCGTCAACATTTCGAAGCTTCGCCGCTCTGATTATGTCGTCAATGTCTAAATACGCGCCCACCGGTGTTTTTTCGGGGTCAAGCATATAAGCTTCGTCCGCTTTTGTCCGAAAAAGAGAATACTTATCCTCCTTAGAAAACACGCCGACAGTCGTTATTCCGAGTTCTGAAAGTGAACGGAATATCCTAATGGCTATTTCGCCTCTGTTCGCTGCCATAACTCTTTGAAATTTTTTTATTTTAGGATCATAACTCATAGACTCACACACCTTTCAAACACGCTCTGTTTATCAATATTATACGTTTTTTGAGGAAAGAAGTCAACGTAATATTTTTCGATAATTTTACTGTACACAAAAAGTTTTTTGTGGTACAATTATGAAAAAGTTTTTTACATACTAATCTAAAGAAATAAAAAAAGGAGAAAAAAATAATGAAAAAGCTCACAAGTGTGCTGATGGCTTGGTTAATGATGCTTACGCTGATCGTCGGGTGTGCAACCTCCGCCGCAGAAGAGAAAAACGAAGAACTGACTGTCGCCTTTATACCAAAGCTGACAGGGAGCGCGTTTTTTGACGTGGCGGGCGAGGGCGCTGTTGAATATGCGAAAAACCATGGATTTAAGGTTGAATATACGGGAAATCCCGAACCAAATATAGAAAATCAAATCGCCATTATTAAAAGCTCGATTGAACGCAGAGTTGACGCGATTTGCATCTCGTCTTTAGATGCTACGGCATTGGATGAAGCTTTGAAAGAGGCGAAAAACGCGGGAATTCAAGTGACAACATGGGATTCGGATGTGTCAGGTGATGCCAGAAGCGTTATGGTCTCGCAGGGAACACCTGCGCAGTTGGGGCAAATGCTGGTTGAAATGGGAGCGGAATGTTTGACTGCGAGAGGGAAAAATCCGGTTGCCGATAAAATTAAATATGTGTGGCATTATTCACAGTCTTTCGTAACGGATCAAAACTCATGGCAAGCCGCCGGAGAAAAATATATAAGCGAAACATATCCGAATTGGGAAAATGTCGAACCCGAAAATTACTACAGCGAACAGAATGCTGACAAAGCTTTGTCTGTCGGGCGAGCCATTTTTGAAGAGCATCCCGACATAGATCTTATAATCTGCAACGATTCCACAGCGCTTCCCGGTCAGGCGCAAGCGGCGCAGAATTTGGGGCTTGCAAGTGAAAATGTCAGCATAACCGGATTTGCACCGCCAAATGTGATGCGCGAATATTGCAAGGCGGGAATCATTGAACGCTGGGGACTTTGGGACTGTAAGATTCAAGGCGCGCTGGGGTGTTATATGGCATATTATTTAGCTTCGGGAAACACTGTTTCGGTCGGTGAAAAAATACATGTTCCCGAAATCGGAATTATTGAAATAATGCCGAACAACGTTTTAGACGAAAACGCCTATGTTTCCAATGATTCGGGTGTCGTAATTTTGCCTGAACGACTTGAGTTTACCATTGATAATGTCGATAATTATAATTATTAATGCTAATAGAGGTGAACAATGCTTAAACTGAGGATTCTGATTGTTGTTGTTTGCTTGATGTCGGCTATGGGGATATTAAACGGCTGTTCAAGCTCGGTTAATGAAATTAAAGACGGATATTACATGGCTGAGGCGGTCGATTTTGACGAACACGGCTGGAGGGAATATGTTTTAGTCTATATCAGTAAGGGTAAAATTATTAATGTTGAATATGATGCGTTCAACAGAAGTGGTTTTGCTAAATCGTGGGATTTGGATTATATGCGTGTAATGAACCTTGCGGACGGAACATATCCAAATGAATTTTCGCGAATTTATACTGTTTCGCTGATTAATTGGCAAAATCCGGACGGGGTTGACGCCGTTGCAGGTGCCACACATTCTCATGTGAGCTTCAGGCTTTTGGCGGCGGCGGCAATCGAACAGGCGAGAACGGGAAACAAGCAGGTTGCGTTGGTAAATTTGCATGAATAACGGAGAATAAATATGAAAAAACAAAAGGGCATTACCTTAAGAATTTTATTATTGACGATGCTGTCGATAGTCATCGTCGCGACAAGTCTTTTGGTTGTTACGATATATTTTATGAACACTCTTATTGACACAACGATGCTGGACATTTTGCAGCCGACGGTTAAAACCGCCGCAAAAAGCGTCGAGGGTCAGCTTCATGTAATGGCTGAAAACCTGTTTATGATAAGAGATAACTCCGTGATCGCATCTGTCGAATCCGATGTTGATGAAAAAAAAGAGGTTTTGGCTTTGTTGGAATCGGGCGTCGAGTTTGTGTGGCTGGGTCTTTATAATACAAACGGCGCACTTGTGACAGGAGGAGATGGTTGCCCCAAAAGTGTTGCCTCACGCGAGATTTTTGTCTTGCTCAACGATACGTCAAATTTAGTTATTGAGGAAACCACAATCGGAAATAACGGCTTGGAAATAGCAATGGGGCTTCCGGTTTCTGATGAAAAATCCGATATTATTTATTTTCTTATCGGAAGCTACAACTATCATATTATTGACGACGTATTAAACAGCATAAACATCGGAACAAACGGCACTGTTTTCATCATTAACGGAGATGGCACTCTTCTCGCACATAACACTTCAGGCAAGGTTTATACAAGAGAGAACATAACTGTCAGTTTGGGGGAGAGCGAGGATTTGCTCGAGGTCATTGAACTGATGGAAGCAAGACAAACGGGTTCGGCGAAGGTGCATGATCGCGATGGTTCTGTTTATATAAGCTACTCGCCTATCCGAGGAACCTTATGGTCGCTCGGAATAGTTTCGCCGAGAAGTGATTTTACCATACCGCTTCAACAGGCGGTGCTGATGAGTATTATCATAGTTATTATAATTTTTGTTTTAATGACGCTTCTTTTAAGCGGTATATTGGCAAGATCACTCACAAAACCACTTCATATAATCACCAAAAATGCGGGAAAACTTGCCGAAGGACAGTTTGCAAACGAGCTTTCTGAGGAATTGACAGGAAGAAATGACGAAATCGGACAGCTTGGTGTGGCGTTTAACACCATGTCAGGTTCGGTGCATAATGTTATCAGCACAATCGAACAGCTTGCCTCCACCACACGTTCGGGGCGATTTAGTGTGCGCGCTGATGTTTCCGAACACAAGGGTGACTTTAATGTCATTATAGCGGGGATGAACGCGATGCTCGATGTTGTTTGTTCACATCTTGACGCGATGCCGAACGCGTTCGCGTTGTTTGATGAGGAACGATATCCTATCTATTTGAATCAAAACATGAAAGAGGTTATGAGCCGCCACGAAAAAGTCGTGAGTGACGAGTTGCTCAATGAATTTTTGCTGTCGGCGAAGAACGCTCATGAAATAAGTGACCAAATTAAAAAACTTTTGAGCGCTGAAGGGGAAAACGGCGATGTTTGCGAAATGGACATTGCTCTTGGGGGGAATGGCGAGGAATATAATTACAGGCTCATTTTAAAACGAATCAGTGAGGAAAACGTGACCTGCTTCATGTTGTTGCTCAGGGATGTAACGATGCTTACAAAAGCGCTCACAGATGCGGAAGCCGCCAGTAAAGCAAAGGGTGAATTTTTGTCGAACATGAGCCACGAAATGAGAACCCCCATGAACGCGATAATCGGAATGACTTCTATCGCTAAAGCGGCAAATGAGTTAGAGCGAAAGGATTATTGTCTTGAAAAAATTGAGGATGCCTCGACACATCTTCTCGGTGTTATAAATGACATTTTAGACATGTCCAAAATTGAAGCGAACAAACTCACACTTTCGGTTGAGGAGTTTGAGTTCGAGAAAATGCTTCAAAACGTCGTTGACGTAATTAATTTTAAGGTAGATGAAAAAAATCAAATTTTCAACGTATATATAGACCCTGAAATACCCGAATGGCTAATCGGCGACAATCAGCGTTTGGCGCAGGTTATTGCAAATTTGCTTTCAAACGCGGTAAAATTCACTCCGGAAAAAGGCTCGGTTTTCCTTAAAACAAGCCTTGTGAGTAAAAACGACAGAGATTGCGAAATTCAATTTGAAGTGACCGACACGGGAATCGGCATTACCAAGGAGCAACAAGCGCGGCTTTTCACCTCATTTGAACAAGCGGAAAGCAGCACATCACGACGGTTTGGAGGAACAGGATTAGGGCTTGCCATTTCTAAACGCATCGTTGAAATGATGGATGGAAAAATATGGATAGAATCCGAAATTGACAAAGGTTCTTCGTTTAAATTCATGGTAAAGTTAAAAAGCGGAATCGGCGATATGAAATCGACATCAGGCCACGAGGTGGATTGGGGAAGACTGAACGTTTTGGTTGTTGACGATTCAGAGGAAATAAGAGAACATTTTGTTGAAATGATACGAAACTTCGGTGCTGATTGTGATATTGCCGACTGTGGTGAGGTTGCTGTTGAAATGATTAAAGCCAAGGGCGAATATGACGTATATTTTGTCGATTGGAAAATGCCGGGAATGGATGGTTTTGAGGTCGCGCAGTTTATAAAAGAAAATGTTAAAAACGATTCAGTTGTAATTATGATTTCCTCAGCAGATTTGGATTTTATTGAAGATAAGGCAAAGGATGCCGGTGTTGACAAATTTTTACAAAAACCGATTTTCCCTTCTGCCATAGTTAATTGCGTAAATTCCTGCATCGGCGGCGGTTCGGTTGTTGGCAAAATGGTCGGAGAAGAAAAGAGCGTTGATTTCAAAGGATATCGAATGTTGCTTGCTGAGGACGTTGAAATTAACCGCGAGATCGTGATTGCGCTTTTAGAGTCTACGGAAATAGAAATAATCTGCGCGACGAATGGCGTGGAAGCATTTGAAATGTTCAAAGAAAAGTCAAACAGCTTAGATCTGATTTTCATGGACGTTCAAATGCCTGAAATGGATGGAAACGAAACGACAAGGCGCATAAGGCAATTGGACATGCCGTGGGCGAAAAAAATTCCGATAATCGCGATGACGGCTAATGTTTTTAAAGAAGACGTAGATAATTGTCTGGCGGCGGGCATGAACGGGCATATCGGCAAGCCGTTGAATTTTGAGGAAGTAATCGAAACATTGAGCGTTTATCTGAAAAGGTAAAATGTTTTTCAAAATAGTGTAATGAATTTATTGTTTAGGAAGTCTTTCTTGTTGAAGAAGCAAATTAATCAATGAGAGGGGCTTTTTATTATGAAGAAGGTATTGACAGCATTATCTGCCGCCGTTATTTTGATTGGGACAGTCGGGTGCGGCGCGAGCGCGTTCAAGCAATCCACCGACTATAAGGCAAACAGCTACAGTCCAAACAACTTTGCAGTAGCGGAGGAGTCGTATGACGACGGAATGGCAGATTCGGATTATGAATTGAAATCTGAACGAAACATAACCGATTTTGACCAAAAAATAGCGAAAACAACAAGGCTGAGCATTGAGGTTTCCGACTACAATCTTGCTTCCGATTCATTAAAATCGTTTGTCAAAGACTCCGGCGGCTATGTCGAAGATGTTCACAGCTATGTTTACAGAAAAACGGAAAAACGAGATTTCAAAAGCGGAAGCTTCACGCTCAGAGTGCCGGTTGACCATTACGACTCAGTCAGAAATCAGATTTTTACACTTGGCAAAATTACAACTGACAGTGAAAATGCGCAAAATTTAACGAACGAATATTTCGACACAGAAGCAAGACTTAAGGCAAAGGAAAAAGAGGAAACGCGGTTGTTAGAACTTATCCTCAAGGCCGAAAAAATCGACGAGCTCATCCTGCTTGAAGAACGCTTGTCAAATGTCCGCGCCGAAATCGAGCGTCATCAATCAAGAATAAACACCATCGACAGAACGACTGCCTATTCAACTATTTACGTCGAATTAACCGAAGCATTTTCCGCCGAAATCGAACCTGTTTCAGAAAATTTCGGTTCAAAAATAAAAAATGTTTTTATCAACTCGATTAACGGCGTAAAAACATTTTTTGAATATTGTGCAATATTTATTGCGGGTGCGATTGTTCCGCTTCTAATTCTTGCGGCGGTCTTTGTTGTCGTAATCGTTATCGTCAAGAAATCTCGGAAGCCTTAAATTCATATCTGCGCTTCCATTCCATGTCTTGACCCGGTTCAAGATTTATTTCCGCATAAGTTTCGGGGCAAAAGGTGTGTGACCTTCCCCATATTCCGAATTTATTGACGGGAAAATCGTTTGTTTCGCGAATCGAAACGCACGATGGCTTGTGGGTGAGCTGCCAAAAATGCTCGCCCGAATATTCTATGCCGTTTACCATGCAGAAAAACTCATCGTTTTCGCGCTCTTTCTTCAGTGAAAGAGCGTTTTTCATTACATCAAAATCGTTTTCGCCGCCGTCAATAGCTGGAGTATACGGCAAATCAAGCAAATAATCTGCGTTGATTGTGTTGCCGTCAATGCAAATAAAATTGTGGTTATATTCTGCCGTATTAATCGGCTTTCCACCCGTGTTTTTCAAATATGAGCATATGCTCAACGTATTATTTTCAACCGTTAGTGTTCTTTTTAATTGATATTTAAACCCGTTGCATTCGCTACTTTCCTGTTCAAAAACAATCTCGTTCTCGCTCTGCGTTATTTTCGTCGGAAAAGGCTTAATTTCCATGTCTCGGCGGTTGAAAAGATAAGGTCCATCATCGGGGCGCGTAATTTCCCCGACACCAATACTGAAATATTTTCCGCCGACGGGTGTAATGTCATAATTTGATTTTTCCACCTGAATAACACAGTTGCAAAGCCCGATTCCACCCGTTCCGAGTGTTGGAATGTTGTTTTCATAGGCGCAGAAAGTGTGATTGCCGTTTAGACAAACTTGGACAACAATGCCCAGCCAGTCGAAACGCTGTTCGCTGTATATGTGCCCGGGTTGACTTATTTCAACTTTCAGATTTTTGCTTTTTAGTTGTAAGGTCATTTCAATATCCTCCGTTAAGGTATGGGTTTTGTTTTTCGTGTTTTATTGTCGTTTTTTCGCCGTGACCGGAATAAACGACTGTTTCCTCAGGAAGAGAGAACAGCTTTTTTTCTATTGAGGAGATGAGCAAACGCATGTCGCCCGTGGGGAAATCTGTTCGCCCGAAGCCCTCAAAAAACAGAGTGTCACCCGAAAAAAGCAGATTGTTTTGCTTGTCATAATAGCAAACCGAACCCGATGTGTGACCCGGCGTGTGAATAACCGACAGTTCGATGTTTCCCACATTAACAACGCTTTTTTCTGTTAAAAGCACATCGGCGACAAGTTCAATCGGTTGGTTCATTGCCATAATTGAAATGTTTAATGACGGCGATTTTAAAAGTTCTTCTTCCGAAGCATGGGCGTAAATTTTGACACCTGTCGCTTCTTTTATTTCTTCGGCGGCGGCGATGTGGTCGAAATGCCCGTGCGTAAGCAAAATTGATGAAATTTTTATGCCTGCCCTGTTGACTTCCTCAATAATTTTGACGGCAGAACCGCCGGGGTCAATTATCATGCCGTCTTTAGTGTTTTCGTCATAGTAAATATAGACGTTTTCGGAAATTGAGCCTACTGTAATTGTTATTAATTTCATTTAACATCACTCCGAAATTTATATAATTCTTCATAAAGAGCTTGAAGATTTTCGACAGGAATGTTTGGTGTTATGCCGTTTCCCATCGAAAAAATAACCCGCCCGCCGTCTTTTGAAAAGGTTTCAATCAAGTGACGAACCTCCGAACGAACCTCATCAGATCGGAGCCGAAAGGCATTGTTTGCTGAACGTCCATTCCGCACATGAAGCATAGGTCTTTTCTGTATTTATTCGCGATGACAGCTTCGTCCATTGTGTGTTTTTGAATGGGGTGAAGAACATCGACCCCGACCTCGATCAAATCGGGAATAATCGACTCGACGTTTCCGCAGGTGTGAAGCCAAAAATGCATTCCTTTTTTGTGGCAGGCCTCAATAACCTTGGCGTAGAACGGTTTAAACAATGTCCTGAACATTTCGGGCGAAAACATCAGGTTTTGCTGAGAACCCAAATCATCGGAAACAAAGAATCCGTCACAACCCAATTCATCGCTTAAATGCTCTATTACTTCTATGTAAAAATCAGATAAAACCTCGAAAAGTCGTTTTATTTCGTCGGGATTTGTGTGCATGTCAATCAAGGTGTTTTCCATTCCACGAAACGACCACAATCTTTCATAGAAGAAATACCAAAAATGACCGAGCCTGTAGCGGTTTGTTTTGTCTGCAGCCGCTATTTTCGCAGGATTGGTTATCACCGCTTCTTTTGACGCTTTCGGAAAAGCGGCGAGAAAGCCGTCAAGCTCATTCCAATCGGAAATCAAAAGCTGTGCGTCAATTGCAGAAGATTCGCTTTGCTTGGGAATTCCCCAAACATAGGAGGGATTGTTGGGTTGCGATGACTTGCCGTAGCCGGGCATTCCGGCAGATAAAAGCAATATGTCAGATGGATATTCCTCTAACAGTGATTTCACTTTCTCTTTTTCGGAATTTTCGCTGTATGCGTCGGGGTGAAGCCAAAACGATATTGTTTGCGGTGTTTTTCCGCCGAAATTGATTGCTTGCCTAACCTGTTCTTTTGTCAATGCTTCCTGCATGACGAATCCTCCTTATTATAAATATTAAAAATTTTTGTCGCTGTCAACAAGAATCGTTACGGGTCCGTCGTTTTCAACCAAAATAGTCATGTCGGCTTGAAAAGTTCCGAATCGAACTTTTTCGCCAATTTCAGAAGCGTTCACACGTTTGACAAAATCGTCAAAAAGAACCGCCGCGACAGAAGGTGGAGCACTTTTGTCAAATCCGGGGCGTTTCCCATGCGTGACATCACCGTACAGCGTAAAATTCGGCACAAAAAGAACCTCGCCCGAAACATCTTTAACGGACAGATTCATTTTCTCGTTTTCGTCCTCGAAAATTCGCAGACCTATAATTTTTTCCAATGTATAGCTTATAGATTTGTCTGTTTCATCGCGGGAAAAAGCGACAAAAGCGACCATGCCGTTTGAAATTTCGGCAGTTTTGACGTTGTTTATAATTACGGAAGCTGATTTTGCCCTCTGAATTACCGCTCGCATTTTGGGCAGTTCCTTTCCCTATATGAAATTGTATTATGTTGAAGAAACTCTCTCAACCTCATTTACACCCGGCAAATTCAACAGTTTCTTCGATATTCTTTCCAATTCGTCCTTACTTGAAATGCTTAAACCAACATTGAAAATCGCCGCGTTTTTAACCGAACGCGCGTTAAGTGATTTAACAGACATGTTTTCGTTTGTAAGCAGACGGGAAATGTCAACCAAAAGTCCCATTCTGTCGTCGCATGTCAACTTAATGTCGGCTCTGAAGCTTCCCGCGCTCGAATCCTCGGGCATTTGCCATTCCGCTTCGACAAGCCTGTGTTTTTCTAATTCGTCAAGATTCAAAATGTTGGGGCAGTCGGTTCGATGAATAGAAACCCCGCGTCCTCTTGTCACATAAGCGAAAATCTCATCGCCGGGAACAGGACTGCAGCATTTAGAGAATCTCGGCGCGACATCGCCTGCGCCTTTGATTATAATTCCGGATTTGCTTTTATAGCGTGGTCTTCCAGAGTCGGAGGCTTCGGGTGAAAGCAACTGGCGAACGATTTCCTCATCGTCGATAGACTTTCCTTCCTCACGCAAATATTCGTCGTGAAGCCGTTGAACAACTTGTCCTTCTCTCAAACCGCCGTGTCCGACCGCGGCACAAACGGCGTCCCAATCGTGCATGCTGAATTTGTTCAAAACAATTTTTAAACGCTCAGGGGTAAGAAGTTGTGAAAGAGTCAAGCCCTTTTTCTTCGCGCCTTTTTCCAAAAGCTCTATTCCTATTGCTATGTTTTCTTCTTTGTTTTCCTTTTTAAACCATTGATTGATTTTGCTTCTCGCTTGGCTTGTTTTAACTATTTTGAGCCAATCCGCGCTCGGACCTTTCGAGTTTTGGCTCGTTAAAACTTCAATTCTGTCGCCGGTTTCCAAAATGTGTTCAAGCGGCGCGATTTTGCCGTTTACTTTCGCCCCGACCATTTTGTTTCCTACTGCCGAGTGGATGGCGTAAGCGAAATCTATAGGTGTTGAGCCGTTCAAAAGGCTAACAACCTGTCCCTTGGGTGTGAAGCAGTAAACGTGATCTTTAAACACGTTCAAATCAACCTTCAATGCGCTTAAAAACTCGCGATTGTCAGAAAGCTCACGCTGCCAATCCAACATGTCTCTCAACCACGCCAATTTTTGCTCCGACTTGTCGGATCTCTCCGTGTCACCGCCTTTTCCCTCTTTATATTTCCAGTGGGCGGCAATGCCGTATTCGGCGGTTCGGTGCATTTCCCATGTTCTTATTTGAATTTCAAACGGCTCACCCTCAGGACCAATCAACGTGTTGTGCAATGATTGATACATGTTCGGCTTTGCCATTGCGATATAATCTTTAAACCGCCCGGGAATGGGTTTATACATTTCATGAACAACACCGAGAACCTCATAACAGTCACGAACATCGTGAACTATTACACGAACGGCAAACAAATCATAAATTTCGTCAAGTGTCTTGTTTTGTGATTGCATTTTTTTATAAATGCTGAAAAAGTGTTTCGGGCGGCCTTCAACGGTCGCTTCGATTTTTTCGTTTGAAAGTCTCAGGCGCAAATCGTCGGTAATGGTTTTAACCAATGCTTCCCTGTCGGATTGCTTGCGTTGAATCTTATCTTTTAAATCGTAATAAGCTTCATTGTTTAAATATCGGAAGGAAATATCCTCAAGTTCGTAACGGATTTTCGATATGCCCAATCTATGTGCTAAAGGGCAATAAATGTCGAGCGTTTCCTGTGCCGTTTTCTTTTGCTTTTCGGCTTCCTTGAATTTCAAAGTTCGCATATTGTGAAGCCTGTCTGCGATTTTTATTATTATAACGCGAATGTCATTTGACATTGCAAGAAACATTTTTCGATAATTCTCTGCCTGCTCGTCCTCAAATGTTGAATATTCCAGCTTTTCAAGTTTGGTTACACCATCGACCAGGTTCGCAATTTCTTCGGAAAACATATTTTTAATGTCGTCATAGCTGTAATTGGTGTCTTCGATTATGTCGTGTAAAATTCCCGCGATAATCGTTTCCCTGTCCATTTCCAATTCCGCCAAAATGACCGAAACCGAAAGAGGGTGAATGATATATGGTTCGCCCGATTTTCTGAACTGGCTTCCGTGAGCTTCAAGCGCAATTTCGTAAGCCTTCTCGATCAATGAAAAGTCGTCGGAGGGGTGATAGAGCTTGGTTTTTGTTATAAGCTCGTCAAAAATATCCCGATAATGCCTAAAAGATTCGGGTACAATAAATTCATCGGGGTTAAAATGTTCTGACATGGGAAAACATCTCCGTTTTTACAGCAAAACGCGTTTTTTTCGATTCTGAAACTGTTGTGATAGTGATATTATAGTTATATCATGCTGAAAATGCAAGAAATACTTAATAATCTTCGCCGGTTCTTGTATAGTCCTCAATTTCATCTGCAAATTCAACTTCCTTAGTCACTGAGTTTACAAACGCATAACGGTAGTTGTCTTCGCCGTCGTAATATCCAAAGCAATAGCAAAGCGCGCCGTCTTTCAATTTGTCCAGTTCCCCCGGGTAAAAAAGCTCTGCGTCGACATAGTTTTCATAAAGAAGATTTCTTGCTTGCAAAACTGTAAGAGCTTGCCAAGGTGCGGCTCGATAATCGACAATATCATCGCTCGCACTCAAATAAGTAATGTTCTCTTCATCTTCATGCAAAAGAATGTAAGTCGCATGTTCTGCTTCACCCGGAGAAGAAATCGTTTTCATTATAATGATGTTTTCAGGTTCCCACGTTCCCCACGCGCCCCATTTATCCAAATAGCCGAGTGGGTGAGTGATTCCGAGCTTTTTTAAAGTTTCTGTCGGAATGGATTCTAAATATTTTTCTGAAAAATAATCATGGGGTTCATATCCTAAAAGAAATCTCATCATTGGGCGCACTCCAGCGAGTTGATAACGGAAAGGTTTTTCCGCGTTAATAGACTCGCTTTTTTCCCAGACAACCAGATAAAAATCTTCAAAGAATCCATTGTCATTTTCGTAAAAGAATCTTACAAGTACATGCCCGACTTTTCCGTCGGCGGAAGCCACGGGAATTAATGGCCAAGATGATTCAACCTGAGAAAAAACATTAACACCCCAAGACCAGCCCGAAAACTCGTCTTCTTCGGGAAGAGCATTCTCCAACACGTCGGGGAAAAGTGCCTGAGCATAACAGGATTCCCGTTTGTCATCGGCTAAATCATTGTTAATCGGGTTTTCCCAGCACCAATAGATTAGTGTCTGTCTGTAAGCCGCCTGTGACAACGCGAGCTGTCGAGGTGTGATAATCGATTCTGTCAAACCGTATTCGTCTACCCAGCCAAGGTCTTTTCCATATTGCCAAACGGCACTTGCGGCAGCTCTCGAAAGTGTCTGAATAGCGTAAAAATCATCCTCCGCGAAAAAATCTTCGGAAATGATCACGGGGTCGGGTGTCGCTGTTGCAATAGGAATTTTGACAGTAGGAACCTTGGTGGCAGAAGCCGCAGCAACAGGATCTTCGGTCGCGGGAGCGGGTGTGTCGGTCGTTAGCTCCGGCAATTTAATTACGCAGCCGGAAAGGCATATTAAAGAAAGTGTGATAATTAATGCTGTTATTCTGTATTTCATACATAACCTCCTAAAATTGACATGCCATCATTATAACACAACCCTAACACCAAAACAATCCGATATATTTGACGGAAGTATATATACCATGTATAATAATATCAACATATCTATAATTAAGGAACAGGAAATCGACCATGTATAAATACGCCCAAATAATCATTTCAATATCTCATAAAAACATCGACAAGCCGTTTTGCTATGCTGTGCCGACGGAGCTTCGCGAGAAAATCAAAATCGGTATGCGCGTTGTCGTTCCGTTCGGCAGAGGAAATAAGTCTGTCGAGGGTTATGTTTTGGAGTTGACAAATTCCGATGACACACCCGTGGACAAATTGAAAGAAATCTCAACGCTTCTCGATCTTCACCCGGTTTTCACCGAGGAAACGCTCGAACTGGTCAAATGGATGAGCAAGAAATATTATTCTACCTTAGCCGACTGTATGCGCTGTGTGATGCCTGCGATTATGAAATCGACGGGTGCTTCCTCCTATTCAACAAAAATAAAGATGGTCGAATTAAACAACGAAAACGATGAAATTGAAGTTCTTATTGACGAGATTTTGTCAAAAGAAGGCAAGCAAGCTGAGGTTTTGCGCCTCGTTATGTCACAAGAACGCATTTCTGTAATCGACATTAAAGCAGTTTTGGGAGTTTCGGATTCGCCGATTTTGACACTTGAAAAAAAAGGATTAATAAATATAGAAACACAGGACATTGCGCGTGATGTTTATGACATGGAAAAAATTCCGCCAAAACCTGCGCCGAAGCTGACACAAGAGCAGGAAAGGGCGATTGAGAAAATTAAATTTTGTGAGGAAAATGGTGAACAAACGGTGCTTGTTCACGGTGTAACGGGAAGTGGCAAAACCGAGGTTTATATGCAAATTATTGCGGATGTTATTGCGCGCGGAAAGCAAGCGATAGTCTTAGTTCCCGAAATTTCGCTTACGCCGCAAGCCGTTGAAACCTTTGTTCAGCGTTTCGGCGCGAACGTCACGGTAACACATTCCCGCCTGTCCGTGGGTGAACGGTTCGACCAATGGCGAAAAGCGCTGAACGGTCACGTTTCTGTAATGATAGGTCCGAGGTCGGCGGTTTTCGCGCCGTTTAAAAACCTTGGCGTAATCATTATTGACGAAGAGCATGAAAAAACCTATAAATCTGAGATTACACCGAAATATGACGCGCGTGAGGTTGCCGAAGAGCGGGAGCGGCTCACAGGCTGCACGGTCATTTACGGTTCGGCAACGCCAAGTGTTGACACTTATTACAGAACAGAAAAAAACGAGGTTGCACTGATTACGCTGAAAGAGCGGGTTAATAAAAAATGGCCCGAAACCGTTATTGTTGACATGCGCAAGGAGCTTGCAGACGGAAACCGCTCGATTTTTTCAAACTCCCTGTTCGCCGCTGTCAGCAATAATTTAAAGAAGAAAGAACAATCCATACTTTTTCTGAACAGACGCGGACATTCGACCTTTGTTTCGTGCAGACAATGCGGCTATGTGCTTTCCTGCGAGCAATGCAGCGTGAATTATACATATCATATGTATTCGGGAAATTTGATTTGCCATTATTGCGGCGCGACCGAAAAAATGCCGCAGAACTGCCCTGTTTGCGGTTCGACACACATCAGATATTTCGGAACGGGAACGCAGAAGATTGAAGATGAGATTAAGCAGGCGTTTCCACAAGCGGTAGTTTTGCGAATGGACATGGACACAACCTCGCGAAAAAACAGCCATGAAAAAATCATTTCGGCGTTTAGAGACGGCGAAGCGGACATTCTCGTCGGAACACAAATGATTGCCAAGGGGCTTAATTTCGCGAATGTTTCACTCGTTGGGATAATCGCAGCGGATATTACGCTAAATTCGGGCGATTACAGCGCCGCAGAAACGGCATATCAGCTTATAACGCAGGTGTCGGGCAGGGCAGGGCGCGCCGAACTTGATGGAACGGTTTATTTGCAAACCTATAATCCGGAGCATTACAGCATTCAGTTCGCCAAGGAAAGCGATTACAGAAAGTTTTATGAGCATGAGATTTCTTTAAGGCGGCAAATGAATTACCCGCCGTTTTCCAAATTTTTTGTGATCTTATTTACGGGAACGGACGAGAAAGCGATTATTCAAGCGTTATACAGACTTTCAGATTTGGCGAAGAAATATAACCGAAAGGGCAATTTTGAAATGCTGGGACCCGCTCCCGCCGTTATTTCCAAAATTCGGAAAAATTTCAGGTGGAAGCTGATTGTTAAGGGAACTGATGAGGAACTGATGAAGCTGTTTGTCTTCTATTGCATGGACAAGCTGGAGACAATGGGCGGAATGAGCGGAATTTCGGTCAATTTGACACTAAATCCGGGGGTTATTGTTTAGCGATTTATAAAATATCAATAGAAAAAATATGCGCAAAATTCTTAAAATCTGCTTGTTTTCCCGTTGTTTTTTCGGGGGTTATAATAACATCTTTAACGCCGCTTAATTTTTCATCAAATAAGAATTTTACAAACCGTTGACAGTTGTCTTCAATTTTAGCAACCGTCTTTTTTTCTCCGGTTTCAAAAACAACGGTTATGCTGAAGCTTGAAACCATAGTTTCGGGAAATTCAATTCCGTCAAAATCAACCTCCCTGCTTGACATCATGTTGTGAAAAAGCCCGTTCTGACCGATGTTTTCCCGATTAGTATATTTTATGGTCTTTCGGTTTAAATCACTGTCAAAAACAAATCTTACCCCACAAATTGTTTGGGGAACATCAAACGAGAATTTAATTTCTTCGCCGAGCCTAATGTAAACGCCATTGTCGTCAGAATCGATGGGTCGGTCAAAACCGCTTCTTAAAGCCTCGAATTTTTCATTTATTTTTGCCGCTTTTGTTAATTCGCTGATGTCACGCTTTATGTGCGGAAGAAAACAGTCGTTGTCTTGTAACATATGTTGCAAAGCCTTTAACAAACTTTTGTTTCTGTATATTTCCTTGGGGGGTACGTTGTTTACAACGGCGATGTATGCAGCCGTTCCCGCCGCCTGCCCGAGAAGCGCGCACGTCGCCATTACTCTCGTTGAGCTTAGCGCAGAGTGGGTAACGCTTATATTGCGCCCTGCGAAAAACAAATTTTCTATGTTTTTTGAATATATACACCTGTAAGCGATGCCGTAAGGCGATGGTGCGGGATGAAAGATGGTAGGTTCTTCCGAGGATAAAAAGCCCTCGGGGTGGTGATCGTCCATGCTCCAACCGCCGTATGCTATAATATCTTCGAATTTTCCGCCGCTTTCTATATCGCTTTGGGTCATTATATATTCTCCGACATACCGCAGACTTTCGCGTTTGCCGGGAAGAAACCCGAACCATTCAAGCTCGAAATTGTCGGCATTATAATCTCCGCTGTTTTTTATGTAATCCCAAAGCCCCAAGGCCGTTTTTAACAGCTCATCGCGCAGAATTTCGGTATCCTTTATGCTGTCATTAATTCCTCCGAGTTCTATATACCAAAAGTTTTCGTTTATAAGGTTTTTATTGGGTGTTCTGAAAGGCAAATCATCTTTTGCGTATTTATATGCGCGTTTCGGCGGAATGAATTTAGATTTTCTGCCTGTATTTCTGATTTGCATCAAGCAAGACATTCCCATTGTGTGTGAATCTCTCTTTTCAGGGGCGATAGATTCACCAAATTCGTTGGACGATTCTCTTCCTTTTCGGTATTCAGCACCGCTCAAATCGGCGAGAATGCTGTCGCCTGAACAATCGCAGAACAATTTCGCGCTTACAACATGGTGTGTTTGCGTCGTGGTTTGATATCCCGTTATTCGTTTTATAACATTATCTTCTGTTTCGGCGTCATAACAGGCGCAATTAAGCAAAATTTCTATGTTGCTTTCGCTCATGACCTTTTCATACAAGACAGAATCCCAAACAGAATAATTTCGCATCGGGTTTATATAAAAATTTTCAAGAATGATTTCTTCAACAATCCCTGTCTCGCGGTTGTTTTCGCCATGTGCGCCGCAAATCCACATTCTTATTTCGCTTGAAGCGTTCCCGCCGAACATGGGTCTGTCCTGCATTATCACGACTTTTATGCCGGCTCTCGCGGCTGAAACAGCGGCGCAAATCCCGGAAAGCCCTCCGCCTATAACACATAAATCTGTGGTGTGTTCTTTATAAGTAAACATGACAGCCTCACTATAATCGTAAATTCCTTTGTAATGTATAATAACATTTTAAATCTAAATTTTCAACAATATTATACAACGAGACTAAATGAGACCGCAATTACACTATTTGGGCTTTACAATTGGTTCTTTTTGTTGTAACATGTAATGACAATTATAAGGGGGAATAAAAATGTTGCATAGAATTTTTGAAAAATCAATTTCTTTAATAATGGTCGCGGCGATGGCTGTCGGCATAGTTCAATGGCAGGGAGGGCAAAAGGTGGTTAAAGCCGACGCTCAAGCTCCTATACGACTTAACATCGGCGGGCTTGCTTCGGGGCAATCTTACGCCGCACCTGTTGATTTAACAGACCCGAATACCGGCGCTTTTTGGAAAGCCAGCCCGAATTTCGGTTCGAATGGCATGGACTTCAGATATGACACCATGGAGACGTTTTTGGGGAAATATCCAATTATAAAACCAATCACAGCACAATTCGGAGCGAATGATTATGCGCCCGATTCTGTATATTATTACTTGCGTTATGCTCAAGCGGGAAACACACTGTCGTTTAACATAACCAATTTGGAAGCGAGTAATTATAAAGTAAGATTGCATTTCTATGGCGCGCGCAACTGGGGCGGCGGACCGTTACAAAACGTTCCGTATGATGCCATAAACTTGACTTGGCAGGAATTTGATATTCTCATAAATTCCACAGAGGTATATTCCGAATTTAATTTGGCGGCAGAAGCCGAAGCATTGGTGCCCGGTGAAAAATCAAATGTCGTCATCATAAAAGAATTCGAAGCGCAAGCTGTCGGCGGAAGTATGGCAATTGACCTTGTTCCGACGGCAGGAAGCGGAGTTTATGTAAGCGCGATAGAGCTTCTTCCAATTGTAGGCGCAGCGTTGCCGACATCAGAGCCGACAACACCGCAACCGACACCGAACAGCTCGGAAATTCTGCGAATAAATGGTGGAGCATATCCTGTGATCGAAAACGGAACAACATGGTTGTTGCAAGATTCGTTTATTGAATCATATACAGGCTCATTATTGACTTTTGACAATTGGCATGGTGACATAACGGTCAACAAGCCTCTTAACGGCGTTTCATATGCGCCCGACACTGTTTACAGGTCAATAGTTTACGGTGAAAAAGGGGATACGGTAAAATTTGTAATTGACGATGGATTAGTTCTTGGAGCCTATGATGTAAGATTGCATTTTTATTCGGCTAATCCATGGTATGCTGTAAATGTAGGCGATGTTGTTTTTGGGGCAAAGATTAACAATCAATGGGCGTTTACCAATTTCAGCCCGATACAGGGTGTCGCCATAATTAAGGAACACAGAGTTGAAAACGTCAACGGAAGCATAACTATCGAGATGATTCCGGCGGACGGTAATAAACATTATTATTTAAGCGGAATTGAAATCATTCCGGTTGCGGGATGGACTCCTGCTCCGTCAACCGAACCGACAGCAAGCCCGACACAAGCACCCTCGATGATAACACCTTCTGATTTATTTATAAATCAAGCCTACGGCGGAACAGATGACGGCGCGGTTTCACATGGTTTTATAGAGCTGTATAATTTTTCAAACTCGACAATAAGTTTGGATAACTATTCTCTTCAAATAATTAAAGGAAGCGAACAAGGGAAAGCTCACGGCACCAATTGGGATGTTCTTCCTTTGACGGGAGAATCAATTCCCGCCCGTAGTTCTTTTCTTATAAGGGCGACAGAAAAATTTTCATCCGGTGCTCGTTATACAATCGCCGACGCAGACATTGATTGGAACATTACAATAAGCAACAGAGCGTTCAGCGTTGCTTTGGTTTCAAATCAAACGCCGCTTTCGGGTGTGCTTACGCAAGGAGAGTTTTCAAATTTGATAGACCTTGTGGGTGCTATTAACGATTCGGGTGCGAATGACGCGGTAAATAATTATTCAGGAGTGTTTTTTGAAGGGATAACAAAGCAAAAAACAATCAGACGTATTCAATTCAGAAACACGGGAAACAACCGCGTTGATTTCGAGGTGTTGGATTACAGAACAAGCGGATTAAACAACACAGAGCTTGATGAAATGAAACCGCGTTACAGCGGTGACGGTCCGTGGGGCGAAAACATCAACCCGCCGATTTTTGTTCCCGATGACCAAAAACTCGTGTTTTCAAAAGAAGCGGGAATATACAGCAGCTCGTTCAGCTTGGCATTGACAACAGGCTATGCAAACGGCACGATTAGATATACTTTAAACGGAAGCGACCCGACCGCAAGCTCGACAGCATATTCAACGCCGATTCCCATAGCAAACAGAACTAACGATGCGAACTATTTAGGAAATAAATATACATACGGGACAATATGTGATTATGGAAATTCATTGTTCCCCTATAATACGCCGCAAGGAAACTATAAAAAAGGTACGGTAATAAAGGCTCAAGTTTTCGCTTCCGACGGAAGCGCGTTGTCCGATGTTTACACAAAATCCTATTTTGTCGGCTTGGATTACGGTGATTTGGCGGTGGTTTCAATTGCGACTGACGAAGCGAATCTTTTTGACTATAATACAGGTATTTACTTGCAGAGAAACTGCTTTAACAAAGGGTCTGACTGGGAACGCCCGGCTCATGTCGAACTGTTTGAACCGGACGGTTCACTTGGCTTCGAGCAAAACTTAGGTGTAAGAATCAATGGTGCTTACGCGAGAAACTACGCGCAAAAATCACTTCGTTTCTACGCAAAGAGCGGCTATTCAGGAACATCTTATGTTAATTATGACATTTTCGACGGTGCCGCAAAGGATGTTTATGGCGACGAAATAACCTCGTTCAGAAGATTTATTCTCAGAAACAGCGGAAACGACAACCACTACGCCCGTGTTCGCGACACGGTTTTACATAAACTTGCCGATGGACTTAACACGCCTATTCAAGCATATCGTGGTGTGGCGGCGTTTATAAACGGCGAATTTTGGGGAGTTTATGATGCTCGCGAGCGTGTTGACGAATATTTTATAAACGATAAATATAAGCTTGGAAATTCAGATAAAGTCATGGTGTTTGAGTTTCCGATGGGTGTAAACAATGTTCCCGACGACTATTTCCTCGAACCCGGAGTTCCCGATCCTTTGATGGTTGACGATTATACGCTCTATTTGGAAATGTGGAACTGGTTTAACCAAAACCCCGATTTATCTTCACCCGCGTTATATGAAAAAGCTCAATCTTTCATTGATTTAGACAACTTCATAGACGTTTACGCCATAAACACGATTATCGGAAACTGGGATTGGCCGGGAAACAACAACATGATATGGCGTTATAAAAACGAAACCTATCCTGAGGTCGGTTCAACACCCACACCTAAGGACGGCAGATGGCGTTATATCTTAAAAGATCTCGACTGCGGCTATCATTCCGACTTTTTCACCTATACAAGTAATTATTTGGATATGCTTTTCACGGGTGATGTTTTCGGGCAAGATGGATACACCGATTTAAAGACCACCTTAATATTCAGAAGGCTTTTCACAAACCGTGACTTCGTAGAAAAATTCTACAATCGTATTTGCGATTTGACAAACTCAAACTATAAATCCTCTGTCATAGTTTCTGAAATAAACAAAAACTATAACCTTATCAGCAGTGTGATGTATGAGCAAGTCGCAAGATGGGGAAGCCCGACGAGCTGGAATCAATGGGACTATAACATTAATTCGTTTAAAAATGGCGTGAACAGCAGACCTGCTTATCTCTATTCGCACATGCAGCAAAGAGGAAGCATGATGTTCAGCAACTTTATCGGAAACATCGTGGACCTCACGTTGACGACACCCGACAGTGCTAAAGGATATGTTAGAATAAACGATGTTGACATTATTGACGGAACATGGGGTGTAACAAATTCGACAAGCTGGACAGGAAAATATTTTCAAAAGCTGAAACAAACAATTACAGCCGTTCCTAAAGCCGGATATGAGTTTGAAAAGTTTGTTGTAAACGGAATGCCGTTTAATCAAAACCCGCTTATACTCACTGTAAGCGCAAACGCGACTATCCAAGCGCTGTTTGTCGAGAAATCAGGCGATCCGCTTCCGAACATAATCATCAATCAGGTTTACGGCGGAACAGACGGAATAATTTCTCACGGATTTGTCGAACTTTACAACCCGACCGAAACGGCAATAAGTCTTGACGAGTTTTCCGTTCAAGTTTCAACGGGAACGGAGCAGGGAGTCGCGACCTCAGGAGATTGGAATGTTCTTCCTCTTACGGGAAAAGCCATCGAAGCTCATGGTTCGTTCCTCATAAGAGCCACGGCGCGCGTTTCGCCGAGCCCGCGTTATGTAATCGAAAGATATGACGTGGATTGGAACATCGCAATCAGCAATAGGGCGTTAAGTGTTGCGCTTGTTGCGAATCAAACTGCACTTACGCCGATTATCACGGCAGGTGAGCTTGATAATGTGATCGATCTTGTGGGTGCGACAAACACCGCCTCGGGCAAGAACCCCGACGTTGTATTTAACTTTTTCGGAGCGCCGGTTGACGGAATATCGAAGCAGAAAACGATTCGTCGTATTGATTTTGCCAACACGCGAAATAACCTTGATGATTTTGAAATTTTGGATTACAGAGAGCCTGCAATGAGTGACGCAGAGCTTGAAGAAGTTAAGCCGCGTTGGAGCGGAAGCGGGTATTTGCCGAGCGACATTAACAGAGACGGACAAACAGATTCCGCCGATTTATCAATTTTGCTGGAAAAATATGGCAGAACAGGAACGATTTTTGACGGTTGGTTTGTTGACATTAATCAGGACGGCTGTGTTGACAATGCAGACTTGGCAATGCTTTTAGACGAATACGGAAGATAGATGGTAATTATAAAAAATGCAAAAAACGGTCTCGGTTTTTTCGAGACCGTTTTTTGTTGTGGAAAAGGTAATTACCTGACCCGTATTTTTACTTCCATCCCTTCAATAACGCTAATATCCGCACCCGGCATTTGCTTATAAACATGCTGTCGGGAAAGTGCGGGTTCGGCGTTGGAAATTTCACCGCCGCGCGCTGTTGATGGTTCTTCTGTTGATGGTTCTTCTTCGTTTTTGCTGTCATAAATTACAACAGGAGTAAATCCTGCTGCTTCTATGAGGCTTGTCGCTTCAGAAACCTCAAGCCCGATTAGAGAGGGAACGGGCACAAGCGAACCGTAGTCGCCATCAGTTTTGAGTGTGAAGAAAACGGTCGTTCCTGTGGGAACAAGAGTGTTTGCGTCGGGGCTTTGTGACGCGATTGTCGTGCCGCTTCCGCCGATTATTTCAAAGTCAAGCCCTGCGTCATTAATTGAGCTTACGGCAAGGTTAAGCGGCATGTCGCCATAATCGCCGATTTGAATTTTGTCGTTTGGTGTGGTGACATAGCTGTCGTCGATGGGCTTGATTCCCTTGTTTGCAATCAAATATTCAAAAATTTCTTTAATCATGGGCGCGGCTGAGGGCGCCTTTGTGTCGTAAACTTCTTCAGGAACCTTGTCTATGAGCGCGAGAACAAGATATTGTGGGTTATCCACGGGTAAATAACCTATAAATGACAAGGTGTAAGAATAATCGTCATTACCGCGGATTCCCTGTTCACCCGTACCTGTTTTGCCTCCGATTGCGTAACCGGGTATTTCGGCTCTGCGCCCCGTGCCTTGCTGCGTGACGACGCGTTGCATTGCTGTTCTTAAATAGTCCGAGGTTTCGCGCGAGATGACCTTTCTGACGATTTTCGGTTCTTTTTCATAAACGACATTGCCTCTTTCGTCTGTCATTTGCGAAACAATATGAGGCTGATAGAGTGTTCCGCCGTTTATGACCGCCGCGAAGCTTGTTATCGCTTGAATTGGCGTGCATTTGAAACGCTGTCCGAACGAACCTGTGGCAAGCTCGGTTTCGTTTAACCCTGCAAGACTGTGCATAATAGAATCATAATGCTCTTCCTCTGAAACGTCTATGCCTGTTTTTTCGCCGTAACTGAAATCGTGTTGATATTTATAAAATAAATCCCTTCCAAGTAGTGCGGCTATATCCATAAGCGCGACGTTACAAGAGTTCATGATGGCTTCCTCAAGATTTTGACTGCCGTGACCCGCCGCATAATGACAACCAATCGGAATTCCGGCGACAACCTTTCCGCCGCTGCAATAATAGGTCGAGTTTCTTGATATTACCCCTTCGTCGAGGGCTGCCGCAACGGTTATCGGCTTAAAGATTGAACCCGGCTCGAATGTTGAATAGGTGTTAAAGTTTTTCCACAGCTCATAATATTTATTTATAATGCCCTCTTGGTTTTCGTCAGACAAATCATATTTCAAACGCGAATCTGTGATAAATTCATAATTCATCGGGTCATTCAAGCTGAATCCCGGAGATTCCGCCATGGTGTAAACTTCGCCTGTGTTGGGGTTCATAATAATTACGCTGGCGTTCGGTGCTTCATAAGCTTCTGCATATTTTACACAAAGTTGTTCCGAAAATTGCTGAAGCTGAATGTCGAGCGTAGTAATCAAAGTGTTTCCCTCAATGGCTTCGATTCTGTCGGTTACGACACTTCCTGTTGAATAGGTTTTGAAAATTCTGCCGGGAGTTCCCGAAAGACTTGAATTATAACTGCTTTCAAGCCCCCAAACAGCGTCGCCGCGCGTGAAACCGACGACTTGTGCGGCCAACGTTCCGAATTGATAGTTGCGCTCGCTTATCGCTTCTATGTAAACATCGCGCATAACTCTTCCGTTTGCGGCGATTTCTTCGTCTTTTCTGTCCATAAGTGCAAACGCATCTTTTGCCTTGACTTGCTTTTGAAAGATAAGATGCTGATACCCCCCGTAAATATATTCATCTGTTCCAGGGTTTTTTTCCATGTATGAATAAAGCTGATCGAGAGGTGTTCCGACAATTTCGTTAATAATCGAAAAGGTTTTGTCTATAATCTCATTGTCAATGCTTCCGTCCTCGTCCGTTGAACGCTGAATGAGAAGCTTAACATCTAAAAACACGTCATAAACAGTCGAGCTTACGGCAATCGACTGCTTAAATCGGTCTAAAACTGCACCTCTGTTCGGTGAGAGAACCATGTCCGACTCGGTGCCTGTGTTAATAAGCTGAGCGATTGCTCTTTGAGTATATTCATCGCCAAATTCATTCTTTATGTTGATTATAACAATCGACAAAAAAAAGAATGCGGCGATTATTATAATGCCCATGCCGTTTAGCTTCAGCTTGAAAATCAATCTTGCGCGCCGTTTTTGGTTCAGAATGCCGTTTTTATTAGATAAATTTTGATTATTCATTTAAAATACACCTACTGTCTTAAAAAATAAAGGTGGGGCGGCATAACTGCGTTTTTTATAAATGCAGTATGCCGCCCGGAATTAAAAGGAGGAAATTATCAATTTTCAGCGAACAAACCGAAGACATCCTTTAACCAATCAACCTTGGCTTGTTCTGTGGCGGGTTCATCAGACTCATATTGAATGATTCTGCTGACTCTGGGAACATCAACGTAAACGATTTGATGTTCCTTTGGTTCGCTCATTCCATATTCGCGGCACAATTTGTCTATTTCAGGCAAACTGTAGCCGTAATAGTTATCGTTAGTTGCTGCAAAATTTTCATCTTGAAGTTTTTTGCTTTGAGCTTGCAAATCTGAAAGCGAATAGTGCGCGTTGGCTTTTAAGGCGAAAGAAGCGACACACAGCGTCGTTCCCATAAAAAGAACCATCACCAATACATAAGTCAAAAGGGGAGTTTTGCGACCTTTCAGCTTTTTATATTCAATTTGAACAACCTGTTTTTGAGGCTTCGGTCTCGGAACAGGTCTTACGCGCGGCTCATATTCGGGTTCTGCCAGTTTGTAAGCGGAGGATGTGTTATACATTGAGTTCGAACGATAACCCGAGTTGGAATAGCTGTTATAGCTTGATTCGCCGCGAGTGCGTGTTCTTTGCGTTGCTGTCGGGCTTGTCTTTCGTGTCTGATAAGCCATTTCATCCTCCTGTTTATTTTTTTAAGTAAAAAAGACAACCTAAATTTTTTCTGCTATACGTAGTTTTGCGCTTTTTGAACGCTTATTATTCAAAATTTCGTTTTTATCAGGTTCAATCGGCTTTTTCGTGATCACCTTGAGCGTCTGTTTTCCTCCGCAAACACAAACAGGAAAATCGCGGGGACATTTGCAAGGGCTTTCAAGCTCGTTGAAAACATTTTTGACGATTCTGTCTTCAAGACTGTGGAAAGTTATTACACAAATTCTTCCGCCGGGATTTAACAGCCCGACCATGTCTTTGAGAGCCTTTTCGAGCATGTCAAGCTCATTGTTTACTTCGATTCTTATTGCTTGAAACGTGCGCTTCGCCGGGTGTGACCCGTCGCTTCTTGCGCCCTTGGGAATCGCCGCTTTTATAACCGAAACAAGTTCGAGAGTTGTTTTAATAGGGCTTTCATTGCGAGCTGCAACGATAAATTCCGAAATGCGTTTTGCCCATTTTTCTTCACCGTATTTATATAAAATTGAAGTAATTTCGTCTTCATCATATTCATTTACAACATCATAAGCGGTAAGCTTGTTTTTATAATTCATTCTCATGTCCAACTCGGCGTCCTCCATGTAGGAAAAGCCGCGTTCGGGTGTGTCGATTTGATAGCTTGACACACCAAGATCAAGAAGAATTCCATCTGCACCCGTCACCTCGAGCTTTTCGGCGATGCTTGTCATTTCCGAAAAATTTCCGTGAACAACGGTGGAAATATCCATGTAGGCACTTAAGGTATCACAAGCGACACGAACGGCGGTCATGTCTTGGTCAATTCCGATTAACATGCCGTTGGAAAGCCGCTCGGCGATTCTGAGCGAGTGACCCGCCCCGCCGATTGTGCCGTCAATATAAACGCCGCCGCTTTTGATGTTCAATCCTTTGATACACTCGTTAAGCATAACAGGGTTGTGGTTGAAAACAGTCTTATTAGTGTCCATTTTATCTCCCAATCGGATATTGCCTAAAAACCAACTTCTGTCATATATTGAGCTAAATCTTCGTCTACCGAGTTTTCTGTCTGATTGTAAGATGTCCATATTTCTTTGCTCCAAATCTCTATTCTGTTTGACAATCCCAACGAAATGACTTCCTTACTCAATCCGGCGTATTCTTTCAAATGCGCCGGTATTACCGTTCGACCCTGAGCGTCAACCTCTGCAAGGAACGCGTTTCCGAAGAAAAATCTTTCAAAGCGTCTGGCTTTTTTATCAGCTATAGAAAATTGTTTCATCTTTTCCACAAATATTTCCCAATCAGATATTCCGTAAACAAAAAGACAGTTGTCAAGACCGGTTGTGATATAAAATTTATCCCCAATTTCTTCGCGCAGCTTTGACGGCAAAATTATTCTGCCCTTTGCGTCTAAATTATGAGAAGATTGCACTCGATCTCACCACCTAATATAACTTGTCACCACTTTCTGCCACTTAATACTTATTATAGTGCCTTGAAATTCATTTTGCAAGCATTTTTTGAAAATTTTTTTATTTTTATGAAAAAACTTTTAATTAGTCGAAATTTAGCGGGTTTTAGCGAAGTTTTGGAATAAAAAAACGACCTCGTTTATTACTTCGAGATCGTTTTTTATAAAAAAACATTTAATTTTAAACCGAAACAACAATACCGCCGTCAAAAAAGTAAAGCAACGTGTTCCCGACAGATCTATTCAATATTCTTTCCGCCGCAATTTTATAAAACTTCATTTGAATAATATGCTTCTCGGAATGGGCGTTGTAATTCGTACCTTTAATCTTATCTGTTTTATAGTCAACAATAACAATTTCGCCGTTTTCAACAAACAAGCAATCTATAATGCCGTGAACGAGAATTTGCTCGTCCTTGTCTTTGCCGTCGCTCCAATTAGGGTTGATTTCAGATGGCTTTATTCCGATTACGAAACGGGCTTCACGCTTTAAAAATTCGGCGCGGCTCATTCTTTCATAAATTTCTGACTTCAAAAAGTTTAAAATGTCATTTGTACGGATGGTTTTTCGTTCCTCATCCGAAAAAATTCCCGATGCCGACAAATTTTGAAGCAGCGTGTCAACAACATCGGCTTCGGGCGCGAGATTAAGAGGAAGATGTTCCATTACAGCGTGCATAATCGTTCCGTAACGAAGCGGATCCGTTTTTTTTTCACCGAACATGACCTTGGGTGCAATTTTAAAACGTGACTTGGATGGTCTTATCGAATCAAGCATTTCACTGTCCTCAAGCCATCTTTCGTCATGTCTGCGTTTGATTTCGGACACAGAAAGTTTTGAAGAAATTTCCGAAAGCTCGTCGGGGTATATGTAATTCAGTCGACGAATAATTTCTGCCTTTTGACCGCTGTAATCGGCTTCAAGGTCTATTTCTATCAATTCATTTATAAAATCATTTTTTTGTTTAGCGTTTTCCTGTTCTGTTTCGGGTGAAAGTAATTGCCGCTTTGAGATAATTTCCACATTAAAAAATTTTTCGCCTTGTTCGACGACAGACATTACCCATTGCAAATAGCTCTCGCAAAGCAGAAGATATGATGATGTAACTTGAATTTCTCCGACAGAAGTTTTAATCGGCGAAAGCTTGCTCGGGTTGGAGGAAGAACCGATGAGAATCAGCTTGTCTTTAGCCCTTGTGAGCGCCACATAGAGAGTTCTCATTTCTTCCGAAAGCGCTTCTTTAAGCATTTTTCTGGTTATGGCATATCTTGGAAGAGTGTCGTTTTGCGTGCGCCTTTTCAAATCGACCGCGTATGAGGCGACACCTAATTTTTGATGCATTACGACGCGCTCTTTCAAATCAGTTGTATTAAATTTTTTGTTCATGGCACAAATTATTACAACGGGAAATTCCAAACCCTTGCTTTTGTGAATGCTCATTATCTTGACGGCGTTTGTGTCCTCGTTTTCTGTTTTGGCGGTATTTTCGTCAATGTTTCCCTCTTTTTGAATTTTTTCAATATATGTCGTAAAATCAAATAATCCACCTGCTGAAGCTGCGCCTGCGTCGCCGCTGAACTTTACGGCTCGTTGAAACAACGCAGACAAATTGGCTTGCCTCATTTTGCCGTTTTCCTCAGCACCCGCATAGTTGAAAAGCCCGGTTTCGTCAAAAATGGTCCAAATAAGCTCACTTACAGGAGTATAAGCTGCGATTTCGCGGAAATGTGACAATTCTTTTAAGAAATTCTCGATCTTTTCTGACGATTCGGCTGAGGAAACAAGCGCATTATAAAAACAACCGCCCTTGTTTTGATGCCTTATTCGACAAAGCTCATCGGGGGTAAAGGAATAAATCGGCGAAAAAAGCACTGATAATAGTGGAATATCTTGTAATGGATTATCAATAATTTTTAGAAATGACAGAGCAGTCATCACTTCGCTCGCCTCGAAATAACCTCCCGAGGCGTCTGAAAACGCGGGTATTCCGTGGTTTTTCAAGACATGAGCATAAGAATCGGAAACAAGCTTGTGCGAACGTAAAAGTATAGCGAAATCAGAATATTTATAGTGGGCGCTTTCCATGAGCTGCAATATGTTTTTCGCGGCAAGCTCCGCTTCGAGCGGCGCGCCCGAAAGCTCTTTCAAAAGCTCGTCTGTTTCGTTTTCCTCGTCCGATTCAGAAATGATTTCTTCTTCGTTATCGTTTGAGGTGTCGATAATAAAAATTTCGGTTTTTCTTTCCTGCGAACGCCCGTCGTCCTTGGTTTGCTGGTCTGTCCCCGGATAAAGCCTTGCGCGGTCGTCATACTCGATTTCGCCGAGCTTGCGCGTCATAAGCCGTTCAAATAGAAAATTTATCGAGTCGATAACCTCGGAACGGCTTCTGAAATTTTTCGACAGCGTTATAAGCTCACCATTTTCTTTGGATTGTCGTTCATTAGAAAAAGCGTCATATTTACCCATGAAAATTGACGGGTCTGCGTGTCTGAATTTATAAATGCTCTGTTTTACGTCGCCGACCATGAACATTCCCGTTTTTGAAACGGACGAAAGAATTGTTTCCTGTGTCATGTTGATATCCTGATATTCATCGACCATAACCTCGCTGAATTTTTCCTTCAGCTTTTCCGCTGCGTCCGTTTGCAAAACCTTTAGGCATAAATGTTCTAAATCGTTGAAATCAACTATGTTTCTCGAACGCTTTTCCTCAGAAAACCGCTCGGTTAATTCCTTTGTAATGTTGCAAAGCTCGGAAACAAGCCTTGCCTGATTGCGGCAATCTTCCGCGTAAGAATCCAACGGGCGGGATAATGCTTTCTTCCTGAGATTGTCTATAGGCTTTTTAATAAACCTATTTCGAATTTCCGATATTGCCGCCCTAAGTTCTTTAACATCCTCATCTGAAAAGGCTATGTCCGTGCTTTTTTTTGCTTTTCCGCCCGCGAATGATTCGAATTTAAACGTCATCGCGCCGTGAAACGCCTCGAAACAATTGTCGAGGGCACTAAATGCGTCTTTAAAATTTAATATGTCACTTCTCAAAACATCAGCGTTTTTCGAGGGAAGGAATGGGCATGCCTCTGTCATTTCAAGCGCATTTTCAGCGTTTTCGCGAGCGGCGATAATAATTCGGCGGCAATCCTGTTTAAATTCTTCATACCAAATGGTTTGTTCAAATCCCGAATCGCCGAAAGCGGAACTTCCAACCTCGGTCAACCAGTTTTCGGGACTGGGATGACTTTGTGAAAATCCGTAAAGTTTAAGAACAAGTGCTTGAAGAGAATCGTCGAAAACCTTATCACCGAACGCTTCTACAAGTTCAAGGAAAACCTCTTTATTTTCCCTTGCATACAATTCCTCAAATAATTCTCTCAAGACATCGGCTTTCAACAACTCGATTTCATTTTTGTCGGCAACACGAAAAAGCGGGTCAATGCCCGCCTCGCTGAAATACATCCTTAAGGTTTTAAGACAAAACGAATGAATCGTCGAAATGTTAGCCCTGCTCAACAGAAGCGTTTGGTTTTCAATATGCGTGTCGTCGGGGTCTTTTAAAGCCGCCGCTCTCAACGCCGAATGAAGCCGCTTTTTCATTTCTTTCGCCGCTGCTTCCGTGAACGTGACGACGAGCAATTTGTCTAAATCGACAGGATTATCCTTGTCCAAAGCCATTCTTATAATTCTCTCGACAAGCACGGCGGTTTTTCCGCTTCCTGCCGCCGCTGAAATTAACAAGCTTCGGTTTCTTGTGTTAATCGCCAAAAGCTGTTCGGTTGTAAATTCACGATCTGCCAAAATGAAGCCGCTTTCTCTTATAAGTTTAAGTATATTTTTGTTTTTTCAAGAAGTTCCTCAAAATCAATTGGTTTAGCTATATGGTCGTTCATGCCGACTTCCTTACATTTAAGAATGTCCTCGTTGAAAGCATTCGCTGTCATAGCCACTATTGGAATGGTTTTTGCTCTTTCAAACGACATGCTTCTGATTCTTTCGGCTGCGTCAAATCCGTTTAGAAGCGGCATGTGAATATCCATGAAAATCAAGTCGTATTTATCCTGATTTTTCTCGAACATCGAGCATGCCTCAATTCCGTTTTCGGCGCAGTCTATTTTGATTTTGGTGTTTTCAAGCAAGGTGATCACAATTTCGCGGTTGATCTCAATGTCCTCCGCCAGCAAAACGTTTTTGCCCTCAAACGAATATGAAACCTTTGCATCTTCGGGCAGTGAGGCTTCTTCTTTTTCCGAAAAACTGCCCGTTTCAAGTGTTATGACAAATGAGAAAGTGCTTCCCTTGTCAGGCTCGCTTTCGACAGTAATGTCTCCGCTCATAAGACGAATAAGGTTTTTGCTTATTGCGAGTCCCAAGCCTGTTCCACCGAATTTTCTCGATATTCCTTTGTCTGTTTGCTCAAAAGCATTAAAAAGAACATTCATTTTTTCTTTTGAAATTCCGATTCCCGTATCGGTTACGACAAATTCGAGAGTTGAGGTTGATTCGGTCGAAGAAAGCTCGCGAACCGTGCATTTAACCGAACCGTGATCGGGGGTGAATTTCACGGCGTTGCTGAGCAAATTTGTTATAACCTGTGAAAGGCGAAGCTCGTCTCCGACAAGAGAGTAGGGGATGTTTGCGTCTGTTTCAAACGAAAGCGTTTGGTTTTTCTCACGAGCGCGATCAGAAAAAATGTTTTCGATGTCGGAAATCATTTTTCGGAAGATAAATTCTTCACATGAAAGCTCTAATTTATCCGCGTCGATTTTCGACATGTCTAAAATATCATTTATGACACCCAACAAATGTCTTGATGCACCGTTGATTTTTTCAAGACAATCTCTTATTTGTTCCTCCGACTTTGAACCCTGTGCGATTGTCGTCATTCCGATTATGGCGTTCATAGGTGTTCTTATTTCATGGCTCATGTTCGCGAGAAAAAGGCTTTTTGCCTGCGCGTTTGATTGAGCTTCCTCTTTGGCGGAAATAAGATTTTTGGTCATTTCGTTTCTCAGTAGTGTTGATGCGATTAAAACGCTGCCTGATTTAAGTGAGTTTTCCTCGACTTCAGTGAAAACTCTTTCGTTAACGCAGTCCTCAAAACCCACGTGTCCCCAAAATTTATCTCTGATGAATATAGGAACAATTAAAGCGGAAACAATGCTTCGGCGTTCCATTTGCTTTTTTTCTATTTGAATCAGGTTTTTTGTAATGAAATTTACACATTTTCCCTCTCGCAAAACGCTTTCCCAAGTTGGTATGGTTTCGGAATATTTTATGTTAATTGTGTGTGCTTTACCTTGTTGCATTTCTACACCTTCAGACCATTCGTGAATCTGAGTGCAGTAAAGCTCACCGGCTTTTTCAAAATTTTCCCAAACAGTCACTCGTTCAACATCAACACTCTTTCCAAGCATAGAAATGCTTTCCCAAAGAGATTTTGACAAATCTTCTTCTGTTTCAACTAAAATTAATTTGGAAGCAACCGTGTTTACGGCGGAAAGAAGATTGTCTCTGTGTTCAAGGTCTTTTTCGGTTTTTTTAAGTTTTCGCAAATCGGTTTGATAGACGGCGATTACCCAAGAACCCTTATATTGAACTTTCTTAAGTTCAAAGTGAAACGGAATTTTCTCGCCGTCAAATATAAGCAAGGTTTCGAACGAAGTTTCACCCGCTCTGACCGCCTCTGCGAAACGGTCGTTTACGGGAACAGGGTCAATCATTCCCGGCATTTTGTCGGGAATGGCTTTGTTGATTTTCGCTATCAGACCATTCTTAAATTCTTCTTTATTTTTAAATCCGTAAAATTTAAGAGCGGTTGGGTTGCAATCAATTATTTCGAATTTGAGATTCGCGATAAAATTTATTTGAGGATTCGCATCGTAAAGGGATTGGCTCGCCTGCTGTTCTTCTTCAAGCTGTGCGATTCCTTCCTCGATTCTTTTATTTAAATTTCTGTTATATTCTTCTATTTCATCTAACGCGCGTTGAAGGCGCAACTCCGCTTGTTTAACGTTGTCAATGTTCAAATGACCGCCGAGAATACGGGTAGGATTCCCGTCCTTGTCCCATTCCATTATCTTGCCTTTGTCCAATGTCCAAATGTAATGACCGTCCTTATGGCGCATTCTTATTTCAGTCGAAAAATTGTCGCTTCTGCCCTCGACATAATCGAGAAGTGCCTTGTTTGCCTTCGAACCGTCATCGGGGTGGCTGCGCTCAACCCATTCTGAGATAGTGCCGGCGCTTTCCTCCTGCGTATAACCCAACATGTGCCAATATTCATCGTTATGTGTAATGATTTGGTTTTTAATGTCCCAGTCCCACATTCCCAAGCCCGAAAGGTGCATGACAATGTCGAACTGAGCCCGTTTTTCCTTAAGCTGTTCTTCAACTGATTTAATGCCGGTTATGTCCTGCAACACGCCGACAAACCTTACCGCTTTTCCATTTTCATCTCGTTCGGTTACGACACCCTTATCCTGCGCCCAAATGTAAGTTCCGTTCTTTTTCTTAATGCGAAATTCCGCGACATATTCAGACGCCTCGGTAAGGCATCGGTCGATTGCGGCTTCCGCAGCCGCCAAGTCATCGGGATGAACGGCTCTTGCCCATGACTCAACGGTTTGCTCAAGCTCACCCTCTCCATAGCCTAAAACATTTTCCCATTGCTTGCTGTAGATTACCTTGCCGGTTTTAAGATCCCAATCCCACAGACCAATTTTGACTGAGTCAAGAATCATTTCTATCGAATTTTTAAATATCGTATCATAATACGAGGCTTTCTTCATAACAATTTTCACCCTCAATATTTTAAGCCGTTACGTTTCTTCTGTAATTACATTTCAATGCAGATGATTTTACCACAAATTACAGAAAAATACAAGAATAATATGTTTAAAAAACTGTGAAAAAGCTCATAATTATAGCGGGGTGATTAAGTGACGGTGAATGAAAAGATTTTATATATATTTGGGAGTTTGTTTTTATCGGCGGCGTTGGTTATATATGCCTGCACCGTGTTTTTTCCGGTTCGCGTAACAAACAGTGTATACCGTTCGAACCCGTCAAGGCTGTCTGACAGGATTGATAAAATAAACCAAATTTATACCTGCGAATTTATGTTGGAAAATATTGAAACAGATTTTTTGCCGAGCTTCGTTCCGAATTATAATTTTGAAACATCGCCTGAAACAATAATAGAAACGGATGAAAAGAGCCTTGAAAAAACGGCTGAAATTTCCGGTGAGGAAGCGGTGAAAGAAGCAAAGCGGTTTATCAATGAAAAAAATTTGCCGCTTAAATATTCTGAAATTTTGCTGGCTGAGACTGAATTCGGATATAGCGTAAAATTTTTATCAGAGCTTGCAGGGCTAATAAACCATGCCCGACCAATTTGCATAACGCTCGATATTTACGGAAACATTCTAACTCTTTATCATTTTATTCCCGAATATGAAAAGCTTGGTTCTACCCGAATCATAACTATGAAAGAAGCTTTTTACAATCTTCCGACAGAGGGAAATGAGGGATTGAAAATAGAATTGAAAAAATGTGAATTGGTCTATTTTTATGACGACAGCATAATACAACCCGCTTACATGTTTGAGGGTGAAATCGCAGACGGTGGTAAATTTGAAAGCTTCATTAAGGCGTCAAAATACTAAAGGAAGCGCAGATTAACTCTACATTGCGCCTGTTCTTTTCAACACGACAAGAACTGTTTTAAAAATTATTTTTAAATCCAATACAGCGCTTTGATTTTTCGCGTAATAGAGTTCAAGACTAATTCGGTCTTCCAAGGAGACGGCGTTTCGTCCGTTTACTTGCCAATACCCGGTTAAGCCGGGTGTAACGCTGAGCAAGAGCTTTTTGTTCGCGCCGTAAAACTCGACTTCCGCTGAGGTTATCGGACGCGGTCCGACTATGCTCATATCACCTTTAATTATGTTTAACAGCTGGGGTAGCTCGTCTAAGCTGGTTTTTCTCAATATTCCGCCGAATTTGGTAATTCTCGGATCGTTATGGACTTTAAACATTGTTCTGTACTGCTCAAGTTGCTCTTCGTTGAAAATTTTTTCTAAAGGTTTGTCGGTGTCAATCATTGATTTGAATTTGTATATGTATATATTTTTTCCGCACTTGCCGACGCGTTTGTGCTTATAAATAACAGGCTTACCGGTGGTAATCCTTATTATTATTGAAATGATAATCATAGGCAACAAAAAAACCGACAACGCTAATACGGACGCAGTCACATCAAAAATACGCTTACAAGTTCGGTAAAGAGCATATCTGAATCTTTTTGCTCTGTAAGAAATCCTTTCTGTTGGCATAGTTAAACTCTGCGAGATTAACTCATCAGCATTAAACATAATCTCCGCCTGCAAGCAGGCTTCCCTCCCTGCTCTGCCCTTTTTCTCTATATATGCGGGCATTTATAAAAACTCTTACTGGATATAACCATAGCCATAACCATATTTTTTGTTTCTTTTTCTTTCCGTGCCATGTAAAATTACACCTAAAACCTTCGTTCCTATTTCATTCACTTTCGCGATTGTTTTGGCGAATTCATCATGCGTGCTCATGTCTTGAACGACCGTAAAAACGACACCATCGCTTTGCCGAACAACATTGTATGCATCAATGACGACATTAAGCGGCGCAGTATCAAAAATTATGTAATCATAATCTTTTTCTATGTCGTTTATAAGTTTTTCAAACAAACTGCCCGAAAGAAGTTCAGATGGATTCGGTGGGATTGTTCCGGCGCAAATCACTGATAAATTCGGAGTTTTGGTGTGTCTCAAAACATCTTTAAAAGATTTTTTTCCTATCAGATAATCAGACAATCCGGGGGAACAATCAAAGCCGAAAACCTTATGCAAGCGAGACATTCTCAAATCGCAATCAATTATAAGAACCTTTGTGTCCATTTGCATTGCAAGCATGTAAGCAATATTGCTTACAGTCAAGGTCTTACCCTCGCCCTTAAGTGAACTTACGATTGATATTTTCTTACAGCCTTCTTTGACAAGAGAAAACATCAAATTTGTTCTCGCCGATTTATATGCTTCCTGATGGTTTTTTTCTGTTCTGAATGCTTTTGTTTCCAAGTCGTTCAGCCCTCCAAATATTTCCAACGCGTCTTCAATTTTCGGTCTGACTTGCTTATGTCCGATACTTCCGCCAGGATATTAACGCCATAACGCTCAGATAATTCCTCGGCACTTTTTATACGCACATCAAATATATCTTTCATGAAAACCAAAGCTAAAACCAACACAATCCCCATAATTAACCCGACCGCGAGGTTCTTTTTCAAATTCGGAGACACGGGATTGATGTTTACCCGTGCGCTTTCAACAATTTTAACCTTTGATTTTTCTTGCATTTCACCTAATGTTTTTGGCGCTTCACGTCCTATTGCCACGGCAATGCTAACGGCGTCTGCAGGGTTGTTTGCCGTTACTCTTGCTCTGAAAACATCTGTATCGTCAAGAATCGAATATTTTATCATGCTGCCGATCTTTTCGGCTGAATAATTCAAACCCGAAGATTCTTTAACATCTCTGTAAAAATCCCAAGTGCTGATCATTTGAATGTGTCTCTTGACGACCCGCAGTATATAGTTATAGTCATCTATTAACCGAGCGTTTGATTGAGTTTCTCCACTCGGAAGATAAACATGCAGTTTAACCGAGGATGTATATTTTTTTTCGAAAAACAGTGAGGTTACAACTAAAGAAACGTTCAATCCCAACACAGCGCCTAAAAGTATTAACGCAAAGTTTCGTTTAAGAAGATTAATAATAAAATTTATTGATATTTCAGGAGCAACTTTTGTATCCAAATTATCATATCCCTAATGTAATCATTTAATTATCATAAATTATTGACTTAATGCTCGCTCATTCTAGCACATATCAGTAGAAGTGTCAATCCCCAATTTTCGGGTTAAAACAAAAAAGTAATAAACAAGGAGGCGACGACTCCTGCGAAGTTGGCGATTAGAGCCCCCACCAATGTATAGCGTGTTTTCGTTATTTTAACGCTTAAAAAATATACGCTCATTGTGTAAAAAACTGTTTCGGTGCAGCTCATCATAATCGAAACGAATCTTCCCGTGAACGAATCGGGTCCGAATTGCTTAAAAATGTCAAGCAACAACCCTGTTGAAGCGGAAGAGGAAACCAAACGCATAAATGTCAAAGGAATTGCTTCAACAGGAAAGCCGACAAGCCTCGCCGCGGGGGAAAGAATTAAAGATAAAATATCGAAAAAACCAGACGCGCGCAATATTCCGACCGCCGTCATAAGCCCAATCAGTGTCGGCAAAATTTTTGCCGCAGTTTTCAGCCCGTCTGTTGTGCCCTCAATGAACGCATCGTAAACATTAACCTTTTTAATTATCCCGTGAATTATAACAAAAGCAAAAACGAGCGGAATCAACAAGTCTGAAGCCATCATTATGATACGCATTTAGCAATCACTCCGTTTCATTGCGGCTTTTTTCAACGATATGGCTTCCATAATCTTTGCGGCGAGAATTGCCGCAACACTCGAAATCAATGTGGCTAAAAGTCCCGGTCCGATGATTTCCGACGGGTTCGGCGAATTATATTGCGAACGATAGGCGATTATGCTCGGGGTAATAAGCTGAAGACTCGACATATTTATTATCATAAACATACACATTTCGCGGCTGGCAAGTTTTTTGTCATCGTTCAGCTTTTGAAGCTCCTCCATCGCTTTAATCCCGGCGGGGGTCGATGCCCAGCCCAGTCCCAAAATGTTTGCGATAAAATTTGTCGCGATATATTCTATTGCTTTTCCGTCTTTTTCAAGACGCGGAAACAAAAATATCAGAAACGGTTGAAGTTTCCCCGCAAGCGTTTTGATAAGCCCGCTTTTTTCGCCTATTCGCATTAGCCCGCCCCACATAGCCACGATCCCTGCCATTTTTAAACAAACAGTAACCGCTTCCGCTGCCGAATTTATTCCGCCGTTTGTAATGTCGCCCATTCTGCCCGTAAAGACAGCGACGGCAATTCCCGATAAAATCATAACCGCCCAAAGAATGTTGAGCATATGTAATTCGCTCCCTGTAAATAGTTGTCCTCTATATTATAGATATAGTGTTGCGTTTGAATTTATGTTATGATAAAATATATTTTGATTTGAGATAGAACAAATTATTATTCAGGGAGTGACCGATATGTCTGAAAATGAAAAGAAAAAAATAATGTTCAGCGGAATGCAGCCGACAGGTTTGCCGTCAATCGGCAACTATATAGGCGCTATAAAAAATTGGGTGAATCTTTCGGATGAATATAACAGCCTGTTTTGCGTGGTCGATTTGCATTCGCTTACAGTAAAGGAAGACCCGCAGGAAAAACGCAGAAAAACAAGAAGTCTTTTTATGCTTTATGTCGCCGCGGGGCTTGACCCGGTGAAAAACATTCTTTATTGCCAGTCGCACGTTCCGCACCATTCCGAGCTTGCTTGGATTTTGAACTGCTATACCTACATGGGCGAGCTTTCCAGAATGACGCAGTTTAAGGAAAAATCACAAAAACACGAGGATAATATCAACGCAGGGCTTTTCACCTATCCCGTGCTCATGGCGGCGGACATTTTGCTTTATCAAACGGATGTTGTTCCCGTCGGCGAGGATCAGAAACAGCACTTAGAACTGTCGCGTGATGTCGCCGCTCGTTTCAACAATCTTTACGGCGACACATTCGTCGTTCCCGAACCGTATATAAGCAAAACAGGCGCAAGAATAATGGGATTGCAGGAGCCAACCAGAAAAATGTCCAAATCGGACACCGATAACCCTAACGATGCTGTTTTCCTGCTTGATGAACCCAATCTTATAATGAATAAAATAAAACGTGCTGTCACCGATTCGGAAAACACGGTGAGATTTGACCCGCAAAATCAACCGGGTGTTGCGAATTTATTGACAATCTACGGCTGTTTAGGCGGAAAAACCATTGAGGAAGCTGAAAAAGATTTCGACGGACGCGGTTATGGCGATTTGAAAGAGGCAGTCGGTGAAACTGTTGTTTCGGCGCTTCGCCCGATTCAAGAGGAATATAAACGGCTTGAAAAGGATAAGGCTTATATCGACGAGGTTATGGCGGAAAACGCGAAACGTGCCGCAGGGTTGGCGGAACGGACGATGAAGAAGGTTCGCAGGAAGATAGGGATTGCATAAAAATTTTAAAATTCCACGAGATAATCGTGGAATTTTTTCTTGACAAAGCTGTATCCACATTGTATTATAACAATAGTACAATAACACAATGTGTCAAGTAGAGGTGGGATGGACATGGATTTCAACAGCAACACCCCCATTTATCAACAAATTGTAGATTGCTTCAAATCGAAAATCGTGGCAGGAACGCTCGAGCAACACGAAAAAATTCAATCAGTGCGTGAATTGGCGGTTGAATACGGCGTAAACCCGAACACGATGCAAAAAGCGATGGCAGAGCTTGAACGAGAAGGGCTTGTTTACACCGAACGCACAAGCGGGAGGTTCGTAACAAGCGACCGAAGCGTGATTGACAATTTGAAAAAAGAAGCGCTTTCAACCGAAATCAAGAGATTTCTGGCGGCAATGAGTGCAATGGGCTGCAACAAAAGCGACACAATAAAAATGTTAGGAGGTATGATTGAATGAAACAGGATTTAATTTTGCAGGTGAAAAACGTAAGCAAGAGCTACATGAAAAACAAGGCGCTTGATGGTGTCAGCTTTGACGTTTGCGCAGGACAGACGGTTGGGCTTCTAGGACCGAACGGCAGTGGAAAAACGACGCTGATAAAAATTATCAATACGCTCATAACCGATTACAGCGGCGAGATTTTGGTCTGCGGAAACAAACTCGGAATCGAATCAAAAAAGAATATTTCGTATTTGCCTGATGTGGAATTTTTGCGCACCGACATGAAAATCAATTCGACAGTTTCTCTGTACAAAGATTTTTTCGACGATTTTGATGTGGTTAAGGCGAAAGAAATGTTGAAAATTGTCAATTTAGAAAAGAATATGCAAATAAGAGAGATGTCGAAGGGAATGCGCGAGAAATTTCAACTCGTTCTGACTATGGCAAGAAAAGCAAAACTCTACATTTTTGACGAACCAATCGCGGGTGTTGACCCTGCGGCAAGGGATTTCATTCTCGAAACAATTATAAAAAACTATAATGAAGAAGGCGCGATTTTGTTTTCGACACACTTGATTAGCGATGTTGAGCCGATTTTAAGCCGTGTCTTGTTTTTGAAAAACGGTAGGATAATTATCGACGGTGACGTTGACGATTTGAGAGAAAGCCGCAAAAAATCAATAGATCAAATATTCAGGGAGGAATTCAAATGTTGAAAACATTCGGGAAATTGCTTAAATACGACATTCGCGCGGGGGCAAAAACCTATTCGCTTGTCTATATTGTTCTGGCTGTTTTGGCGGCGATAACGGCGCTGTCATGCCTCGTTGACATAACGCTTGTGAACGGTTTCGTGTCCACTACGGCAATATTGGGAAGTGTCGCGTGCGCCGTTGTTATAATTGTCGCGAGCATCAAACAGGTTTACGCGCAAATTTGCGGAAGAGAAAGCTATTTGACATACACCTTGCCTGTCGGAACAGCGTCAATAGTGCTTTCGAAAGCGATAAACATCATCATGTGGGTGATTTTGGCGGTTGCAGGGTTAGCTCTTTATTGGGTAATGTATTACAAAATAGGTCCTGCCGACATTAAAGAAACTATAGATATGTTGATTGCTTCCATCACTGAGGGCGGTGAAGTAGGCTCATTGTTGTTGGTGGCAGTAACCATGTCGATTATATCAAGCGTTTTTCTGTTGATTCTGTGTGCGGGCATTGCAAATCTTCCGCAGCTTAAAAATAGAAACGCGGGCGTGCCGATTGCCGTTGTGGCGTGGTATGGAATCAGCCAAGTGATAGGCTTTGTTTTCGTAGGCGTTTGGTTCGTGTATATAATTTTAAACGGCGGGGAAATTTCAAACGAATATTTGAACAACCCCGAAACATCAGGATTCTTAGGGGCGCTGAGTAACATTATGCTCATAGGCTATGCCGTCGCAACTGCGCTGTTCTTTGCAATTTCGGTTAAATTAATCGGGAAAAAGCGGTCTGTTTAGCGGTTGACTTTAATTCCGAAAAGTTCTTTATAAATATCGCCCAAGGAATAATATTCGCCCTCGTTCCAAAGCTTGAGTCTGAAAAAATCTTCAAGCCAAATTGCAAGAGGCATCAGGAAAAACCAAGCAAAGCTGAAAAGCAGGCAAATTTGCCCTTTGCAATTTAACGGGAATTTTGAATAATCCCAGATTCCGAGTCCGAGCCATAAATTTAGAACACAACCGCTTATAAATTCGACGACAGTCACGACAACAGCACCGATAAGCGATTGAAACAGAATATTAAGCTTGTAAAAGACGGGCGCTTGGTTGATTGCTCCGACCGCGACACAGCAAAATCCGCCGATTGGAAGCATCAGCACATTCGCCCAGCCGCCGTTTGTGAAAAGGTGAAAAAAACCCTCCAAAGAGTAATAAACGACACCGAGACAAAACCACAGAACAATTATTTTATGCGTATTTTTCATAAAAAACATTCCCAACATTTTTGTTTTAATTATATTCGGATTGGTGTATCATTAGAACAAGCGTTAACAACGAATGTTATCGGGAGGGCGAAATGTTATACAGAGAAAATCCGAAAAACGGCGATAAATTGTCACAGCTTGGGTTCGGGTGCTTGAGGTTTCCGAAAAAAGGGCAGTCGATTGACATTGTCAAAACAACCGAACTTGTTCATCATGCGATAGACAACGGCATCAATTATTTTGATACGGCATATATTTACCCGGGAAGCGAGGCGGCTCTGGGCAAGGCTTTGGCGGGTGGTTGGCGTGAAAAGATTAAAATAACGACCAAAATGCCGTTGTTTTTCGTTCGCACGGCGAGTGATTTTGACAAATTCTTTGAAAAGCAGCTCGAACGGCTTCAAACTGACTATATTGACTATTATATGCTTCATATGCTTACAAGCTTCGAGGCTTTTGAAAAATTCAAGGACATGGGGTTGTTGGAATGGGCGGAAAAGGAGAGAGAGAAGGGCAGAATAATCAATTTGGGCTTTTCTTTCCACGGTTCATATGACGCGTTTACGCGAATAGTAGATTCCTACGACTGGGATATTTGCATGATTCAATACAACTACATCGACGAAAACCATCAAGCGGGTGTAAAGGGGCTTAAATACGCAAGTGACAAGGGAATACCCGTGATGATAATGGAACCTTTGCGCGGAGGAAGGCTTACAGATAAATTGCCGGAAGATGCAGCGAATGCGTTTAAAAACGTCGACACGAAAAGGTCGTTTGCCGATTGGGGCTTGCGTTGGGTTTGGAATCACCCCGAAGTAACGCTTCTTCTTTCGGGAATGACGACTATGCAGCAGCTTTCAGAGAATTTGAAAATAGCCTCCGAGGTTCGCGCGAACAGCGTCACAGAACATGAAAAAGCCGCATATGCCGAAGCGTTGGCGGCGATTCGCAAGACAATACTCGTGAATTGCACAGGTTGCGGATATTGCGTGCCTTGCCCGAAAAATGTGAACATTCCGGGAACATTCAGCCATTTTAATGATTCGGTGATAGTCGGCAAAAGCCGCGCCAAACGCAAATATTTGGTGTCGCATGGTGTGCTTGCAAAAAAAAGTGCGTTTGCGTCGCAATGTGTTAAGTGCGGCAAATGCGAGGCGCATTGTCCTCAAGATATTCAGATAATCGAAGAACTTGAGAAAGCAGAGGCTGTTCTTGAATCTTTTTGGATGAAGCCTGTGTCAAAAATTGCGCGTTTATTTACTCAGTAAGTTTTTTTAAACCGTTCACTTTGCTCTCGTCGGGCGTGATAAATGCCGTTTTATAGTTGTCATAAATAACCATTCCGGGTCTTGCCCCGTTTGGTTTTTTGACATTTCTGCGCTTCGCGTAATCGACAGGAACAAGGCTCGATGCTTTCGCCTTGCTGAAAAATGCTGCAAGCATGGCGGCTTCGGCGATTGTCGAATCGGGCGGCGTTTTGCCATCGGTTTTTATTATAACGTGCGAGCCGGGAATTTCCTTTGTGTGAAGCCAAATGTCGTCTGCCGCTGCGAACCGAAGCGTCAGCTCGTCGTTTTGCGTATTGGATTTACCCACAAAAATTTCAAATCCGTCGCTTGAAACATAACCCATCGGCTTTGATTTCTTGTTTTGTTTGCCTGCGTTTTTCTTGTTTTCACGTTTCTTTTTCACGAATCCCTGCTCACTTAATTCACCTCGAATTTCGTCAAGGTCTGCCTCGTCGGAAGCTGCTAAAACGGCATTCAGAACCCCTTCCAAATAGGAAAGTTCTTCCTTCGTTTGCGCTGTTTGCTCAAGCATTGCGTCAAACGCGCGTTTCTCTTTATTATATTTTGCAAAATATTTTTGCGCATTTTCTGAAGGCGTTTTTCTTTGGTCAAGAGGGATTGTAATTTCGCTGTTGTCATCATAAAAATTAATGGTTGTAAAATTTTCAGATCCTTTTTTTACGGCGTAAATATTGGCGGTCAAAAGCTCGCCGTATAATTTCCACTTTCCGCGATTCTCTGTTTCTTTCAACGTTTTTTGTTGAATGTCCAGTTTTTTCACTAAACGCTCGATGTTTGTGGTAACAGATTTTCGCAAATCCGAGGATTTCTGTAAAATGTGATATTTCGCGTCGCGTTGGGCATAATAAGATTCCAACATCTCGGATGGGGTGTCGAACGTCTCTTTTTTAAAACCTCCGAATTGCGTAAGGTTAATCGCCGCAAACTCAAACAGAAAGCCCTTTTCGTCATAAATCGCTTCGTATTGAAAATTTCCGCCCGAAATATCGTCGGTTAATTTCTTAAAGCAACCAAACAGCTTCTCTCTGTTTCGCACGTCTACTGTGGAAAGTGCGTCCGATGGATTGATTTCGCTTCGGAAGCAAATCTCGCACGCCGCAACAGGGCTGATTCCCGAATATTTCTCATAAATCGCTTTGTGAATTTGTGTTCCCTCTGCGACTTCGTTTAAGGTTTCGAGGAAACTCTTTTCATCAGCGGCCAATGGGTCGCGTTTCCCGCGGTTGGGCGGTGTTGAATATTTTTTGCCGGGCATAACCTCGCGAACAGAGCTTACATCGGCGCTTACACGCTTAACCGAATCCAAAATCATGCCGTTTTCGTCCGTTAAAATGATGTTTGAGTGCTTTCCCATTATTTCAATTATCAAGATTTTTTCGCTCAAATCGCCGAGTTCGTTCAAAGATTCGGCGCGAATTTCGAGGATTCTTTCGAAATCGGGTTGGCTAACGCCGGTTATTCTTGCGCCGGACAAATGTTTTCGCAAAACCATGCAGAACAACGGCGCCTGCATTGGGTTGTCCTTGAAAGTTTTAGTAAAATGAATGCGCGGGTTAGACGCGTTTGCCGTGAGCAAAATCTTGTGGTTTGCACCCTGGCTTCGGGCGGAAACCACTATTTCATCCTTTTCGGGCTGGTGAATTTTGTCGATTCTTCCGCCGACAAGCTTGGTTTTAAGTTCGTGTGCGATAGCCGCTATTGTAATGCCGTCAAGAGCCATTGTTTTCTCCTCAGTTACTCAAATAAAATTTACTTCTGTCATTATACATCTGTTCGCAAATATCCACAATGAAAATTTACAAAGTGGTTGACATGGTGTCATGATTTATTATACCATGTAGACCTGTTAAGAAAATTAGGAGATTATATATTTATGGTAATTAAAAGGAAATTATGGACTTTATTGGTTATAGGATTTGCATTCTTTTGTCTTGGGGCAAGCAATCCCGATGACAGCAATTTTGTAAATCTTGACAGTGTTCTTTCGGCTGAAAAATATTATTTGATTTACAAAACCGAAGATAATATTATGTATAAAAAAGATGCTAAAGGCGAACAGCCCGAGGTTTATATTAAATTTGATTTGAAGAACCAAACTGCACGCAAGAACGAGTTCGTTTTTGATGTCATAAACGCAATCAAAATCAAGGACAACAGGGTTCTCGTGTCGAGAGAAGCGCTGAAAAAAATATTGAATGTTAACATTCATGTGAAAGGCAATTCAATATCGACAACACCGCTCGTAATTAACCAACACAGTTGGACTAAAATATGCGAGGGGCTTGTTGCGCACGCGGGTGGTTGTATAAACAAAGAAAATAACCCGCCGAACTGCCGCGAGGCGTTGGTTTATTCCTACAACAACGGTCACAGGGTGTTTGAAATCGATTTCAATTTGACGACGGACGGGAAATTAGCGGCGGTTCACGATTGGGTCGGGTACAGCGGCGCAAAATCATCGACGGAGTGGAAAAAAGTAAAGATTTGGGACGTTTTCACTTCTATGATGCTCGAAGACGTGTTGGATATAATGCTTGTGAATAAAGATATGTACGTTATAACAGATACGAAATCATTTGAATATACTGAAAAGCAAATAAAAGAACAAATTGAAATTTTGGTGGAAACGGCGAAGAAAAAAGACCCGACACTTGCCGTTTTGAATAGAATCATTCCGCAAATATATAATCAACCGATGTATGATATTGTGATGAATAAGCACAAGTTTAAAAGCGTTATCTATACACTTTATGCTTCGCCCGATTCGGACGGCGAGGTTGTGAAATTTGTTGCGGAACATTCAAACATTAAGGTAGTAACGATGTTTCCGCAAAGAGGAACCGCCGCGTTTGTTAAAAGTCTCGGCGAAAAGGGGAAACTCGTGTATTTTCACACGATTAATGATTTGCAAGAGATTAAACAGTATAAAAAATCGGGAATTGTCGGGATTTATACCGATTTCATTTTCCCGCGCGACATCACTCGGTAGCATCGGCTTCGGGCAAATGCTCAAGCCCTGTCAATCCGAAATGCCGTAAAAAATCATCGGTCGTTCCGAACAAAATAGGCCGACCGGGTGCGTCATGCCGTCCTTTTTCACACACAAGCCCATATTCAACAAGCCTGTTAACCGTAAAATTGGCGTCAACACCTCTTATTTCCTCAATTTGCCCCTTTGTGACGGGTTGTTTATAAGCGATAATTGCAAGCGTTTCAAGAAGCGGCTGAGTGAGCTGCTTTTTTTGCGGATTTTGATAAAGAGCGCTTACGTTTTCATAAAACTCGGCGTTCGTACACATTTGATAGGATTCGTTTATTTCCGTTATCCTGATTCCGCGTTGCCCCTCGACATATTTGCCGATTAAAGAGTTCATAATCTCTTTCGCCGAATCCTCGTCCTGCCCGATTGCCGCCGCCAATGACAACGGCGCGACAGGTTCTCCTGCCGCGAACAGAACGGCTTCGGCCGCCG
>JGI994J12354_10000097_pt1 | contig 77762 bp, 51 predicted proteins | sample IntmicLarv3ML3BL_FD_12354 | JGI IMG/M metagenome (IMG submission 12354) | reverse complement strand
TGGAGGAACAAATTCTGCAAATCATAAATATCCATGGCCGGAACTCCCCGCGACAACTGCGTCAAATTATAATGCGGAAATGCTAAAAAACTATGAAACAGCAAACATCGGACAAGTGAAATTTTTGTTCAGTTGGAGTGTCGCAGAAAATATTGACCCTAATGCAGATAACAATGCAAATGGTATTCCAGATGCTTGGGAGCGATTGTACTTCGGGACATTGATTGAAGATGTGTCAAATCAAATTGAGGGTAATATCGGATTAACAATTTTAGATGCGTATCATTTGGGTTTAGATCCAACTAAAGATTATTCATCTCCAACAAATGGCGCGATGAAAGAAATTATTTATGATGATAATTCAATGATTATAGAAATCGGCACAACCGAACTCATTCGTGATTTCGAAGGTAATGTTTTAAATTTCAATAACAACTAAAGTTTGGATTATGAAAAATTTTATAAAAATCAGAAAAATTTTTAGTTTATTTATTTTATCTTTCGCTCTTTTAACTGCTTCTTTGTGTCAGGCGCAAGTGTGGAGAAATCTAGTTGCAATCGAACATGAAACAACGCAAGAAGCGGAATCAGAAGACTCTCAGCAAACAATGCAAATGACTCCGCAAGGTAGCGTTGCAAAATTGACAAAAATTGACGCAAAAAAATTGCAAATTAAACGAGGACAAATTTCATCAACGAGAAGTTTTTCAAAGACATGGCAAGCATTGGATGAAAGTGCTAGTGCAAAAACTTTTTCTGCATTGAAAAGTTCTGCTTCGTCAGAGGGGATTACGGATGAGTTTACAGTAGTAGCACAATCATTGGGCAACGATGAAAATGCAATTATACAATTTGTTCAATTGGAGATAAAAAATGAACCATATTATGGATTGAAAAAATCTCCATTGCAAACTCTACAAGAGCGCTCCGGTAACGACTACGATAAAACTGCTCTAGCCATAAAAATCCTAAAAGCCGCAGGTATAGAAGACTACATGTATATGAAAAGTTGGTATGGCTATTCAATAAATGGATCAAATAAATATTCGCTTCAACGTTGGTTGGGTATGCCAGTATCTAATATTCAAACTGCGTTAAAGGTTTTGAACGGAGGAAGGATACCGTATTTGTCTAATGAGGAAAACCTTATTGTGGTTTCAAGAATATATTTAAAACACGGCGATTATATATACGATTTAACAGATGTTTTAAAAACTTATCATGCAGGAATTGGGCTTTCAACAAGCGTTTCCAGCATTTTTGCAGGGTTAACGGGTTCAAGTTTTAGTGGATATACTGGAGAAGCTTATGGATTCAAAAATATGAATATTGATCATTTGCCTATAGATATTAAAGATGTCGCCATTACAATTACAGAAAATTCAGCGAATGTAGAGAAAAAGAAAGAAGACATTATTGGAAGATTTTCCACTCAAATATCAACTGGATTTTCTGAGGATAGGTTATATCACCCTTTAATGGACTATGAAAGCCCTCCGGAATCTGACTATGCCTATTTGCAATTTTTTAGAGGCGCATGGAATACTTCTGAAGCTAATTTGACAATAGCTACAGATTCATCAGGACAAGCTCTGAAAATTAAGTTGGCAGATCTTAATGGAGATAGAATTTGGACATCGTTTGATGGGAATAATTTCCATATAAATAGAAATGATGAAAGTATTTCTGTTTGGACAAGAGGCTCAAGTGGAAATGTGCACTTTAAGACAGAAATTGTTCTCTATGAAGATTCACTAAATGTGTACCAAACTTCAGCTTTGAAGCGTCGTATGTCGCATATTATTACGCAGTCTAATCAATCAGTATATAATATTGTATATCTTACATCGCCTTCAAAAGCTCTTTTAAATAAAGCCAAGCGAGATGCCTCAATAGCAATGCGCGAGGCAAGAAATCTTGGATATGTGGAAGAAAATGGAAACTTTATATTTAATAGTAATTCTGCATATACAGACATTCATAAAAAAATGGTTTCGCAATGTTTGCATGTAATGGCCTTAGAATGGCTTTATCAGACTCATTCTTTATCAAAAACAATAGGGCTCGCTAACGAATGCGATGTTTTTTTCCTGACTAGATTAGGACGCACAGCGCAGGAGTATTCTGCACGTTCTGGCAAATGTGGATTTTTTATAGATGTTCCCATTAATGATATGTTAATTGTATCTGAATCTGGAACTGAATATAGGGCAGAGAATACATTCAAGCTTGCTAGCGTTTTTATGAGCGCATTAGAGCATACAGTGATTCAACAACTACAGTCACAAAAAGAAGCAATATCTACAGTCAATGCGTTGAAATATGGAAATCAGAAAGGAGCATCCATACGATGCGCTTATACCTCTGATGTAAATTCTCTTGCAAATATTTTTGTAAACAATGTTCCTGCAGGTTATGGTGATTCTGAACATACTGAGATGAGAAATTTTCTGACAAATCCTAATAATATAGGAGCTATAGTTTTGGCTCCGCATGTAAAGACGATACAGCCAAATACATGGGATTGGGTTGGTGGCGGCTACATGATGATAAGTAATGCACAGGCGGCAATGATTATTACAGGTGGTTATAGTGGTGGTTATGCGGCGCATTTTGATCCTATATCAATGCCAGAGCTGTATGATTATGATAGGTATAGTTCGAATCCTTATAGCTATAATCCTACAAATATGGTGGCTCCCTATACGGCAAATTTTGCTAGTTCATCTATCCCTAACTTATATAGCTTTGACCCTGTCAACATGAATACAGGGGCGTATGTTTATGACAATGCAGATATTTCTATAGGTCCTTGGTTATCCTTTTCACGCAGTTATGATTCAGGACTCGCAGGACAATCGAATTCAGGACTCGGGTACGGATGGACTCACAATTACGACATGACGCTAAAAGTTTATGGAGACTCTGAATTCGTTTTAGATTCTCCATTAGCGAGAGATTCTGCATATTTATTATCTTCTATTTATATGGCAAAAGCGATGCTTGAGAGTTCTTATAGTGCGACCACAAGTACTATGAGATCTCGAGATCTTTTTCTAATGTGTATGATAGCTGGTAGTGGAGTTGATTCTATAATTGATAATTCTGTTTCGATAAAAATGGGCAAAGAATCAATGTCTTTTAAGAAGAAATTTAGGAAAGTTGTGGCTAATACGACAAACCCAACTAATCCTCGAGATCCATACAATCCATACAATCCATACAATCCAACTAATCCTCGAGATCCGACGAATCCAAAAAATCCATATAATCCATATAATCCAAATAATCCTCCCTATGAGCGTCCCACTCCAAGCGATTCAGTGTTTGAAGACTACTTTGAGGCACCGACTGGGACAAATTTAAAATTGGAAAAAAGTGGTTCGGGAAATGATGAAACTTATGTTGTTCATGAGCCTTATGGTTCAAAGATGATATTTAAAAAATATGATGGAGATTTTAAAATTTCCGTCATAAAAGAAGCATTCAATAGACGTTTAAATTTTGAATATAATACAACGCCCTCACATGAAGCAGGAAGGCGACTAGTTAAAGTAAATGATGGTGGATTCAATAATTTATACTTCAATTGGGCAATTGGTGCTTCTCCAAGAATTGCGTCAGTCAGTGATGGAACAAGAACTGTTTCATACACGTATTCTACTGAAACAGTTTCGCATAATAATACAGGAATTCAAGATCGTGTTTTGAGAGTTGATTTAACAGGCTTTCAAGATGAATTAGGCAATACTTGGACTTATGAGTATGATGATGAATCTCGACTCACAAGGCTTGTAAATCCAAAAAATGAAACGGTGATAGAGAATTTTTATAGTGATAAAGGAATGGTCTATAAACAGTATAATTCAGGAGATCCAACGAAAGTTTGGGAGCTTGGATTCGCTGATGGCACGAGCTTTGAGAAAGATCCAAATGGTTATACAAAATTTTTCCAATATGATGATAAAGGCTTTCCAATATCAACTACAAATCAGCTAGGACACAAGACTTCAACAGTCTATGACGATTATGGACGCGTGACGAAACAAACTCTTCCAAATGGAGATGAAATACGTATCACTTATAATAAATGGCATAATAAGTTGAGTGAAGATTTTTATGAAAAATCAGAAAACACTTATGTTTGGAAATCAGGAACAGTGTATGTTTACGAAGATGCAAATGCGGCTGGATCAGATGTCCCCCGATTGAAAAAAATCACACAGCGTTCAGGAGAGGGGGCAACTACAGGAAGAACAACTACAATCAATGATTACTTGGCTAATACATATTTTGAAGCAAATGGACCAAAGACAAATAGACCTATATCAATTACGGATGAAAAGGGAATTGTCACTACATACGAGTATGAGTATTATGGTAATCTTCTTGCAGAAACAGTAGGCGGTAGAACTACAAGATATAGTAATTATACTAATGTTTTTGATAAGCCACAAAGGATTACTCCACCTGATGGAGTCGCAACAAATATAACGTATAATGGATATGGAGATGTGTCAACAAGCACGACCGCAGGGGTGACAACAACATATACATACGATGCAAGACGTAGAGTTGTAAAAACATCACTCACAGGAGCAGGAATTACAAATCCTATAGAAAGCATAGTAGAATACGATTCTGCAGATAACGTAGTAAGAACAGTCGATTCCGAAGGATTAGTAAGTACATCCACATACACATCACAATTAAAGAAGCTCACAGACACCGTCGGCACAGGAGCCAACGCTCAAACTACAACATATGTTTATGATTTGGCAGATAGATTAGTTAAAACAATTTCTTCAGATGGAAAAGAAGTTGAATATACATTGGATGAAGTAGGTCAGACGATAGAAAGTACATTTGCAGGACGCACTACATCTATGGAATATGATATTTTTGGAAGAAATGTTAAAACAACTTCACCTATGAATATAGAAGTTTCATTTACCTACGATGCATTAGGCAATAAAACTTCAATGACAGACGGCAGAGGTCAAACAGTAAACTATAGCTATAATGTTTATGGCGAACAAACTTCATTAATCAATAGACGTAATGGAATCTTCTTAATGAATAATGATATTGCAAATAAACAGAGTTTTATTACTACCCCAATGGGTAAAGTTTCTACTGTAAAATATAGTCCGACAACATGGGATGTGGTTGAAACAATTCCAGCATCAGGAAATGCGAATAAAACAACTTTTGCATATAATGGAGCAGGGCAAATTACAAGAACGACCGATACTGTAGGCACAATCAATTATACATATGATTCAAACGCAAGATTACAAAAAGTCAGCACAGCTAATTCAAGTGAAGATATAATATATGCTTATGATATCTTGGGAAGAATCATATCATCTACAGCAGAAGGCAAAAAAGTAAATTATACATACACAGTTGGGGGAAAAATAAGTTCAATTATATATCCTGCGCAAAATGGAATAAGCGCAAAAAATGTGAATTATTTTTATGATGATTTAGGTAGGCTTTCAATAGTGAAAGATTGGGCAAATCGAGAAACATATTATACATACGATACTGGAAATCGACTCACAAGAATAGATAGACCAAACGGAACATATCGCACACTTGCATACGATAACGCAACAGGAGAGTTGTTGAAAATTGAAGAACGCACAGCAAGTAATATTCCAATCATGATACATGGATTCACTTATGATGACGATTCAAGAATCATAAAAAACTTTCGAGTTCCTATTGAAATCAATATAGATAGAGAAAGTGTTGTGTCAGCTTTTAATCTAGATAATCAACTTACAACTTTCGAGTGGGGCGGAGCAAGTCCAATGAGCGCAACACCTCAATACGATGCAAATGGTAATATGACTTTCGGAGCAATATCCGAAAAAAGAGCAGTGTATTTTAATTATGATGCACGTAATCGCTTGACATACGCAGACGGGGTCACGTATAGCTACGATAGCGAAAACAACCGTAAAACAGTGACATATACAAGCGACAACAAGACAATAACAAACTCCTTCATCTACGATAGAAGTGGAAGTTTAGCAAATGTCCTTGTCCGCAATAAAACTGTTTCAGATGGAGGAGAAGGCACAACTAGCGTCACTCAATCAACTTACTATATACAAGGAGCAGGATTGAATTATGAAGTCTCATTCGATGAAAATGGCGACGAAATCGATATAAAATATTATCATTATGACCAAGTCGGAAGCACAATAGCGTTAACGGATGATAATGAAAATATCACCGATAAATTCTCCTACGACACATGGGGATATGTAAGCCATACAGAAGGCAATACAGATACTCCCTACCTGTATGTTGGCATCTTCGGCATCCAAACTGACTCCAACGGACTTATCAATATGCGAGCCCGTTATTATAATCCAACCACTCAAACTTTCATAACTTCCGACCCCACCGGCTTTGCCGGTGGTATGAACTGGTACTTATACGCAAATGGAAACTCTCTGATGTACATTGATCCTAATGGTAAAACCGCAGTGGATAACGCTTTATTTTTGACTGACTTTATATTAGGAATAAATGAAGATAATAAAAACAGAGTCTATACTGAAGGAAAGTTGCTAAATGAATTTGTTAATTCTCCTGCTGGTTTACATTTAAAGAATGAGTTTTATAAAAATGGAATGCAAACAACTAATAAAGTGTCTTATGGTACAGGACTCGCAGCTTTTGAAACTCTTTGGCGTGTTAATAATATATCTATGCAAGTGGGAGGATATGGTGGTGCTACGGCGGTAAACAATGGAAATGGTACTGTCACTTATACTGTTGAAAATACAGCAGGGCTTAAATCGTTCGCATATCATATGTGCAAAGATAGAGAATCCAAGACGGGTTCTTTTACTAATATAAAACAAACATTTATTTGGACTGAAGATATAGATTTGCAATACAATTATAAAAATAATATTCTCTTAACTACGCATATATACAGCAAATATATATCTCCTACAATAGGCGGAATAGACAATTATATATCTAACTGGTTGAATGGTCCTACGTATTCGCCACCTTTGCCGTATTTGCCCGATCATTCTTCTATGCCTGTATATAAATAAAATGAAACAATTTTATCATAGATTTATCAGATGTTTTAAGTTTACTTGTTTTCTAAGTTTTACTGGTCTTTTGATTCTTATAGGTTTAATTTGCATCATCTTTATTATTGTGCCAATCACTCCTTTAACAGGAGAAATAGTGAATGGTACTTATTTTTACGAAGATAGAGATGTAGAACAGGTTCTCTTGCTTAAGCCAAATAGAACATTTGAACAACGCATATTTATAAAAGGAAATCAAAAAAAAATAACAAATACAGGAACGTATAAGTTGGTTATTTTAGACAGAAATTATGGCGATCTTTACTTGTATAATTATTATGGTATTTTCGATGCTTCTGGAGAATTAGAATCAGACTATTCTCATGAAGTTCTCACTTCAAATTTTATTTGCACTATTTTTTCTGGATACATAAGTGCTGTAGGAGGTGAAAACGTGACTTTTAGGAAAGTAAAAGATTGGGAAGATGGCGATTTTTTATTCTAAAATATTATTTATAAATAAAAACGAATATTATGAAAATTATCAGCAGTTTATTTTTTCTTGTTATGCTAGCATTGTTAAGTGGTTGTGGAAATTCTCTTTCCAGAGTTGATTATTATCAAAATTTAATTCGTGCTGAATTGAAAGTTGGTGATTCGGCTTATAAAGTTGAGGCTTTTTTCAAACGTCATAATTGGGAATATAGTTTTTATGATGATACTAATCATCAGTTTGCTAACTATAAATGTAAATACTATTTTTCAAGAGTGTATGACGAAAGAAATATACCAGGAATTAGACTCGTTGCAAAGTCAATAGATATGCATATATTTTTGGATGACGATATGAAATTTAAAGATTTTCTCGTAGATGCTTTTGGTACAAGTTTTTGACTTTAGGAATTTATAAAGTAATATTTTATATTATTTTATAAATCTTTTTCATTTCTGTAACGCAATATTTTTTCTATTAACTGTAATTACAAAATCTGAAGTTTTTCCATTAGCTTCAGTCTTTTTCTTTTTATAGTAGGCTATGAATATACGGATGGAGGAAATATTAAAAAAATTATATATCCTGCGCCAAATGGAATGGATGCAAAATCAGTAGAATATTTTTATGATGAGTTAGGTAGGTTGTCAAAAGTTCAAGATTGGGCAGATAGAGAGACGATTTATACTTATGATAATATGAATCGTCTTACGGAAATATTGCGACCTAATGGAAGTAAACGTAAATTGGCATACGATGCAAATAGAGGATCTCTGATAAAGATAGAAGAACGAACATCTAGAGGGATTCCGATTATGATTCATCAGTTTACGTATGATGATGATAGTAGATTGATAAAGAATTTCCGAGTTCCAATAGATTTGAAAATCGATAGAGAAAGTTGGAATGCAACTTATAATGCAGATAATCAGTTCAGTAGCTGGAATTGGACAGGTACTGCGCCAAATATGTCAGTTGTTCCAACCTACGATGCCGATGGAAATATGACAAGTGGGCCTGTCTCTGAACGCACGGCGTCTACGTATATTTATGATGTGCGAAATAGACTTTTGTCTTGTAATGGGGTGCTGTATACATATGATGCTGAAGATAACAGAAGTTCTTTGAGATTCACAGAAGATGGAGCAGTAATTGAGTACTCCTATGTATATAATCGCATATCAAGCGTAAGTGAAGTTCTGATACGAAATAAGAGTATCATTATAGATCAAGCATCATCAACAAGTAGCACGTATTATATATACGGAGCAGGGTTAGAGTATGAAGTATCCTTCGATGAAAACGGAAATGAAATATGTAAATACTATCACTCAGACCAAGTAGGAAGCACAATAGCGCTAACGGATGATGAGGGAAATATCATCGATAAGTTCTCCTACGACACATGGGGCTACGTAAAACACACCGAAGGAGATACAGATACCCCCTTCCTGTATGTAGGAGCCTTTGGAGTGCAAACAGACCATAATGGTCTGATAAATATGCGAGCTCGCTATTATAATCCGACAACCCAAACCTTTATAAACCCTGACCCAATCGGCTTTGCCGGCGGAATGAATTGGTACGCTTACGCTAACGGGAACCCATTATCTAATATAGCCGCAACAGGATTCTGTGCGATTACAAATCCAAGCACCTATAGCAACGTAAAATACGATGGCTACGGAGGAGCCTACGATGACCCTTTCAGCTTTGGCGCTACAATGCCAGACTTCGGAGGCGACTTTACGATAGAACATGCTAAAACAGCATTAACTGTACTCGGAGCACTTCCTATAATAGGAACTCCTGCATTAATGCTAAAAGCAGGAATAAATATCTATCAAGGGAATTATGAAGCGGCTATGTTTGATCTAGCATGCGCTGTTCCCTTAGCGGGAACTACAGCTGTTGCAGGACGATTAGCTATTAATGCTGGAAAAAAAGCCTTATCATCTTCTGTATCCTCCGCATCTTCCGCTGTCGTAAAAACCGCTGTATCTTCCTCTGCAAACAGTATAGCAAAATCAGCAGCATTAGGGCGCATTGGCGAAAAAGCCGTTGGTATTACTTCGCCTAAAGTGGGTTATAACATGCCTTCAGGCAAAATGAGATTCCCTGATAATATTAATAGAGATACAAAAGTGCTGACCGAAGTAAAAAATGTAGCAAACCTAAGCTACACTAGGCAGCTCAGGGATTATGTTGGCTTTAGTCAGGCTGAAAACTTAGCATTTGACCTTTATATTCGTCCAACTACTAAAATGTCTGCGCCTTTAAAGGCTGTCATTGATAGTAAACAAATAACAGTAAAATATATACCATGATTATGAAGTCAAAACGTGCTAAACCTATAATTGCAAGCGAATTAATGGCTCAATTGGAAAAAGATCCTGAATATGTGTTATGGCGTAAAAGGCAAGATATGTATCGTGAAGAGTGGACTCGAATGACTAGACTTGATGGGGTCGATATGATCAAAGAAATACATGAAGCAGGAATTTCTATTTCATCGGTTTGGGATTTAGTTAACACAAGAGATAGCTATCCTGAAGCAATTTCCATTCTCATTAAACATTTTAATATACCTCATCATATAGCTGTATTTGAAGGGATTTTACGTTCACTTATGGTTAAAGAAGCCAAAGGTATTGCGGGGAGGACTATCCTTGACAAATTAAAAAGTTGGGCGGATTTTCCTCCGTATCCTGTTCCATACTTTAGTGAATCCTTTGATAAATCCTGTTTAATAGATTCAGAAGAGTCTTATCAAGCCGCATTCAAACAGAATATAAAAACAACGCGTTGGTCTATGGCATATGTACTGACTATGCTTGCTGAAAAAGATATGGCTCCTGAAATAAAAGAGTTAATGGAAGATGATCGCTACCTATATGAACGTCCAATGCTTGAAAAAATATATAAACGTTTAACTCGTTCAAAGTCTTCCGCAAAAAAGAAATCTAGCATGTAGTGTTTAGTGAAAAAATGCAGGTAAAATAGAATAAAATCTCTTCAATTATTCTTTGAATTCCGAGGAATATACTCTCTTTTGTCAAGATTGGGCTGAAAGAAAGACAATTTATACTTATGATAATATGAATCGTCTTACTGAGATTTTGAGACCAAATGGATGTAAACGCAAATTAGCATACGATTCATTAGGCAATAAAACTCAAAAAATAGGTATATTTTTAAAATAATAAAAATAATTAAAAAAACATCTTGCAATATATTAAAAAATAGCAATTATCATAATTAAAATAATGGAGCTTGAGTTGTATTGCACTTGGTCGTGCCTCCTTTCATGCAGATTTATTTTGATGAAAAAAAGTGGCATATACTTAAGAAATTATGTGTATCTCTCTAAAAAATGCTAACAAACAATTTTTTTAGAATAATGCTTTCTCCTGAAGCTTCGCTATTTTAGCGAGCTTCAGGTTTTTTTATTTTACAACAGATTTATTGTTTATTGGATTTTTATTATTTCCCAAAACAACACTATTTATTTTCTAGAAATATATTGCGTCTTAAAAAACATTTAATGCATATGCAAAAATACTAATGTTTTGAAATCAATTTGCGTTGCAGAGATTCTAAGCTTATTCCTTTTGTTTCAGGGAACAAGAAAAGCACTACGAGAAATTGTGCGATTGTTGCTATTGAATAAAATATGAATGGAAAGTATGGAGCAAACATTGTCACAACAACAGGAAATGCCCATGCCGTTGCAGCATTGAATCCCCAATGCGTAAAGCTTCCGAAGGATTGTCCTTTCGCGCGAACTGCGCTTGGAAAAATTTCACTTAAGTAAACCCATATTACTGCGCCTTGTGAGAATGCAAAAAAACAAATAAACATCATCACAAAATACACGAGCATTTTTGCGTTCTCGCCCGAATAATAAATATATGCGATAGAAAGTAATGCTAAAGTTGTGCCGACTGCGCCTATCAATAGCATTTTTTTTCTGCCTAATTTATCTATTACAGCAATTGCAATTATAGTGCAAATCAGGTTGGCGATGCTGACATATATTGCGTTCATAGAGCTATCTTCACGACCGAAACCCGCGTTTTCAAAAATATCGTTGATATAATACCAAATGACATTCACTCCTGAAAGCTGATTAAACATCGCCAGCATAAATGCTAGAAAAATAGGATATTTATGTGCTTTTGTGAAGAGAGCGGCTTTACTATATTTTTTATCTTGAAGTAATGAATCTTGGATTTCTTTCAATGAATTTTCTGGATTACTTTCTCCTATAGTAATGAGAGTTTGTTTTGCTTCGTCTAATTTGCCAATGCTTGCGAGCCAGCGAGGACTACGTGGTATATAGTAGAGTAGTGTCCAAAAAATCAAAACAGGAACAAGTTCTGCACCGAGCATTACACGCCATTCTATGGTGGCTCTATCAAATCCAATTTTGCCGATGAGATAATTTGAAACAAATGCAAACACAAAACCCAAGACTATATTGATTTGAAATAATGCCACGAGTCTGCCTCTCAAATTTGCGGGGGCGATTTCCGCAATATAAATTGGAGCTATTACTGAAGATGCTCCTATGGCGAGTCCGCCAATGAATCTTGCAAGCAACAAGTCGTACCAGCAATACGCAAGTGCGCACCATATTGCGGATAGAAAAAACAAAAATGCGGTGATTTTTAATGAATCTCTACGTCCCCATTTGTCGCTCGGGTAAGACGCAAATATTGCGCCGATTACAGTGCCTATCAATGCTATCGAAACTGTGAATCCCAATTCAGAATCAGTGAGTCCATAGCACATTTGCAAAGACTTTGTTGTTCCTGCAATGACTGATGTGTCAAAGCCAAAAAGTATACCTGCTAGCGCGGCTGCGAATGCGCTAAATAACAAGGGTTTATTGAATTTCATATTCTCTTTTTAAATTCTGATTCAAATTGTTCGTATAAAAATCTTGGCATTTTTGGGTTCGCGCCTAAGCCTGCTTCGAACTGAGCAAAGCAACCGCCTTCTTTGCGCCAAAAGCAATCCATATATTTTTTTACAGATTTTTCTGCGAGGTTATAATTCTCACTTGCCATGACAGTTTGTCTGTCTATTTCTCCCCACCAAGTAATTTTACCATTATATTTTTGTGAAAGTTTTTCCATATCCATACAAAAAACTTGAGAATTAATGGCGTCTACTCCTATTTCTACGAGGTCATCCATAATGCTTTCGATGAAGCCGTCTGAATGCATGAACAAAAATTTCCCGTAAGAAGCCGCAAGCTGTTTGTATTCTTTATAGTAAGGTTTGAACAATTCGCGCCAAATTTCAGGATTTATAAGCAGAGAAATTTGACTGCCCCAATCATCCATAAAAAATAGAGCATCCACATTTGTCTTTGCCCAAAATTCAAGCTGTTTCAAATTATAATCATGAATGAGTTTTAGATTTTCTTTTACTAAATCAGGGTCTTCTGCAATATCTATAAAAGTTTCTTCTGAACCGCGCAAAAATTGATAACGCTCAAAGAGTCTCACAAAGTCAGACAATCCGAAAACGGGATTTTCATCGTAATATTTATTTATCTTGTCTGTTGCTTTTTGCAGTGCAAGACCTGTCGGCAAAACATCGTAAGGAGCTTTGAATACAGACTTAAATTCTTCTGCGCTTTTTATGATAGGGTCTTTGACTTCTCCATGAACTCCGTATGTTAGATTGTGAAACTTGCAACCCCATTCGTCGAAGGATTCTCCTGGAAGATAAGGGTCTCTTTTGACTTTATCGGACTTCGTGTAAACGAGCCATTTATCAAGAGCGACTACATCGTCAGGAAAATTTTTCGCAATGTCATCAAAAACATCTTTGCAATCAGACTCCCACCAAGGAGACCACCATGTAGTTCGAGCCATGCGATCGGGATTTTTAAAGGTTAAAGTGTCGATTACAATTTCACGAGGTGTTTTCATGACGTCAACTTGATATAAGTTTTTTAAGATGAGTCAATAATGAATACGATTATTTTTTGATTTCATATCTATAATTATTTGCATAAGCAAATTTAACCTTGCTAAAGAGTCTTAGATTTGGCTCAATCATGTACTTTAAATGAAGACTTATACACGTTTCTTTCGTTATATTAGACCATGTATTTGGTTGCTTATTGGAGCTATTCTTTGTGGATTAGTCTTCGGTTTCTCTAGTGGCTTTGGGATGCCTGTGATATTTGATAAAGTTTTTAGAAAAATCTTTTTAGATCAAACTACAGGTAATACGTATCCTCTTGTTTATATATTAGGGATTTCAATGCTTTTACCTATGATTTTTCTCATAAGAGCAATCGCAGGTTATGCGAGTGGTCTTTTGATGACTCGCGTTTCTCTTGAAGTTTTGCGTCGTATGAAGCAAGATATTTTTTCTAAGCTACAAGATTGTCCTATCGCTTTTTTTGATAAATACACTACGGGCGATCTTATAGTTCGTTTGAGCAATGACACTAATTTAATTCAAAATATTTTAGTTTCTTTTTCTTCTGAATTTTTTCGTCAAGCGTTTCAATGTCTATTCGCGATTGGATTTTTAATTTATTTATCGGTCTCAAATGGAGAAATTGCATTCTTATTAGTATTTATGTTTGCTGTGCCTTTCTGCATACTTCCTGTTCAGATGATGCGCAGAAAACTGAAATCATACATGGCAATTTCTCAAGGAGAATTGAGTAAAGTGGCTCAACTTTTTAATGAAAATCTTGATGCTGTTCATGAAGTCAGAGTCTTTTCTTTGCAGGAATCACAGAAAACAAAATTTTGGAATTTGAATGAATCGTTTCAGCGTTTTTGTCTGAAAATTGCAAAGTATGAATTATTTCAGCAGCCACTTATGGAGCTCATTGGCGCTACAATGATTGCAATAGTTTTCTTCTATTCATACACTTCAAATATAGATTTTCCAACATTTTCCGCAATAGGTATAGCCTTATATCTGACCGTTGATCCAATCAAACGCATCATGAGAATGGCTACAGATTTGATTAAAACAACGCCTCTATTTCATCGTATTAACGAGATTTTAGATTATCAGACAACTGTTCCTGAGCCTGAAAATCCTGTAAAAATCAGCACTTTGCGTGGAGAGATTCGCTTTAGCAATGTTTCATTTGCTTATGATGACAAAATTGTTTTACGCAATGCAAATATCGCAATTCCTGCAGGAACAAGCTGTGCGCTTGTTGGCGAGAGTGGAGCAGGCAAGAGCACTTTTGCAAAACTTGCTATGCGTCTTTACGATCCTGTTTCTGGCGTTGTAAGTGTCGATGGGATTCCTTTGAACAACATAGCTTCTCATGATTATGCGGCAAATATAGGTTCTGTTCCTCAATATCCTGTTCTTTTCAACGATACTATTTTTAATAATATTTTGATTGCAAAGATTGATGCTACGAAAGAAGAAGTCTATGCTGCCGCAAAAGCCGCCTTTGCTCATGATTTTATTCTTGGCTTGGAGAATGGCTACGACACAAGAGTCGGTGAGCGTGGCGACAAACTTTCTGGTGGACAAAAGCAACGAATCGCAATTGCTAGAGTCTTTTTGAAAAATCCATCTATCATAGTTTTAGACGAGGCTACTTCGGCTCTTGACGCCAATAGCGAAGCCATAATTCAAAAGGCTCTTGACAAGCTGATGAGTGAGCGCACGGTATTTATTATTGCTCATAGATTCAGCACAATTCGAAATGTCAAAAAGGTGATTGTATTTAAAGATGGCAACATTCTTGATTTTGGTTCTCATGATGAGCTCATGAAGCGTTGCGCTTATTACAATGAACTTTATATGCGTCAAGCAGGCAGGATTTCTTAAAAATTTACATGAATAATTTTATCGAAAAAACTTTTGCAAATATTAAAGAACTAAAAGTTCTTGTTGTCGGTGATGTGATTCTTGACGCCTACACTTATGGTGATGTTCATAGAATTTCGCCTGAAGCGCCTGTGCCTGTAATACAATTTCAAAAGAATACATATACTCTTGGTGGGGCTGCGAATGTCGCAAGAAATGTGGCTTCGCTTGGCGCAAAAGTTTGTGTTTGCGGAGTGGTTGGCGCAGACGAAGGATGTGTAAAACTACGTGAATGTTTAGCGAATCATGATATTCTTTTACCTGAAGTTTTTTCATCTTCAAAAGCAAAAACTATCGAAAAAACTCGTATAGTAATTCGCAAACAACAGTTTTGCAGAATAGACAAAGAAGATGCTCCTGAATTCTATGAACTCTCTGACGAAATGTGTCAGGAGCTTTTTGCTCAGGCGGAAAAAGCGGATTTGATTATTGTTTCTGATTACGCAAAAGGCAACATTACTGAAGCTTTAGTTGCACGACTTATTGAGATTGCCAAAAGCAAAAATATTCTGATTTCAATAGACCCAAAGCCTAGCAGAAAATTAGACTTCAAAGGAGTCGATTTGATGACTCCAAACAAGTCAGAAGCATATATGCTTGCGGGGATTAAGGAGTCTATTCATGAAAATAAAAATTTTCCAGCAGAAGAAATCTGCAAAATTATCAACGAAAAATACGCTCCAGAAAACTTGGTAATCACTCTTGGCGCAGACGGAATGCTCCTAAGCAAAAATGGCAAAATTCTAAAAACTATGCCCACTAAAGCCAAAGAAGTTTTCGATGTCTCTGGCGCAGGCGATACCGTGATTGCAATGCTCTCCCTAGCTCTCGCCGCAAAGTGCGACCTAGAATCTAGCGCAGAACTCGGCAACATCGCCGCAGGTATAGTCGTCGGTAAATTCGGCACAGATATAACAACCCCATCCGAAATCCTAGCTTACACATTGTAATGCCGGATTTTGCAGGATTTTGCAGGATTTTGCTCTGCATCCACGAAAGAGATTGCTCCGTCCTTTCGAAATACTAGGCAAGTGTGACTTGCAGCGATAATTGACTCACTGCATAGAAGACACACGCATTGCTTCGCAATTGCTGAATGCGTCTTTTGAAATAAATTTATTTAACGTTCCGCGACTGACGTGGAGTTTTTTACAGATAGCGGTTTTTGTTAAGCCTGCATGGAGAAGAATTTGCAGAGCGTCTTTTTTGTCGTCTAATTTTAAGCGGGCAGAGCAGGAGCCTTTTGGGCGTCCAAGAGAAATGCCTTCGGCTCGTTTACGTGCTAGCGCTTCTTTGGTGCGTTGAGAGATTAAATTGCGTTCTATTTCTGCGGATAATCCAAATGCAAATGCGAGGACTTTTGAATTTATATTATCGCCCAATTCATAGTTTTCTTTGATTGAAATTATCTTAATAGAATTCTCCATGCAAAAATTTAAAATGCTCATAATTTGCATCAGATTTCTGCCAAGACGTGATAATTCTGATACAAGTAAAGTGTCATGTTTTTTCATTTTTTTGAGCAGGCAACCAAGCTTTCTATCTTGAATTTTCTTTGTTCCGCTGATTGTTTCTTCAATCCATTTTTCGACAAAAAGATTTTTATTTTTTGCAAAATTTAGGATTTCGTATTTTTGATTTTCAATAGTTTGTTTGTCCGTACTAATTCTTATATATGCGTAAATCATGACATTTTCATTCTTTTAATCTCCAAAAATATTATTGACTTTTTTTTACGTGAATCGTAAAAATAAACGTTCGTTTAATTGATGAATTGGGTGAAATGATTTTGTCTAAAACTTTCATTTAAGTATCTGCTTTTTGTGTCGCTAATTGATTATGCTTTCGACCATTGTGGCTTTTAAAAATTTCTAATTTTGTATAGGCACAATAGTGTTTATTTTTAATGAACGTTTATTGTTTACACTGGGTTTAATCATATAAAAAGTGAGTCTTTTTTGTCTGAAATATTTATCGAAAACAATAAGTTTTTTCGTGAATTTCCAATAAAGAATTTTGCCATAAATTTGAGCAAATTTCTTTTTATTCTATCAACAAAACAACCTAAACAAGTAGGACAAAAAATGAAAACAAAAACTAATCGCAAATTAGTGCAGAAAATATTTTCTGCAATTGCAATTTGCTCTGTTGCTTCCGTTGGGTATGCGACAGACTATACATCTCGTGTGCAAGCAAATGGAACAACTGTCACATTGCAAAATGGTGATACCGTAACTACTACAGGTGCGGGCAGTTCAAATTATGCATTGGGCGCATCTAATGGCGGAATAATAACAGTTCAAAATCCTGCAACTGACTCTATTATTGTAAATTCTGATATTAGAGGTGCGTATATAAGTGGTGCTGGAACTTCTCTCAATCTAGGTACAGGTTCAATTGTCAATATTACTACTGGTCCAAAATCAAATTCCGAAGTTTCAGGGATTAATGCGGCATCTGGCACAAATGTTACAGCAAATGCGCTAACTATAAATCTTCCTAAATCTGCGATGTCTTCTTTAGGAAGTTCGGCTATGTATGGAATGAAAATAGATGATGCTACTGTAAATGTAGGTTCTAATACCACTATTAATGTTAATGGATATGATACTACAGGAATCACTGCAGGTATTAGAGTAACTAATGGTGCTACTTTCACTGCTGTTGACAAATTTACGGTTGATTCGCTTGGAGCTCAATCACGTGGACTTCAAATTGGACTTTCTGGCAGTGTAAATATCGGAACAAATGCTTCTATTTCGGCTGATCATATAGGAGTGAATCTCTACACTAAAGGCTTTGTGACTGCGACTGATGCAACAATTCTTTCGAGGAATGGACATGCAATTGGAACTGCAACAGGCGGATCTGGAATTTTCAATAACTCTAATATTATAGGATATACTGCAGGGATTTCTGTGCAGACTAATTCAACAACGCTTGGTTATTCTGGAGATACTAGTAATGTCATAATAAATGGAGGCAATGTTTATGCTACAAATGGTGCTGCAATTATGTCTACCGGTACAAATATTGATGGATCTGAAGGAATTAATTCCAGAGTAGAAATTTCAGGTGGAGCAAAAATTTCAAGTGCAACAGGAGTTCTCTATAATGATGCGGCGAATTTTTCTTCAGTAACATCAAATGTAGATATTATTATTTCTGGAGCAGGAACAGAAGCCGAAGGAACTTTTAACGGCACTTCAAGTTTAGCAAATTCGACGCTCACTGTTGATTCTGCAACATGGAAAAGCACAGGTTCATCTAATATGGATAATTTGATTCTTGATAATGCAAATCTCGAATTCGATATGACATCAATAAGCGATAGCATTACAACAGGCAATCTTACTTTAGAAGGACATAGCGAAGCCTTGATTGGTTTTACAAATGACTTCCTTGAAGAAATCATAGCAGCTGGTGGCTCGATGAACGATATAGATGCATCAATTGTGACGTCATTCTTAGATGGCTTTGGCGATATCACATATATTTATAAGACATCGAATGATGAAGGTTCTACATGGGATATTACAGATCATGGAGACGGAACATTTGATATTTCAAATATCAATATTATCCCAGAACCTAGCACCTATGCGCTAATTTTTGGATTGCTAGCATTAGGTTTCGCTACATATCGCAGAAGAAAATAGCGAATAAAATTTTGTGTGTTTCTAAAAGTGGAGTTGAAGCTTATAAGCGAGTTAAAAAACTTATTCTTAAACTAGTATCAAAGCACGAAGTGCGCCGCTTTAGAAATTACAAAAAATATAGTTGATTAGTATCACGGACGAGTAGGTGAATGTAAAAAATTTCTCTTACTCGTCCGTTTCTATTTTTAATGAAGAATGAAAAATGAAGAATTACGACTTGGAAATCCCTTTCAGCAATTGCGAAGCAATGCGTTCGGATAACAGAGTTAAGCATGTCATAATAGATGCAAACCCAGTTTGTCGTTCATTTCTATAAAAAGAATAATGAAATCACTGAATTCGTTAGCGAAAATACTTTCTATGCTGCATGTAATGGCAGAGAAGAATATGATATTTCTTTTATTTCCTCACATATTTGACAACGGAAAATTCTTCGAAAGATTTTAAAGTTTCTTTTTCATCGAAGAGGGAAGAGATGTTGGGGAAATAGATGTCGCCCTCGTAGGATTTTTTGATTTTGCTCATTATGAGTTCGGAGCAGAGAGGGAGAAATTCTTCGTAGATTTTAGCGCCGCCGCATATCCAGATTGTGCGAGGGTCATTTTTATAATGATTCAAAAGTTCTTCTTTGCTTTTGAAATATATTGCGCCGTCTGGGGGAGTGTCTGTTAGGGTTGTGCTGAGGATTGCGTTTTCTCGTGATGGAAGCGGTTTACAGCCTAAGCTTAGCCAAGTGCTTTTGCCAAAGACTATCACAGATCCCAATGTAGTTTCTTTAAAATGTTTGAAATCTTCTTTGATATGCCAAGGAATTTGCAATCCATTTCCAATTACATTATTTTCTGCGACTGCCACTATTGCTTTAAGATTCATAGATAAATTGATTTTTATTTATTGAAAAATTATTTTTATAACTGTTGAAATCATAACGAAAGAGAATGACATTCCAAGTGCTATGAGAATTTCTTTTTTCATCTCAAATTTAAAAGGATGCGAACTGATTTTTTGTCCTCTCATAAAGGCAAGATTCGATATCAAAAGCATAGGTAGTATTATCACTCTTAGAATAGATAGAACTATCATGTCAGGAATCTTATTCATTTCTGATATAGGTATAGGACCTGCGTCTGTGAATGCTTGATAATGATATTCGGATTCTAGCAATGAGATTTTACAAAAAATAGCGAAAATAGAGAGATAAAAAAGTATTCCAAAAATAAATTTGATATGCATATTATTTGGAAGAAAGGTGCCAATAAAAAAGCACAGAACATAAATAGAGATAAGCGCAAAATTTGCAAAAATAACAAAAGTCAAATAGTATTCGAATGAGGCGTTTTCTAGAGAACCAAAATCAAGAAACCAAGGAGCCATAAAAAACAGATATGTAAGAGCTACATTGGCAATGCACAAAAAGATAAAAAGAACTCCTTTTGATGTGGGAGTAAGCATAGAAAAGGGTAAAGTACATTCTGAATTCCTATAATTCATGTCAGGAAGAATTACATAGAAAAAAATATTTTTACAACACAATTTTAGAGTTGAAAGTAATAATAATTTCTTAAAAGCTTTCGGTCAGATGAAAATTACTAAGAAGTCTTGGCCGATACTAATTGTATCAAATCAATTTCAAAATCAGAATGACGAAAGTTTACGTTTAAAAGAACTCGTCAATGAATTAGAGAATGTTTATTTATGTAAAGTATTGCCATGTTTATCTTATGATGATGCGGCTGAATTAATGCAAAGTCGTCAAGATTTCGGTGCGATTGTAATCGATTGGGATATCAATAGAAACAATCCAAAAGAGCCTTCAAGTCCTTCGGTTTTGCTTTCTAAGATAAGATTCAAAAATGCGAATATCCCTGTGTTCCTTCTCACAGACTGGATTGAAACAGGCGACATTCCTATTGATGTGATGAATTCTTTATCAGGATGTCTTTGGAAGACTTCGGACTCAATTGAATTTGTTGCAGGAAAAATCGAAAAATATTTATTCAAATATGTGCGTGATTTATATCCGCCATTTTTCGGGATGCTTGTAAAGTATGCGGAAGAATTCAAGTATTCTTGGCATACCCCAGGACACATGGGAGGCACTGGATTTTTGCGTAGTCCTGTAGGGACAGCGATGTACAAGTTTTTTGGTGAAAATACTTTTAGAAGCGATTTGTCTATTTCTGTTTCTGAACTTGGCTCGCTGCTTGACCATAGTGGAGTTGTTGGTGAGTCTGAACGCAATTCCGCAAGAGCTTTTGGTGCTGACTATACATATTATGTTTTGAATGGTACATCTAATGTAAATCAAGTGATATGGCGTAGTCAAATTGTTCAAGACGGCATTGCTTTAGTTGATAGAAATTGCCATAAATCTGTAAATTACGCAATGGTGATTACAGGTTCGCATCCGATTTATATGGTTCCACGTCGCAATAAGCTTGGGATTATGGGTCCTGTAAAGCTTTCGGAATTCACAGATGAATCCATTATCGCAAAGAAAAAATTGAGTGAATTGATTCCTGATGAACTCAAGGAAAATCCCATAGACATTGCGGCTTTGACAAATTCAACATATGATGGAGTTTGTTATAATGTTTCAAAAATTCGTTCTGTATTGGGCAATCAAATAAAGAATTTGCATTTTGACGAAGCGTGGTTTGCGTATGCTCGTTTTCATAAAATGTATGAAGATTTTTATGGAATGTGTGAAATCAAAACAGACAATCCGCAACCTCCGACATTTGTTGGGCAGTCCACACACAAGATGTTAACCGCATTTTCGCAGGCTTCTATGCTGCATATAAAAGACGGATCGGCGTCAAAAATAAATCATGATGAGTTCAATGAATCTTACATGATGCACGCTTCCACGTCGCCTCAATACAATATGATTGCATCGCTCGACGTCGCTACAAAGATGATGCAAGACAATGGCGAATCTTTGATGTGCGAGATTATTAAGATTGCGGTGATGCTTCGCAGAAATGTGGCAAAAATTTCTCGCGAGATAAAAAATCGAGACACTAGCGATTGGTTTTTCGATATTTGGCAACCTAAGGAAGTCAATATAGAAGGCAAGGTTTCGAGATTTGAAGAAGCTGATATAAATTATCTGATTTCAAATCAGAGCGTTTGGGTGATGAACAAAAAAGACAACTGGCATGGATTCAGCGACATAGAAGATGACTATGCGATGTTAGACCCAATCAAACTTACATTCATTACCCCTGGGTTGGATGAAAATGGAGATGTTGCAGAATTTGGAATTCCTGCGGTGGTTGTGACAAACTTTTTGATGACAGAAGGTATAGTTGGAGAAAAGACAGATTATTATTCTTTCTTGATGTTGAATTCACTAGGCACAACAAAAGCAAAGCAAGAGACACTTCTTACGAGTCTGCTCAGATTTAAAAGACTTCACGATATAGATGCTCCGCTTTCAGAAGTCTTGCCTGATTTGGTTGATAAGTATCCGCAACATTACAAGGGCAAGGGATTGAAAGAGCATTGCAATGATTTGCATCAGTATATCAAGAAGCACAACCTGCTTGCGAAGATGTTAAAAGCATTTGGCAATTTGCCGACTCAAAGCATGAATCCATCAGATGCTTACAAGCAAGTTGTCAAAAAGAATGTTGAATTTGTTGAATACGACAAGATAGATAATAGAATTCCAGCAGTGATGTCTGTGCCATATCCCCCTGGGATACCAATAGTCATGGGCGGAGAGCGCATGGATGAGGCTTCTATATTGGATTATCTTCGCGCGCGTCAAGACTTTGAAATCGCATTCCCAGGATATGAAAGTGATATTCATGGCATAGAACGCACTGAAGATAAAAAGTTCAAGACTATGTGTGTTAAAGACAAGTGAGCTTAAAATAAAGATTTTCGATTAAAAGTGTTGCAAATTCGGTCGATAGTAAAGTATATTGACTGTAATGAAAACGAAAATGCAACATAATACTTCCCCTACATCTTTTCGTGAGAAGAAAAGAGCTTTCGCTCTTGTTATGGCTTTAGGTCTGATGGCATTCTTAGTGCTGTTGGTAATTACATTGGCGGCCATTGTACAGATGGAGTTGAAAGTCAATAAGCAGGCTATGTTAGATAATAAAGCGCGTCTGCTTGCGAAGCTTGCGGCATACGAGGCCTTGGGCGAAATCCAAAAGACCCTAGGTCCCGACCAGCGCATTACAGCTAACGCCGCAATTTTAGATAGAACTTTAGACAAGGTTTTTGACGACATTCAAGAAGACGATAAGTACGAATGGTGGACTTATCCTTTGGCAGATTCAAGGCGCAATCCTGCTACTGTCAGACTTGAAAATCAAGAGATAGAAGGCATTGCTAATCCATATTGGGTTGGTGTTTGGGATGCGACTCCTGGGAAGCATCAACATCATCGTAATCCTGTTGAGGATGCTACTCGTGAGAGTTATTCTATTCGTGTGATGGAGTCTGCTATGACTTATTTAGTTTCGGGCAATATCATAAGACGTGATGGCGTCGATTGGTCTGCAGGACATCTTCCTGACACTATGCTTACGAACGACTATATAAATATGGTTCGTAAAAATTCTTTCACTGATTTTCATGGCAATTTTGATGCAACCACAATGGAAGTCAGAGTGCCGCTCGTGAAGCTTGAAGAAGATCCTGATCATCCACGTAGAACTCATTTGGAAATGCGTTATGCTTGGTGGGTTTCTGACGAGTCTCAAAAAGCTCCTTTAGACGCAGTTGCTAGTGCGGAAGAATTTGCCTCAGCAAATCGTCATGCTAACACAAATCTGCAGTCTATGCCATTTAATTCAGGTATAGCAGCTCTTACTAATCCTATGTCAGGAACAAGACTCTTTGACATAAATCCAACAGAGTACACTACTACAGGTGCTCTTGAAAGAGTTCGTAATCTTTTTGAATTACAACAATTGAACGCTTTGCAACTTGATCAAGATCAGGGTTCGCCTAGAGCTTCAAGAATGTTGTTTCATTCTGCAACTTTTGGCACAAGAGGTTTGCTTGTGAATGTCAGGGCAGGTGGTCTCAAGAAAGACTTAAGTATAGGTCTTTTGCGTGAAAGTGGCTCAGAGCAAAACCCCACATATTTTAAACGTCCCTTGGGCGTGGGCGGTTTTGACTTGGCTTTTGACAATGCTAATTCAGGACTAAAGAACAGACGCTTTAATCCTAGCAATAGATTAGATAATAGAGGTCATATGTTCGGCCCTCAAAATCCGGAAAACATATTGTTAACTCAAAGATACATGAGCGCAAGTTATTCCGCAGCAAGTGATGATATGCGTGGATTTAGCACATATGCAAGAGATGCTGGTGGGCCCCTTTGGGATTCTTTAAGACACTATTACAATTCACGTGTGACATCTCGCACTTCTTCAGGCGAGTATCCAAGCACAGTTCGTGTCCAAACAGACAAAGACGCAGGTTTAAGCCCTGTATTGCAGCATTTCTCAATGTTTTATGTTCCCGCATTGCGTGATTATAGCGGTATCACATCTGGTACAATTGGTGATTATGGGGTTCGTATTTATATGATTCCAATTATTATATTGTGGAATCCTTACGATGTTCCTATATCTCCCGCAACCTATGCTTTTAGATTAGGCAATGGTGCTACGACGTCCGGCTCAGGACGCATTGCAATAGGTTATCAAAACGGTGCGTACTTTGAGTGTATACGTGATACTCGTACAGAAAAACTCCCAAGACCTATGAAGTACGAACTAGAAAATTTCTATGAAACATCACTAGGTAGTACTGATGCCCTTATATATACTCCTTCAAAATATTTACCTTCTTTATTGACTCTAGATAGAAAACAATTAAACGCATATAGATTTGTTGCTACTGATGACAGGATTAATAATGGTAGTGGCATGCCTTATCCTATTGTTTCAAATGCGAGCACGCAGAAAATAACTGTAGATAGGATGAAAGGATATGAAAACAATGTTGGTTATAGAGCCTATAATAAGACTTATTTAGGTTATGGACCATGGACAGAAGCAGATGCAAGGTTGGCAAACGGCACTAAAGTTCAAGATACTGAAGGTACCGATTTACTCGTGCCTTATAGTGGTGATGATAGAAATCTTATGCCTGTAGTTCGTTTTTTCAGAACAAAACCTGTCTCTTTCACAAGGAAAAGAATAGGTGGAGGTGCAGACGTACCTATTGCATATAATTTTGCTGAAGAATTACCTTCATCTTTTGCATGGAGACCTCTTTATTTGAATGATGTTCGTTATAGCTTGGCAAGATATGGACAAAGTGCTCTTTCTGCAGGTGGTGGTCTTCACGCAACTAATACAATCACTAACGGAAGAAGAAATACAAACCATTGGGACGATGCTCCACGCTTTTTATTGAAAAATGCGCAAGGTTTACAACCAGGGCAAGCATTGATATTTAGTTTTAAGAAAATGGTTCCATATAATGGCACTCATATCTCTTCTGGCGGACAAAATAACGGTTATGCTGGTCGTTTTAGTAGGGCTGTCTCAAATCAATGGTGGATGGACGAAGGTCTTGATAGCGTTATAGGCGGATTATTTGTTGATATTATTCATCCTGAAGCTGCTCATTTTTATAGCGCCGCAGATTCTTACGGACTTGAAGGAAGTGATTCATCTTTGACATTGTATGAGAATAATCGTTTTAATGGGGACAACAATCCATGGGTAAATCTTCCTTCAAACCCTTATGCATCTTCAGCGTATGATGCTAATCAAGGCATATACACTAGAAAACCTTTAGGGGTTTTGTTTAATATAGATGAAGCAAGAACAATTAACGGAGGCACTCTTGATATAAACAATATTCTTGTGGATTTTGACTTCCAAATCAATACAGTAAGTGCTGGTGGTAGAGGGCACATTTTATGGATGAGTCCCTATGGATATTATACTCCGGGAGTTATTTGGGGGCCTTCTACTTTTACAGGTACTTCCACTCCTCCGCAAGACCCTGACCCTAATAATCCATTCTCAAATAATGTAAGAGGAGGTGCTCATAGAGACGGTTTTCAATTTGCTCCTTTAATCATGTGGAACTATGAAGATGACAATGGAACTACTGCTTTATATGAAGAGATTCCAGGGGGTATGTCTAATATGTCTGCGGGTGCTTTCGATAAATATCATTTCCAAAAGCTAAAAACATTTGGAATATACAGGTCTAATTCTGCGGCCATGGGTGAACATTTTAGAAGTTTTCCTGATCCTCTTGCTCTTGCTGGAGTAAGACCAAATGAGCACATTGGAACTTTTAGAGGTCATAGATTTCTTTCTGGCCGAGACAACACTCCCTTTAGTGGGGGACTATCTCCTGCAATTGTGGGGGACGATCACTACACATATCCAAAGCTAGCTTGGGGTGTTGGTCATGGTAGGATTTCTGGTTGGACTGGACATGGACAGTATCCTATAAGAGGTTATTTAGACAACATAATTGCGACCCTTAAAACGAAGTATCCTGAGGCTGAGTGGGATGGTTTTAAAGTCGGTGATCTTGCAGAAGAACTTAAGAGTTCATTAGGTTATGATCCTATCGATGGCAGAACTATTACCTATGAGGATGATTCCTTTCTCTTAGCAAATCCAAGGCGTGCATCTTTCCCGAAATGGGAGTATTCTTCCCAACAAAATCGAGAGTTTCATGAAAACGATTCAGTAAATGATAATCCTCCTAAGGCGATGCGCCCTATAATAGTTGCGGATGACAATCCTCTTTCCTTGAGTCTATTAACTCAGCCAAATAAAATAGCTTTAGTTGAATATGTGGGTATGCAAAGACAAGTAAGCAGGTCGCACCCAATGCAACAGAGTTCTACTCCTTGGCGTTATCAAAACGTATTCCAAACACCTTGGATTATGCAAAATAATGTGACAGGTAAGATGTTTGGAGCTGTGAATCAACTTTTAGGTACTCCATCTCCTGTAGACGGACTTTTTATTCCATATAATTATGCGCATACGCCTTATCACGACACCATTAGAAATCAATTTAGAGAGCACTATGGCATAAAATCAACTCCTTTTAGCTATTATGGAACTTTTGAAGTAAGTGGCAACAGTCTTATAGATGATTCCACTTTACGCATGCATGAACTCCTCGATGTTTTCCATAAGACAAGAAATGATTATCAGGTAGGCCCTAATTTGTCTGATTCTTCAGGTTATGCTTATTCGCTACGTCATATTCTAAAAGACAATGAAATAATCTCTAACATAGCAGACTTAGTTTCCGCAGAATTAGTTTTTGGCGCAGAATATTCTTCTAGGAATGTACAAAATGATTTTGTTGGTTTAGGCGTAGGCACTAGTGATGTTCTTTATCCTACATACACAATAGGCAATTCTTATGCTTCCTATCGTATAGCTCCTGAACGTGCCTTTTCTTATCTTTGGGGTGATGGTCAGGCTCCATTCCCGCAGGCAGGAAGTGTAAATTCGACACGTGATATTCAAGAGTTATCAACTATTCGCTATGATATTACTTGGCAATTAAATGAAGTTTTGTGGGATGAATACTTCTTCTCCACTCTTCCTTATCGCGATAAGGAATTAGGGGCAGGCTACAATTCTACTGATTATTGGAATCCTTCTAATCCACGTTTGAAGTATGTTGACCCATCTATCCCTGAAATCTTCTATGGATATGGAAATACTTATGTGCCAACTACTGTTGCGGACAGAAGATACCTTGAAAGTGATTATGACATGAATGCTGCTCGTTTGTGGATTAAAGGACCTTTCAATGTGAATTCAACAAATGTTGATGCTTGGAAAGCTGTTTTAGCAACTTCTTTCGGGACAACTGTTCATGCTATTGACCAGACTCAAAGAGCAAATTCAAACACAGCACCTTTCCCAAGAAATGGTATTCCATATTCAGCAAATCCAATCACAAGTTCCTCTCAAGTATCAGGCAATGAACAAAACATTATGACAGGTTATAGAACTCTCTCTTTAGATGAGCTTGAGTGCCTAGCTGTCTCTATGGTAGAAAACGTAAAAGATAGAGGGCCATTCTACTCTCTTGCAGACTTTGTGAATAGAACTGTCGAACTGCGTGCCGCCGAAGTAAGGCGTATGCATGATAAAGGTCTATATGATTTGACTGAAGATATTTATTCAGGCACTGCTTTAGATGATGCTAAAGCTATAAATCAAGACAGAGCTGAATTTAGGAATGAAGAGTATTATGCTATGCATAATCACATGCAAAAAGGCGTAATTCAGTCTGCAATAGATATGACTGATATTAACTCAGCCTTCTTTGAAAGACCTTATTTGATTAATGTGGATGATGGTATTTTGAATGCTCGTTTTGAAAATCTTACAAGCGAGCCAATGTCTGCAGCAGGTTCTTTCCTTGGAGCAAAAATAAAAGAGAGAGATAAAAATGAAATACAGAATATATTTAACTCGATAAGAGACCCACGTAATGTTTGGGAAAATTGGCGTGCTGTATTAGGTTCAAGTTTGGTTGGTGCGCCATCTTATCTTACTCAAGCAGATATCTTGAAGCAAATTGGCTCTTTCATTACTGTTCGTGGCGACACTTTCAAAATCAGAGCTTATGGCGAAGTAAGAAATCCGCTCACTAACATAATAGAAAGTAAAGCTTGGTGTGAAATGGTTGTTCAACGTTATCCTGAATATGTTGACACTTCTGTTTCTTCTCCTGCTGATATTGAAAACAGAGAGCGTGAACTTGGTTTGCAAAACGACAGTGAGAATGATTCTATTATTCAAGACTTCACTGAAGCAGGGACTCCTGTAAACATTCATTTGGGCAGACGCTTTAAGGTTGTTTCCTTTAGATGGTTGTCTGAACTTGAAGTTTAGGTACAGATTCAGTTTTAAACAAAAAATGCTTAGATATTATTTCTAAGCATTTTTTTTTTAATTTTCTTTAGAAGATTAAAAACCTGCCGATGAAGTAAATGTTAGCATAAGCTAACATATCAAAAAAAACATTAAGCAAATAAAAAAATGAAATATAAAAACATAATTATGGCGATAGTAGCTCTTGCTACAGCATCATTAACAGCAGCGGATTTTGGCCCACCGGGAGGTTCTTCTGTGTCTTGGGATTCCTTTTGGGGCGGAGATGAAATGACTCCAGAAAGTGCCTACGAATTTTCAACAGTGCCTTCAGGACAAGGCTATCTTGGCGAAAATCTAGGCACTCGTTATATAGATTCGAAAGGGCGAATTTCAATTGCTTCCGTAATTACAGGTTCTGTCACCCCATCTAGCATATATGGCTCGACTAACGCTTTTGGCGCTATCGATGGTTCTGTTTGGCTACAATTATCAGGCGGATTTTCGGGCAACAACAAAACCATATATGCTGGCGGCCCTAAGGCTATAGGCGGAGATGTTAATCTTTATGTAGGTGCTCTCACAGGCTCTCAAGTAATGAACGCAATTTATGGTGGATCTTCATCAACTGCGGGCTCTGTTGGCGGAAATGTGAATTTAGTAATAGATACTCAAAATTCCAATGCGGGAGTAAAAACAATTTATGGCAGTGGAGTCTATGGTTCGAATGTCGCTGGAGATGTTAATATCAGCGTGCTTTCTGGCAAGGTGACAAATACGGGTGGCGCAATTTATGGCGCGAGTTCAAACGTTGGTGGAAACGTCACAATAAATCTTGGAAAAGATGCCATGATTGGCGGAAATGTTTTCGCTGGTGGAGCTCAAAATAAGTTCACTACTATAGGCGGCAAGAGCATTATAAATATTGCCGAAGGCGCATATATTGATGGCGGAGTATATGGTGCTGGCTATGCAGGAAGTGTAAGTAAAGGCGTTGAAATAAATGTCAATGGCACTGTTCTTTATGGAATAGTTGGCGCAGGTGGAAATAATCCTTGGATTCCTTCGCAAAATTCTGTGGGAACTTTTGATGAGTTCGGTAATCCTACAAATTCTGCCAATGTGGCTATCAATATAGGCAAAGGCGCTTTTATTCGCGCAAGTAATCAAGCGATTATGGGCGGAGGCTTTGGAGATACTTCTAATCCGAATTCAGTGATGGGCGCCGTCACAGGCGACACATTTATCAAGATAGATGGAGGAACTATTGGCAGAGATGGCTATGCTAAAACTTCAATCAGCGCGGGCGGCTTTTCTAGCACTGTTCACGGCGATGGAAATATTTTAGTAGACACTTCAACAAACACTGTCGATTTGAAAAATAATGTTGTGATTTATGCCGCAGGAATTTCCGAAAATGCAAATCCAAACCAGTACGACGGAACTATTCAAGGCAATAGTACTGTGAATTTTATAGGTAATGGAAGTAATCTTAATTTCACTACACGAGTTTATGGTCGCGAGTCTGACAACGGCAATAAGGGTCGTGTTTTAGGAGACGCTATTTTTAACTTTGGCGCAAGTGGCAAATCTTTTGTCGGAGACTTTAATGCGGACATCTTATATTTTGATATTCTAAATATTCAAAATAATAGCAATGTGAATATCACTAAAAATATTTATGTTGCGGATACTCTTAATATCAAAAATGGTTCACGTTTGAATATCGCAAAAAATGCCTCAATGGAAAATGTGCAAAGACTAAACCTTTCAGGCGTATTGAGCGGTCATGGAGAATTTTATTCCACAAACATTGTCGGCGCAGGTGGTAGGTTCGAAATTGGAGTTTCTTCAATCGCAAATGGCATTATGCTTTGGAACGATGTTTCTCTTAAAAATGTGAATTTGGTTTTTGATGTGATTTCCGTCACAGAATATTCAAAGGTCAGCTTTGCAGGTGGCGAGCACACGATTTCTTTCGACAATGTGCATCTGACTATTACAGGCAGTGACGGCTTTGATTTCACAGAATTAGTCGAAGGCGATAGATTCTATTTGTTCGTAGATATAGGCGATGATGTCACGATAGTTGGTTCTATCAAAGGAGCCGATTTACCTGAACTTGCTGAAGGTCTATATTGGGATTTTACACACTTAACTACAGAAGGTTATTTGAAAATCACATCTAATATTGTGATTCCTGAACCTGCCGAAGTCGCAGTAATACTAGGATTGCTAGGATTGGCTTTCGCCTTCTGGAGAAAAAAGAAATAGAGAATTTGTTAAAATTGTTAACATTTTAATAATAAAGCTAACAAAAAAAAGAGCGTCTTGCCAAAAGCGAGACGCTCTTCCTTTTAAATGCACGATGTAAAAAATTGCTTGAACTCTTAAGTATTTCATCCGATACTCACAACATCATGAGTCCCGCTTTGAAATATTTAAAAGAAATAGCACTATCTCTCCCTGATGATGATAGATATGAACTTATAGATGCGCTAGTCAATGATTCAAGAAGTTCCGCACCTATGACTGCGATTGATGAAGCGTGGTTGGAAGAAACTATAAAGCGTCGTGATTCTTACGACAGTGGCAAATTAACTTCAAGAGATGCTTTTGAAGCCTTGGAAGATGTTTATAAAAAAATAGTTCCTCAAAAATGAAACTAATATTGGTTTCAACTGCGGAATCTGACTACGCAGATATTTTTAAAGTACTATGTTGCAATAGGCGAATATGAAGGAGACTACGCTCTTGCAGATAGATTTAAACAAGAACTAATTTCTCTTTTTAATGTTATTCGTGAATATCCATTATCTTCACGTTGCATTGATGGAAAATCTATAAGGAAAGTTCTCATGAGAAAATTTCCTTATTCTATTTTATTTGAAATTCGCAACTCTGATATTTTGATTTTTTCTATATGTGATCAACGAAAAAATCCTAGCGAAATAAAATTACGCATAGATAAATTTATCGCATAATAATTTCTTTTACGCTTTGAAAGATTCTAACGCTTTGTCTAGCAAATCTGCTTTGCCGCCACCCATTGCAAAATCAGGTTTGCCGCCGCCTCGGCCTTCCATTGCAAGAGTCAATTGTTTAACAATATCTCCTGCCTTGTGAGATTTGAGCGCAGCACCAGCAACAGAAACCATTATACTAGATTTGTCATCAATCGCGCTTCCCAAAATTACAACGCTATCAGGAAGTTCTTTTGCAAGCTTGACTATCAATGCTCGCATCTCTTCGCCTGTTTCTTCTACTCGAGAAACAATGAAATTAACGCCATCTTTTTGATATGCTTTTTTCGCTATATCTTGTGCCAAATTTCCTGCGCTTTCTTTTTTGATTTCTTTTAAAGTGCGCTCTAAAGAATCTTTTTGCTCGATGAGTTTTTCAAGCTTTGCGCAGACTTCAGTAGTCTTGCAATTTAACTTGTGAGACAAGAATGAAAAACTGTCTTGTAAGAGTTCAAAATCACGCAAAGCAATTGTGCCTGCAACAGCTTCAAGACGTCTTGTGCCAGAAGCGATTGCTCCTTCATTTGTGATTTTCACTAAGCCAATATCGCCCAATGCGCTGACATGTGTGCCGCCGCAAAGTTCGCAATGAAAATCGTCCATTTTCACAACTCTTACAACAGAGCCATATTTTTCACCAAAGAGGGCGACGCAATTTTCAGGGATTTCTGTAAATGGCACTTCTTCCCAATCGACTTTGCAATTTTCGAGAATTTTTAAATTCACCAAATTTTCAATTTCCTTCAAATTTGTTTTTGTGAGAGCTTCATAATGTGAAAAGTCAAAACGCAAGCGCTCGTTGTCAACATAAGAGCCTGCTTGCTTTGCATGAGTTCCTAAAACTTTTCTCAATGCCCAATGCAACAAGTGAGTCGCACTATGATGGCGTTGTATTGCAAAACGTTTTTGCTTATCCACATTCAAAATCACATTAGCTCCAACATCGCTAGTTTTGAATGCGCCTTTGTGAACTTTATGTAAAAGGTGTCCTGCGCTATCAACTGTTGTGTTCAAAATTTCGTGCGAAACATTTTTGATTTTGATAGTGCCAGAGTCTCCTATTTGTCCGCCTTTTTCAGCGTAGAAAGGAGTTTGTGGAAATATCAAATAGTCGGCATCTTCGCTTTCAAAAATAGCAGTAATTTCTGTGGAAAAATCGGAAAGATTTTCTTGTTCATAACCCGCAAATTGCGTTGTATGTAAAAGTTCTTGAGAGTCTGAAACAGTAATCACACTCTTCTTTTGCGCGCTACGAGCCAGTTCACGCTGCTTTTCCATTGCGACTTCAAAGCCTTCTGTGTCGACAGTAAGATTGCGTTCTCTTGCAATAAGCTCTGTTAAATCGAGAGGAAATCCATATGTGTCATAAAGAATAAACGCTTCCTCGCCAGAGATTGAAGAGCTTTTTTGTGTGATAGAATCAAGTAAAGATAAACCTCTATCAAGAGTTCTTTCAAATGCAGATTCTTCATTTTTGATTGTGTTTAAAATGAGATTTTTTTGCTCATTTAGTTCAGGAAAGAATGCCTGCATTTTTGCGATTAAAGGCTCTGCTAATTTTGTGAATGAACCAGCTTTTAATCCGATGCGCTTGCCGTACATTACGGCTCTGCGCAAGATTCTACGAAGCACATAATTCCTGCCTTCATTCCCTGGGATGATTCCATCTGCAATAGAAAAACACAAAGTGCGTATGTGGTCTGCAAGAACTCTGAACACACAGTCAGTGAGTTCTTCTTGCGACATATCATTGCGGTCTTGCGGAATAGTAGCTGTGTAAGGTTTGCCAGACATTGCGGAAATATGCGCAAACAAATCTGTGAAAAGATCACTATTATAATTTGAAGATGGTCTTGAAAAATCAGTGAAGTTTTTTGTTGTTTGCAAAATACCCGCAACACGTTCAAATCCCATGCCAGTATCTATATGACAATTTTTAAGCGGCACAAATTCGCCATTTTCCTGAGCATTAAATTGCATGAAAACTAAATTCCAAATCTCTATGCAATCTGCAGAATCTACATTTACTAATTCGCCTTTAGTGTCGCCTTTAGGGGTTAAGTCGATGTGGATTTCTGAACAAGGTCCACAAGGTCCTGTCTCACCCATCATCCAAAAATTGTCTTTTTTGCCGAAAGATTTTATATGTAATTTTGCATCCATTTTTTCGGCGATGAAAATTTCTTCCCAAATCTTGTAAGCTTCTTCATCAAAAGAAGCAGGGTCGCCCGCGTCAGGCTTGTATACTGAAACATACAAGCGTTCTTTAGGAAACTTCCAAACATTCACTAACAAATCCCAAGCCCAATTGATAGCTTCTTTTTTGAAGTAATCTCCAAAAGACCAATTACCTAGCATTTCAAAAAATGTGTGGTGATAAGTGTCAAAACCAACATCTTCTAAGTCGTTGTGCTTGCCACCTGCGCGTATACATTTTTGAGTGTCGGCCGCGCGAGAGTAAGGCGCTTTGATTTCACCCAAAAAGTATGGCACAAACTGGTTCATTCCCGCGTTTGTGAAAAGCAAGTTAGGCGAAGAAGGCATTAGTGACGCCGATTTGACTATACTATGATTTTTACTTTCAAAGTAATCTAAGAAGCTTTGACGCAATTGGGATGAAGTCATTTTTTTACTTTATAATCTTTTAATAATTTCGTCTGCCATTTTTACAGTCGATACAGACTCGTTTCCGAAAGCAATATCGCCTGTGCGAATATTGTCACACACAGTTTTTCTGACAGCGTTTTCTATGGACTTAGCCATTTCATCTTGACCAAAAGAAAAACGCATCATCATAGCCGCACTCAAGATTTGAGCGCAAGGATTCGCGATGCCTTTGCCTGCGATATCAGGAGCAGTGCCACCTGCGGGTTCATAAAGACCAAATTTTAATTCATGAGAATTCAACATGTCGCCTAAAGAAGCCGAGCAGAGCATTCCTAAAGAACCGCATATTACAGCCATTTCGTCAGACAAAATATCGCCAAACATATTTTCAGTAAAGAGAACATCAAACTGATTTGGGTCGCGCGCAAGTTGCATTGCGGCATTGTCAACGTACATATGAGTCAATGTGATTTCAGGATAATTTTTTGCGATAAATTCTTTTACAGTTTTTCTCCACAAAACAGAAGTTTCCAACACATTTGCTTTGTCAACAGAGCAGAGCTTTTTTGAGCGTTGCATTGCTGTTTCTGCGGCTGTTTGTGCTATGCGTTCAATTTCGCTTTTCTTGTAGCACATTGTGTCGAGAGCTTGAATATCTCCATCAGGCAAAGTTGTGGTCTTCTTTTCGCCAAAGTAAATTCCGCCTGTGAGCTCACGAATGCAAACGATATCTATGCCATTTGATATGCGTTCTACTTTGAGAGGAGAGGCATCGGCGATTTCTTTATATAGAAGTCCAGGGCGAATGTTTGCAAAGAGCTTGAATGCTTTACGCAAAGGCAGTAAAGACGCTCTTTCTGGTTGTTCGCTAGGAGGCAAGCTTTCCCACTTTGGTCCGCCTACAGAGCCAAATAAAATGGCGTCCGCATTTTGACATGCTGTCAATGTCGAATCAGGAAGAGCCTTTCCATGATTGTCTATGCCGCTTCCGCCAACATCGCACTCGACATACTCAATAGTATGACCGAATTTATCGCATGCGCATTTCAATACGCGCAAAGCTTCTTTCATTACTTCAGGACCGATGTAATCGCCTGCTAAAACTGTGAATTTAAAATTGCTCATTTTATTCAAAAAAACTGTAAAAATAAAATCATCAGAGAAGTCCTTAATCAAGTTTTTAAATGTTCTTGACTAAACTATTTTTTGAAGTGTTATAGAACACAGTGTTTAAAGCACTTCATTTGTATAGAGCGATGTATAGAAATTTTGTAGATTATCTATTTTCTTAAGGTAGAAAGTCCTGTCCAAAAATTTATTTTTTAAACAAAAAAATCGATATAAATAATTATATAAAAAAATCTAAATATGAAAAAAATATTAATCATAGCCAGCGCGCTTTTGGTGAACGCATTTTCTTTTGCGGAAATCGTTATGCCAAAAATATTTTCAGACAATATGGTATTGCAACGTGGCGAGCCTGTTAAAATCTGGGGTAAGGCAACACCTAATGCGTCTGTTGAAGTTAAATTTGGCAAGCTAAGCCAAAAAGCAAAAGCGTCTGAAGAAGGCAAGTGGTCTTTGTTTTTGCCATCTATGAAAGCCAATAAAGAAAATCAAACTTTGCAAGTTTTTGAAAATTCTCAATTAGGAAAAGAAATTCAAAATGTGTTGGTTGGTGAAGTTTGGATTGCGGGTGGACAATCAAATATGCAGTGGACTCTCAATAATTCTGACGATGGCGAAAAAGCAAAAGAACGTGCGAATTATCCTATGATGCGATTCTTCTTACAGCGTGTTGACGCTATTGCTGCTGAGCCTCAAGAAGATTCTCCTGCTGGTGCTTCTTGGGTAGTTGTTTCTCCTGAAAGTGCTTTCAGATTAAGCGCAATTGGTTTTTATTTTATAGAAAAATTGATGCAAGATTTAGATGTTCCTGTCGCAATTGTAGAGACTCCATTGGGTGGTAGCGCAATGGTAGTTTGGTTGACTCGTGAAGATATGGAAGGCATTCCATCTTACCAAGAGCGCATAAAATTATTTGATGAAAAAAATGCAAATTACAATTATGAAGAAGCTGTAGAAAATCAAAAAATTGCTTTTGAAAAATGGAAGAAAGAAAGAGATGAAGCTGTTGCAAAAGGCGAATCATTTAAAAAAGGTCCACCTCGTGAACCTCGTCCAGAAGCAGCGGGCGAGCCTCAGGTAATGCCTGCATATTTGTACAATGCCAAGATTGCTCCTATTCAAGGATTCACTTCTCGTGGATTTATTTGGTATCAAGGTGAGAGCGATGCGACAAATAAAGAAAATGAATTTTTAGATAAATTTGAGCGTCTTATAGATTCTTGGCGCAAGTATTGGGATAAAAAAGATATGCCATTTTACTTTGTGCAATTGGCTTCATTTGGTCCTGCAGATTGGGCGGAGACTCGTTGGCAACAATATTTGACAACAAAGAAAATGAAAAATGTCGAGCTCGTCACAGCTATAGATTTAGGCACAGAAGATGATATTCATCCAAGACAAAAAACTGAAGTTGGTGTGCGTTTGGCAAACATCGCTCTCAAAAATGTTTATGACAAAAAAGATGTTTATCCATTTGGTCCTGAAATGAAAAGCGTCAGTTATAAAGCAGACACAGCCACAGTTTCTATTGATTCTCTCAAGCGCAAGTTAGTCGAAAAAGGCGAGCCTCGTGGCTTTGAAGTTTTAATTGGAGGCAAGTGGATTGACGCAATTGAAACAACTTTTGACGCAAAGAAAAACACAATATCTATCAAAGCTCCAGACTCGAAAGAAATCGAAGGTATTCGTTATCTTGGCAAACATTGGTCTCAGCCAGACGTTTATATTTACAGCGAAGACGAGTTGCCTTTGTTGCCTTTTATAGACAAAAAATCGAAATAGTTTTTTTAACCAATAAAGCATTGGTAATTTTCTTGCCAATGCTTTGTTATATAATCTGACAAAAATGAAAATAGTATCCGCAATAGATTCGTTTAAAGGTTCGCTTGATTCTTTGTCTTTGGCAAAGTGTGTGGAAAATGGAATTAAAAAAGTTTTTCCTGACGCAAATGTTGTCAATATTTCTGTTGCCGATGGAGGTGAGGGAACTCTTGATTCTATTGCCTTGTCTTGCGATTTAGAGATTATAAATCTCAAAGTGAAAAATCCAATAGGTGAAGAAATAAATTCTAGCTATGGAATTTTCAAAGACGGAAAAGCTCTTGTTGAAATGGCAAAGGCTTCGGGCTTGACTCTTGTGGCAAAAGACAAAATCAACATCGTGAATTCTTGCACATATGGTACAGGTCAACTCATTGCAGATGCGCTTTTGCGAGGTAGTAAAGATATCATGTTAGCAATAGGCGGCAGTGCAACGAATGATGGCGGAGTAGGAATGTTAAGTGCGTTAGGTTATAAATTTTTTAATTCAAATAATTGCGAAATTAAAAATCCTAAAGCAAAAGATTTGTCATTAATTTCTTTTATAGATTCAACAAATGCATTGCCTCAAATCAAGAATTGCAACTTCACTGTGGCTTGTGATGTGAATAATCCTTTCTGCGGAAAAACAGGAGCTGCATATGTGTTCGCAAAACAAAAAGGCGCGAGCGAAAAAGAGATAGAAATTTTAGATAATGCTTTAGAATCTTTTTCAAAAATGATTTTCGAGCATACTAATATAGATATAAAAAATATGTCTGGCGCAGGTGCTGCAGGTGGAGTAGGGGGTGCAGCTCTTGCTTTCTTAAATGCGAAATTTAAATCGGGAATAGACTTTCTTTTAGACTTGGTTGATTTTGATTCTTTAATTAAAGACGCTGATTTTATAATTACAGGCGAAGGAAAACTTGATTCACAAAGCGCATTTGGTAAAGCTCCTTGCGGAATTGCAAAACGCGCAAAATCACAAAATAAAAAAGTAATTGCAATTGCGGGAATGGTGGACGATGGCGCAGAATCTTTGCATGAATGCGGGGTTGACGCTATGTTTTCTATAAGCAATAAAATTGTTTCTTTAGAACAAGCAATGAGCAAAGAAATTTCTTCTAAAAATGTTGAGCGTTTGGCAGAAGAACTTTTTCGTGTTATAAAAATTTCAAAATAGAAAAATATGGAAATTGCAATTTCAACATTTGGCGCATTACTTGCGTTAGTAATATCGTTAACATTGATAATTAAAAAAACTCCCGCCGCTTACGCTTTGATGTTAGGCGCTTTTGTGGGTGGATTCATTGGGTGTTTTGATATTGAATTTGTTGTGAGCAAAATGCTTTTGGGTGCTCAAGATATTTGCAAGCCCACTATGCGTGTTTTGGCTGCGGGTGTTCTTGCGGGAGTGTTGATTCAATCAGGGTCGGCATTGAAAATTGCGTATAGTATTAAAAATGTTTTGGGTGAAAAATTTGCAATTGCTAGTATAATATTGTCTACGTTTATACTGACTGCGTCTGGAGTTTTTATAGATGTTGCTGTTTTGACAGTTGCACCTATTGCTTTGGTTTTGGCGGCAAAAAGCAAATATTCACGTATGGCAATTTTGATTGCGTTGATAGGTGGAGGCAAAAGCGGAAACATAATTTCTCCTAATCCAAACACTATTGTTGGAGCGGAAAATTTTGGAGTTCAAATGACAGATGTTATGTTTCGTAGCATTCCTGCGGCAATCTGCGGATTGATTGTGACAATTGCAATTTCTTATCTGTTAATTAAAAAAGGAGATATCATTCAAGATAGTGAAAATATTTCTGATGAAAAAGTTTTGCCAAGTTTATGGGCGTCATTGATAGGTCCTGCTACAGCAATATTTTTGCTGATTCTACGCCCTCTTGCGAATATCAATATAGACCCAATGATTGCTTTGCCTGTGGGTGGAATTGTGAGCGCAATTTGCATGGGAAAATTCTTGCAATTGAATAATTATATAAAATTGGGTCTTGAGAAAATGACTCCTATTGCGGTTCTGTTATTAGGCACAGGAACAATAGCTGGAATAATTCAGGCATCCACACTCAAGACTAATATTGCAGATTTTATGAAATATTTTGGAATTGCGGATGCGCTTTTAGCACCTTTGTCTGGGATATTGATGTCTGGTGCAGCGGCATCAACAGTGGCAGGAGCGACTATTGCGTCTGCCACATTTGCGGATATAATCACAGCTTCAGGCGTGAATGCAATATGGGGAGCCGTAATGGTTTGTGCGGGGGCGACTGTGTTAGACCACTTGCCTCATGGTTCATTTTTTCACGTTTCGGGAGGCTCTGTGAATATGGATTTCAAAAACCGAATCAAGCTAATACCTTATGAATCCTTGATTGGCGGCACGTTAGCTTTTGTTGCGACACTTTCATATTACATTGCACAAATGTTTTTTGGAATATAAACTACAACACTTTTAATGCGCGATTGCGCAAAACACATTTTGCTTTATAAATCGAGCTAAGATTTTTTGAAGTTAAAACTTTTTTGATTTCTCCCGAAGCAAAAACTTGTCCATCTTTTAACAAAAGCGCATGGGTAAAGGATTGGGGGATTTCTTCTATATGATGCGTGCAAAGAATTATAGCTCCTATAGATTTATTTTCTGAAAGTTTATCTAGAAAAGTAAGGAAATTTTTGAGAGCCGCAGGGTCTAATCCAGTGCACGGTTCATCAAGAAAAACAACTTTTGGTTTGAGCATTAAGGCTCGCGCAATCAAAACTTTTTGACGTTCGCCTTGAGAAATTTCTCCCCATTTTGACAACGCAAGATTTGAAATTTTCAGCATTGCAAGATGTCTTTTTGCTTTTTGAATCAGCTTTTTATCAGGCTTGCCCCAATAATTTATCGTAGCACTTTCGCCACTAATCACTGTTTCAATCACAAGTTCACTCTGAGAAATTTGGCGTCGTAATTGGCTTCCAACAAGAGCAATGTGTTTACGGACTTCTTGCCAATTGGATTCTGAATAAGTGTCTTTATCAATTTTTATTTCGCCTGAACTCGGAGTATTATATGCGCAAATTGTGGATATCAGAGAAGTCTTGCCCGCTCCATTGGCTCCTAGTATAGCCCAGCGTTGACCTTTGGCAACTTGCCAATCGATGTTATGCAAGATTTTTTTCTCTCTTTCAAAGCAAAGTTTTTGAATGTCGATAATATTCATTTTGTGCAAAGCTAATTTATTTTTAATTGCGAATCAATCAGAATACATACAATCTTTTTTGATGTTTTTAAATTTTGGAAAATTGATTTTAGCATCGGCGTCTCCTCGCAGAAAAGAATTGCTTGAGAAAGCAAATATAGATTTCGAAGTGATTATTTCAGGCGCGGAAGAACTCAAATTTGGTCTCGAGCCTGAGTCTCTTGTAAAACACAATGCTTTTTTGAAAGCGGAATTTGTCGCGAAAAAATTTCCATCAAGAGTAGTTCTTGGCGTTGACACCATAGTTGTTTTAGGTGATGAAATTATCGGCAAACCAAAAGATATTTCTGACGCTTTAAAAATTCTTGCAAGAATGCAAGGCAAACAACATAGCGTCTATACTGCGATTGCTCTCATTTGCTTAGACAAGAAAATTGAAATTATTGATTATGAAAAAAGTTTTGTGTTATTTAAAAATCTTACAAGTGAACAAATTTCAGAGTATGTAAAAAAAGTAAATGTCTTGGATAAAGCGGGCGCGTATGCGGTTCAAGAACATGGCGAATTTATCATAGAAAAAATCGAAGGCAATTTTGATAACGTAATGGGTTTGCCTTGTGATTTACTTAAAAACAAGCTCGACACAATCAATGCTCTTTGCAATATCTAAGAACGAAAATGCAGGCACAAAAAAAGCCAGATAAAATCCAAGATTTTGAGATTTATACAGAGGCTGAAAGTAATGATTATTCAACAACAGTCATTGCTGTTTTTGCGACTATTGCATTCCATGCATTTTTGCTTTTAGTTTTGCCTTCAGAATTTTATCCTGCAAACAGAGCGGCTGTTGAAAGTTTGGAGTTGGAAATTTTGCCGCCAATCACTGAAGAAATAAAAGCTGAAGATGCTCCCAAAATGTTAAACTTTGTGGAAGCGAATCCTCTTGGCAATGACGATATTAGTCCTGACAAAAATGCTGCCGACTCCTTTAAAAATCAGCGTTTAGCAGATGAAATTACTGATGACAAATCTGATTCAAAATTGCCTTTTGTTGCGGGAGAGATGGAAGATTCAAACAAAATAGTTTCAGGCACTCTTGAAGAAATGTCTCTTGCGCAACAAGCAATGAAAGTTCTTGATGTGCTCGATAGACCTTTAAATCATCCTGCGCAAATTTCTGAATTTCCTGATGGAATGCAACAGCAATCCTCTCAAGCACAAGCCGCTTCTATGTATGTGCCAGCTTCAGGAAATGCAGAGCATGAAAATACAAAAGAAAACTCCGCTGAAAAATCCACGACTGATGCGGGGGAAAAATCTGCAGGCAAAGATGCTACTTCCGCTTCTCCTGAATTAGACAAAGAAGGCGATATGCAATTTGCGGAAGGCAAAGAAAAATCATCAGAATTTTTACAAGCTGAGAGCTCTGAAAAATCAGAAATCAAAAAAGAAGAACAGGTCGCTCAAGAAGAACGTCCAGAGGCAGTGCTTCAAGAAATTCAAAATTTGCCAAAGCCAAAAGCGCGTCCAAGCTTGAGTATGCGCGCAATCCCCGGACCTTTGGTTGAAAACAAAACTCATGCTTCTTATCAAGGTACTGTTTCTATAGATTCAAAGTTCAGCGAGTTTGGCGCGTATCAATTACGCATGCTTGAAGCTATTTCAAGGCAATGGAATTTGCTCGGCAATCAATACGATTTATCGCCTGCAATAAATTCATTTGTGACGATAGAATTTTCTGTCAACATGCGTGGCGAGCTTGTGAAAATTGCGATACCTTTTACTAATTCCACAAAAATTGGCGCGGCTCTTTGCGAGCAAGCAATTACTTCAACGGCTCCTTTCGGTGCATGGACAGAAGATATGGTTGATTCTTTAGGCAATAGTGATCAAATTGTACGTATAAATTTTCATTACCGATGAGCGATATTTTAGAGATTCCTTTTGAAGATGGTGTTGAGCTTATTGCTCAAGACGAATGTGGTCTTTTTGCAGTAAATAAAAGAGCAGGCTTGTTGTCGCACCCAAATCCTGAGGGAGAAAAAAAGGGTAGAAGCATTATTAAAGCTCGCTACAATTACGATGAAGAATATTTTTCTTGGGAAAATGAAGCGGGTGAAAAAGAACGTGTATGGTTAGTCAATAGAATAGATTCTCATACTTCGGGAGTTTTGATTTTGGCTACGAATGAAGAGGTCGCGCTTGTCGCGAAAGAAACTTTCAAAATGCGTGAAGTAAATAAAACTTATTATGCGATTTGTTTTGGCAAACTTTTTCAAAACAAAGGGATTTGGGTAGATCCTTTTAAGAAAATAAAAAACGCAAGAAATGTTCGCGCAGATTTACGTACAGGTAGTAGCGTAATGGCAGAAACTGAATTTGAAGCAATGGATGTGAATATTTATGAAAATGGAGTTTCTTTCTTAAAGTTGATACCAATTACAGGGCGCACTCATCAATTGAGAATACAGTGCGCAAAGCATAGATGTCCTATTATAGGTGATTCAACTTATGGAAATTTTTCTCTAAATAAATTTTTCAAAAGTCGCACAAAGCTATCAAGATTGTTTCTTCATTGTTATAGCGTCCAAATGGAATTTGAGTTTGAAGAAAAAACAATTTCATTTTTTGCAAAAGCTCCATTGCCTGAATCTTTTGGCGAAGTCGTAGAACTTCCAGATAATTTATGAGAGAATTTTTAAATGTGTTTTTAGGCAGCTTTTGGTCTGCCAAAGTCTATGCCTATGCGTGTTCATGGAGGGGCAAAATTTGGGCGTATTTTTTCTCGCTAATGCTTTTGGCAACTTTGATAAGCGCACCTGCAAATATTATTTTGTTGGAGAATTTTCTTGATCATGAGCTTGGTTATATCTTGCGTGACTTCCCCGAATTCAAAGTACAAGACGGAATCATTCAAACTCCTGAAGAAAAAATTTACACATTTTCTTCAAGAGCAGAAGTGCCTGTTTTTGCAATCAGCGCAAGCACTATAGACAATGCAGACGACTTTTTATTTGTCATAGAAAAAGACAAAATAATTTTCAATAAAGCATATGCTTTTATGGGAGACAAAACTATAAAAGGAGCGTTTGAAAAAAGTGATTTTGTTTTCGATAAAAATTTCATAAACTCACAAATTCAAATTTTGCGAAAAACTTTTTATATAGTGCTATTGCCTATGGTGTTTTTCGTCACGCTTGTTCAAAGCTCGTTTTATTTAATGATTATAATTTTTGCGTGCTTTTTTATGTCTCGAAATATTTTGCCAAGTTTGAATTTTTCAAAGATTTTACGCATTTCAATTTTGGCAATCACGCCTATGATTTTATTGCAAAGTATTTCCACATATTTTTCAGGGGCTACAAATATTTCTTCTTTCTATGGATTTATAAGCATTACTTTAGTTTGGTATATTCTAAGAAAAATCGCGCAACAAAATTTGGAAATTTAGCGAATCCTTTTGACATTGCGCAAAATGAATTTCATATTTTAGTCCATCGCAGAACAAATGGCTAAGATACGCATAGATTCAGATTCAGTTGATGGCATAGATTTATTGCCCATAATCAAAACGGTTAAGAATTATTCTAAAGAAAAATTTAAAGGCGATTTCAAAGCGTCTATGAATGTGGCTGTTTTAGATTTTCCTCAAGGCATTGCGTATGCGTTGATTGCGGGGATTCCTTTTTATTATGGAATATTTGCGGCTGTCATTGCGTCTTTGGTCGGACTCATTTTTGGCAAGAGCCCATTCATAAAAATTGGACCTACAAATGCAACAGCAGTGATGTTGTTGTCATGTTTTATCGCGGCTGATATATCGACTCCAGAGGCTCGGCTTGCATGCTTATCAGTGATAGCTTTATTTATAGGGATTTTCTTGATACTGTCTGCGCTTTTGAATTTTACTAATCTTTTAGGCTTTGTGTCTCGAACTGTAATCACAGGATACGTGACGGCGGCGGCATTGTTGATTCTAGCAAATCAAACATCTAACGCTTTTGGATTCCACTTGTCTGCAGACCAGCAGTCGTATTCGTTCTTTGGAAATTTATATTATGCGTATTTGAATTTGGGCGATAGTCAGATTCAATCTATTATTATTTTCTTGATTACTCTTACTGTAGTTTGGGTTGCGAAAACGAAATTCAAAAAATTCCCAGCAGAAATTTTAGGAATAGTTTTAGCTTCTGTAATCGCATTTGCATGCACGAAATTTTTCAACATACAATTCGATTGTCTTGGCTCATTGGCAACGAACGAGTGGACTCTTACATTGCCAAATTTCTATTCAATAGACTTGCGTACAGCCGCAGGTGCGGCTCTTGCAATAGCGATTTTGTGCGGGCTTGAAGGGACTTCTATAGGTAAAACAATGGCGTCTCGCAATGCTCAAAGACTAAATGTGAATCAAGAAATTTTCACTTTGGGAATGGCAAATATAGGTTGTGCTCTTTTTTCTGGAATGCCTGTATCTGGCTCTCTGACTAGGTCTGCGCTGAACGTGACGAGCGGAGCCAAAACCGCTATGGCAAATTTATTTATGGTATTTTGGCTTTTATTAGGAATTTATTTTTTAGGCAATGCCTTGCAATTCGTTCCTAAAGCGGCGTTAGCGGGTGTCATATTTTATTTGGGAATTAGTTTAATAAATAAAAACAATATTAGAATTGCTTTGAATTCCACAAAAAGTGACGCGAGTGTTTTTCTAATTACTTGCGCATCGGCATTAGTATTTCCTTTGTCAGACGCAATATTCATTGGCGTTGCGCTTTCTATAATGCTTTTCTTACGCAAAGCTTCAGCACCTGAAGTTGTTGAATACTCTTTCAAAGATGATGGAAATCTTTACCCCATAGATTCGCCAAATGAACGCCAAGACCCAAAAGTTTCTATAGTTCATGTTGAAGGGAATCTTTTCTTTGGCGCTTCAGATTTTTTCCAAACTCAAACACGATTAATTTCTGCTGACAAAAATTTAAAAGTGTTAATTTTAAAATTGCGCAACGCTCATTACATAGACGCAACAAGTTTGATAGATATCAAAGAATTGGCTAAATCAATGGAGTTAAATCAGGGCAAACTGATTCTTTGCGAAGTGAAAGACAACGTACTGCGTTTATTGAAAAAATCAAAAGTGCTAAATTCTTTAGGTGAAGAAAATGTGTTTTTAGACGAACCTTATAATCCCACTTTATCCGCAGCATCTGCTTTGCGTCGCGCAAAATCGCTCTTAGGAGGAGCCACTCCAGACATTTCTATTTACGCAAAACCTGCTCAAAACTAATTTTAAGCAGGTTGATTTTAAAGTAAGCTTTTTTTAGTTCAAAGCCTATTGAAAGTCTGTAAAGCGCATGGATACTAGTTTTGTCACGCCACGCTCTTGCATAGTCACGCCATAAATTGTGTCGGCCGCAGACACCGTGCGTTTACTATGAGTAATCACCAAAAATTGCGAGTAGCGAGTAAACTCTTTTAACATATCTGTATAACGTCCGATGTTTGCATCGTCAAGAGGAGCATCAAGCTCGTCAAGCACGCAGAAAGGCGAGGGCTTTACCATATAGATTGCAAATAGCAATGAAACCGCAGTCATTGTGCGTTGTCCGCCAGAAAGCAAAGATAAGCTTTTTAGCATCGTTCCTGGAGGACGCGCGATGATATCAATACCGCCATCTAACACATCTTCGTTTTGAACAAGATTCAAATCTGCTGTGCCGCCGCCAAAAAGTTTTTTGAAAGTGAACTCGAAATTTTTGCGTATTTGCTCAAAAGTTTCAGAGAAAAGTTTTTGCGAAGTTTCATTGATTTCATCAATCGCGGTGACAAGTTCATTTTTAGAAGCCCACAAGTCATCGCTTTGAGTTTTTAAGAAATCATAACGCTCTTTGAGTTCTGCGTATTCTTCAATTGCAACTAAATTGACTGCGCCTATTGCGGAAATTTTTGCCCGCAATTCTTTGATTTCTTCTTCAATCAATTCAAAGTTTGTTGAATCAAATTCATCGAGATTTTCTTTAGTAGGCTCGCCTCTATCCTTGCGCTTGACCACAGTGTCCGCCTCGCCTTCATCAAGGTCTGCAAGGTTGAGTGATGTTTGGAATTCTTCATCCGCATTCCATAATTCCATTTTAAAATCAACAAGAGAAATATCCATTTCGTATTCTTGTCTGATTCTATCGATGCTAAAATCTCTATGTGATTGCAACTTTGCAAGAGTCACTTCGATTTCATTTTTCTCAAGAGATTTCTTTTGTAAAACTTGTCTTTCTTCTTGAAGAAGTTTATCTGATTGAGAGAAAGTTTCTTCGCATGCTTGCAACTGAGATTTCTTTTCTTCCAAGAGTTTCAAAGATTCTTCGAGCTTGGTTGCGAGTTCTTCAGAGAGTTTTGAATTGTTTGCAAAATTCTCATCCAAACTTTCCATAGAGCCTTGTATAGACTCTAATTCCATTCTGCGAGTTTGGATTTGCGAAAGAGTTTCAGTTTCTTGAGCCTTGATTGCGCTCAATCCTTTTTCAAGATTTTCAAGACGTTGTTTTTTCGTTGCCAAGTCAAGACGGGCTTCACTCATCGAACTAAATTTGTCTTCTTTTGATTTTCTCAAATCGACAATTTGTGATTCTTTCTCGCTTATTTGCTGACGATAAGACTCAATTTTATTTTCCGCTTCTTGCAAAAGTTCCACAGCTTTATTGAGTTTATCTTGCGCTTCAAAACGGGAATTCTCCATTTCAGAGAGCAGGGCGTTTTGTTTTTCCAAATCGAAATTTTTCGATTTAACTGTGTTTTGCAAAGAAGATATTTGAGCTTCAAGCGAAGCCATTTCACGTTTGATTTCAGAAGCAATTTGACGCTTTTCTTCAATCTCAGCTTCAATGTCGTTTAGAGTAGACTGTATAGAAAGCGCTTCTTCATTTAGTTTTGTGAGGGACTCATTGTCTGAGATTACTTCGCTTTCAAGGCGGCGAATTTCTTTGCTACGCATGACAAATGGGCTGTCTGTATTTTTTGCAGACGCGCTTGCAGAATATATTACTCCACGACAATCTATCACATTACAATTTTTATCTGATGCTAATGCGAAATTAAAATCATCATGAGCGAGAGCAAATTTTACGAATTCAAAAATGTCATCGCAAAAATAACAACCTGCAACAAGTTTGTCTGTCAGCTCACGAAGTTTGGAATCTTCTGATATACAAGAGACTATTTTGTTTGCGGGATAAATATTTTCAGGCAGGTTTTTATAAATTGAAAACTTGTTAAAGTCGTCTAATTTTATGCAAGCTTTGCCAAGACTGCGCTCATTAAGAGCTTTTACTAATTCTGAAATTTTAGAATTATCTTCTAAGCAAAGAGCGTCAACACCTTGACTTAACATAGCTTCAAAAGCATTAATCCAGCCTTCTTGAACTTCTGTATTTTGCGTAATAATTTTTGCTTGAGCAGGTGCGACAATGTCAGACACTTTTCCTTGCATGATAGCTTTTACGCCATCTGAATAGCCTTCGAGTCTCGCTTGAAAATCTTTTAGCAAGCTCAAGCGAGCATTTTTAGAAGCAAGTTGTCTGTCTGCAATTTGTATTTGACCTTGTTTATCTCTATAAGAAGCAATTGTTTGCGCTTGTTTGTTTTGCGACACAACTATGTCTTCTTGAGCGTGAGAAATTCTTGTAAGATTATTTTCTGTTGCTGCTGCGTATTCTTGAGATTTATTTTCTAGAGTAGTTAACTCTTCTTTGAGTGCAAAAATAATGTCTGCGCAAGCGGCATGGCGGACTTGATAAGATTTCAAATCGACTTCAAGAGTTGTACAACTTGAGCGCAATCGAGTGATTGAGCCTTCATGCACTAGCATATCTTGACGCAATGCGGACAAATCCATCTCGCTTTCTTTCAACGCAATTTCAAGAGCACTCAATTCGTCATTTTGCTTTTTGAAAATTTGGTCTGAATCAAGAACAAGAGCCAAGTGTTGTTCTTTAGTTTGAACATCGTCATTCGCTTTGCCTGAGAGATTTGACAACTGGTCATTTAAAGAATTTATCTCGTTATTTATGCGGGCAAGACGCTCGTTCAAATCACGTTTACGCACTTGAGAAAATTCTGCATCGCGCGCGGCTTGCTCTTTATCAGAGCGCAATTGAGCTGATTTTGCGCGGATATTTTCAAGCTCTTCATTGATTTCATAGCGCTGACTTCTTAGCACATTTAGCTTCGCTTCTTTTTGCAAAATGCCTGTGCTAAGAGAATCAAAAGATGTTGTAAGTTCTGATAATTTTGTTTGATTTTCGTTTATTACAACAGATTGTTCTGAATAAATTTTTGCATTCCAAGCCAAGTCAAGATGCTTTAATCTATGGCTTAAACGTTTGTATCGGAGTGCTTTTGACGCTTGTCTTTTGAGCGTGCCAATTTGTCTATTTATCTCTTCTATTCTATCGCTTATGCGCGCGAGATTTTGGTCTACAAGAGCCAACTTATTTAATGCTTCACGTCTTTGAGCTTTATATTTTGTGATGCCTGCAGCTTCTTCAAAAATCGCGCGTCGCTCGCTAGGGTTTGATGACAAGATTTGGTCGATTTGTCCCTGCACCATAAATGAATATGACACACGGCCAATCCCAGTATCCATGAAAAGATTTTGTACATCTTTCAGGCGTGAAGTTTTGCCGTTGATAAAATAATCGCTTCCGCCGTCTCTCGAGACTCTGCGGGCAATTTCAACTTCATTAAAATTTGTGCCCAACTCGCGTTCGCATTCAGAGAACAGCAAGCGCACGTCGCACAATTGCAGAGCTTTTCTTTTTTCTGTTCCCTCGAAAATAACGTCTTGCATTTTACCGCCACGCAAAGCCTTTGCGCTTTGTTCGCCAAGAACCCAACGTATTGCGTCTACTATATTACTTTTTCCGCAACCGTTCGGGCCAACTATACAAGTGATACCTTTAGGCAAATCGACTTCGGTTTTATCGGCAAAGCTTTTGAATCCGTTTATGGTAATTTGCTTTAGATACATTGGTATCAGAATCCTTTAACTTTGAACAATGACGTCACGGACATATTATTATGTATACGCAATATCGCGTCTGCCATAAGAGCGCCTATGGGCAACACTGTTATTGGATAATCTTTGTTGCGAGGCATTGATGGAGTAGGGGTTGAGTCTGTGACGATGAGTTCGTCTAGCCAACCTTCAGAGAGACGCTCATAAGCGTTATCGGTAAATGGAGCGTGTGTGACAGCGGCTCTCACTGATTTTGCTTTGTTCTCTTTCAAAATTTTTGCGGCAGCGCAAAGAGTGCCAGCGGTTTCTGTCATATCGTCAAGAATGATGATATCTCTGCCTTCTACTTCGCCGACCAAATTAGTGATTTCAACATGCTCTGCGTTGACTCTTCTTTTTGAAATAAATCCAACAGGGCAATTGATTATAGATGAATATGCAACCGCTCTTTTCAATCCGCCTACGTCGGGGGAAAAAATTGTTGTGTTGGTTAAATCACTCTTTTTGAGGTAATCAAAGATTACAGGAGAAGCATACAGATGATCGCATGGAATATCAAAGAATCCTTGAATTTGCTGAGCGTGCAAGTCCAATGTCAAAACTCTATCGACTCCTGCAGCTACCAAAAGATTTGCTATCAACTTTGCAGTAATTGGAACTCTAGGCCTATCCTTGCGGTCTTGACGCGCGTATCCAAAAAATGGAATCACTGCTGTAATGCGCTTTGCTGATGCTCTGCGGGCAGCATCTATCATTATGAAAAGCTCCATGATAGAATCATTCGTAGGATTAGATGTTGACTGTATTATAAACACATCGTCTCCACGTATAGTGTCCACAAACTGCACAAAAGTCTCACTGTCTGGAAAAGACTCGACCGTCACTTTGCCCAATGGCAATGACAGGCTCGCACATATTGACTGCGCCAACGCAGGATTCGCTCTACCAGAAAAAATTTTTAAATTGTCTATTTTCATATCTCTAGCCTTTATCCACTTCTATACTGAAATAATCCCCAAAATCCTAAATCCCACACCTCCTTAGTCAATGCTTTTCTTTATACATTCGAAAGAGATCGAGGCTACACCAACGAGGAGCTACTCGCCCCTTCGAACCCTCACTTAGGGCTTTGCCCTAAGAACCCAGCAAAGGCTTGTTCCGCCTTTGCAAACCGAGGCAAGCGGGGCTTGCATTCATATCCCTTGCGGAGCGTTTTTTGCTATTTTTAAAGCGGCGGACTATGTCCTTTAATTCTAGTTAAAGAATGAAGTTGATAGAGAGGGTTGTTGATGTTGTTCGTTGTCCGTGTGCCACTATCGCATTTGAATCGGATTTATATTTTTACAAAATATAAATATCACCGATTCAAACGCGCACCAATATTAAAGTGGCGCACTACGTGCTTTGATTCTAGTTTAAGAGGAGCTTTCTCTTTTTTGTTTTCAATTATTCATTATATATCCTGCACAGAATTATTCGTCGTCAGACTGTGTACAGTAGTTCTTTATATGATTATCAAAAATGAAAATTCAAAGTTCATAGCATAGTTTTGTTATACTGCTCTTAACTAAAAAAAGATTTGTAAGACATCGCATTCAGCAATTAGCGTAGCTAATGCGTGTGTCTGTCTTTGTAGAAGGGCAATTTTAGGTGCAGGAACGAACTTCCTGCCGAGGTTTCAAAAGGGCGAGGAGCCCTTTTGTGGGTTCAAGGGCAAAGCCCTTGAAGAAGTCTACGAAAGAGAAATAAATATATAAAAAAGAGCGAATTTTATTAAATAACTTTTATTTAATAAAATTCGCTCTTTAAAATAAATTTATATCAATATTGCTTTTGCTTGACATTGGGGTGAAAGGTGAGATTATGGAATGCTTTAACAAATAACTTTACTACTATGGGAAACTTAAAGAAAAAGCGTAGACTTAAGATGAATAAACACAAACGCAGTAAGCGTTCTAAAGCAAATCGCCATAAGAAGCGTACATGGGCTTGCTAGGTTGACTAGGCTTTAAGCTGGTCAATACAGAGACAAAGGTGAGATGGGATTTTGCCTTTGTCGCAAGTTTTGCAATTGAATGATATAAAACATTTCGTAATTGCATAGACTGATGAATCAAAATTATGCGTATATCATTGACTTGATGTACGCATTTTGTTTTGTTGCGTTTGGCGTTCTTTTGAAATGAATGCTTCTCCAACTCAATAAATATCAAGAATCATGAAAAAAATATTAATATTATTTACTGCATTTTTTGCTTTGCAACTGTCGGCAGCTCCGCACACTTTTGAGGAATGGCGTGCAGATGCGGCAGAACGCTATTCAGAATACAACGCAATCAAAGATATTGTTTACAAAACAGTAGATGGAGAAGAGCTACAGTTAGACTTAATTTTGCCTGATGGGAAATTTTATAAAGATGGATTTCCTGTAATCTTTGTGTTTCATGGAGGCGGTTGGGTTGCGGGAAATAGATTCATGAATTTCAACGAAGCAAAATTTAAAGAGCTTGAATTCTACACTTCAAGAGGAATTGGATTAGTTAATGTTTCTTATAGATTTGCGAATCCTGAAAAGAATCTCACCGTCAAAGATTGCGTGATAGACTGCTTTGACGCGGCACGCTTTATTGTGAAAAATGCGGACAAATATGGAATAGACACTAGTCGCATGGCATCTTATGGGCACTCCGTAGGTGGCTATATGGCTTTGATGTTAGCAGTTGCTCCTAATGAAAAATTCAAAGGAGATGAAGAGTTATCTAAATATAATTTCAAATTAAAATGCGCAGCTCCATATTCAGGATTGGCATCTTTCTTGAATCCCGCAGACGAGGACAGCAATGAGTTTTATAAAAATAGACATAACGTAAAAACAGTAATGGGTGGAAAAACTCCTGCAGAAAATAAAGAATTAGCAAGATCAGTGAGCGCGCTTTATTTGATGGAAAGAGACCATTCTCCACTACTCGTTATGCACGGAGAATTAGATGATTTGTCTCCATGCAAGACTTCTGAATTGCTTTTTGATAAAGCACGTTCACTTGGTTGGGGTGGAGAAAAAATGACTTTGATTATAGTCAAAGGTGGCGATCATGGACTTGGAGTCGAGGCTGCACGCCCAATGCGTGAGCAAGGCGAAGCGATGCGCAAAGATTATATACTCAGATTTTTATTAGATGGAGTAAAATCTATCAAATAATTTTTCAGGCAAAAAATGCATAAAAAAATCGAGTGAGAGAAACACTCGATTTTTTTGAAAGTTAAAAAAGATTCAAAATTATAAAAACATCAACGGCTTGTACGCAGGATAGGGCACATTGTATTTCAATGCTTGAGTCTTTACTGTGTTGAGCGCTCCCGCAATGTGAGAGACGCTGTCTATAATTTCTTTTGAGTATGTTGGCCAATTTTCAGAAAGCTTTACTGTGGCTTTACCACTGTCGGCTCTATATTGAGACAAAAATGATTCAATAGTTTTAGAAGCTCTTTCTATGTCTGCCTTAAACATTTCTTGTTCTATAGTAGCAAAGGCTTCCCAAGCTGCGATATATTTTTTATATGCGCTTTTGAATTCTTCAGGGCAACCACCTAAATCAACAGCCTTCAATTTCACAACCATTTCAGAAAGAGTTTTTGTGTGACTCAATAATTTTGAATCAACTTGAAGAACTCTTGCGATATTTTGGGCATCAGGATTCACAGGTTCAGACTGACATCCCATGAGACTTATGCATGCTATCAATAATATTATAAATTTTTTCATGATTACAAATTCTCTTAGATTTCTAATTAAAATCAAGTTTTTTAATGTCAGTTAAGGTTGAACTACAATTTCGCCATTTGTAGTTTGTAATATCTTCCAATGGCGTGTATTCTGCTCTGGCATTGTGGTAGCGGTTGCTATTATTTGAAGAGATGAATCTAACAAATTCCAAAAGGCTTCTTTGCGGGCAGAGTCTAATTCGCCAAGAATATCATCACAAAGAAGAATAGGATTTACATTTGTGATTTCTTTTATGATTTCTAGTTGAGCCAAACGCAAAGACAAAACTATAGAGCGTTGTTGACCTTCGCTCGCAAAAGATTGCGCAGTTTTTCCTGAAATCAAAATAAGAAAATCATCTTTGTGAGGGCCATGCAAAGTTGAGCCAAAGATTTTTTCTTTCTCCCGATTTTTTTGTAAGCAATCGAAATATTCTTTTGCAGATTCAAATTCGCAATTTGCTTTTAAAACAAAAGCACTTTTTTCTTTTTCAGATTCCGCAATTTTTGAATAAATGCAATTTGCTTTTTGTGCCAAAATTTTCAACCAATACTTTCTTTTTGAAGCAACAATTTCTGCTGATAAAGACATTTCTTTTTCAAAAGCGAAAAACTCTCCTTCCGAAGATTCTTGTTTTAACAAAACATTTCTTGCTTCAATTGCGGAATGGAATTTACGCAATGCTTCAAGATATTCTTTGTCTATAGAAGATATAAAAATATCTATAAATTTTCTACGAACAGCAGGGGTGTCTCGCAGTATACGCAAGTCTTCTGAACACATGGAAACAGTGGGGCAAAGTCCGATAAAATCCGCAAGACGTGTGATTTCTTTGCCATCTATTTTTACGGATTTTTTATTCTTACCAAGAGTGATTTCCATTTGCATATCACCCAAAATTTCGTGAGACAAATCAGCAATAATTTCTGCCGACTCAGAATTATAATTGATAAGATTTTTTAATTTTGCAGTTCTGAAAGAACGCAACGCCGTAAGCAAAGACAAAGATTCAAGCAAATTACTTTTACCTTGAGCGTTCTTGCCACATATCCAAATATATTGCGAATCTAAACAAATATCTGCAAAAGTAATATTTCTAAAATTTTGCAATCTTATGTTTTTAATTTTCACTTGGGGCTATGCAAATGTTTAGGCGCTTTTCCAACGCTCGTGTTTATCGCGTTTGAATTGTCTTTTACGATGCGCTCACAGATTCTTTCTATATGCATTTTTATCCAAACGCTCGTTGGGCTTTCGGGAGTATAAACATTAGGTCCATAAGAATCTATTCTGCCAGAAGCCAGAAGCATATCATTTTGTTCAAACTCTGCTTTGTTGTTTGGAGTATAAACCGCAAAAGTTTTTCCGCCATTTTTTTTGATTACAGAAAACACAGGCACATCACTAGGGCCATCTGCAATATAAATCATGTTTTGAATAGGCACGCGTCTATCTTCCGCAGAAACAAAGGCGTTGACATTGATATCAGGATTCTTGTTTGTGCCTTTATTAATCTCAAAAATAAAGCGAGTCTTGATTGTGTTGTCGACCATTACTCCTATCTGATTTATTTGAGTCGAGTGATAAGTTAAATCGAATTCAGGTTGCAAAGTGAAATTTGGAGGAAGAGGTTCTTCGACAAATTCACAACCAAAAATCCCATCGCAGTAAGGGGCAATTTTGCTGCCACGAATCATTTCCGCAAGACCTGTGCTTATAATGTAATGTTCGATTTTTATATCGAGATTTGAAAAAGATGCTTGGCTTTGCGCGATAGCTTTAATTTCTTCAAAAAAATCAGGGAGTCCATCGCAGAATTCAAGCTGTGCTCCGAGTTCATGCAGCTTTGCGTTTGAGAGCCCACGCAATGAGCCATTTTTTACACAACTCAGAAGATGATTCAAATAAACAGTTTCAGGATTTACTTTGACTCCACGCTCGGCATAAATTTTTGGAAGCATATTTACTTCTTTCCAAAAAAGTTTTTCATCTAAATTATACTCCTTGAAAATAGGAGTTTGCATATAGCCTTTAATTAAAGTCTTATCAAAATCCCAAACGCAGGCAATCGTGTGACGGCTTCTTATGCTTGTATCCTTATCTGTTCTCATTTTTATTGTTGCAAAAAGTTTAGTTTTTAACGACTTTCAATATTCAACAGATTTTAGAAAAATGCAAGGAATACCTTCAATAGAACCTTTTGTCAAAAGAATGAATCAGCTAGGCGAAAAAATGGCTGCTTCGGATTTTTATAATGACCAGCGTACCGCTAGTGCCATCTCTCGTGAGCACAAGCAATTGAGTGAACTTCGTGATGCTTATGTTGATCTCGAACAAGCGTACGCGCAGATTGATGAAAACAAATCTATTTTAGACGATCCAGATACTGATGCGGAATTCAAAGAATTAGCCAAAGAAGATTTGGCAAATGTCGAAGCAAAAATTGACGAAATGCGTAAAGCTGTTTTGGTATTGATGATTCCACCAGATGAGACTGATTCTCGCAATACTGTTGTTGAAATCAGAGCAGGCACAGGCGGTGACGAGGCTTCTCTTTTTGGAGCAGATTTGTATAGAATGTATTGTCGCTTTGCAGATTCAAAAGGCTGGAAAGTTGAGAATTTGAGCGTTAGTGATTCTGAAGCAGGCGGCTTTAAAGAAATCTGTTTTTTGCTTAGCGGTGAATCTGTTTATAGATATATGAAATACGAAAGTGGAACTCATAGAGTTCAACGTGTGCCCGCAACTGAAGCAAATGGCAGAGTTCACACATCGGCTGCAACTGTGGCTGTGTTGCCAGAAGCAGAAGAAGTCGATATTCAAATCGATCCTTCCGAAATCGAAATTTCTATTGCTAGAGCAAGTGGTCCTGGAGGTCAGGGTGTCAATACAACAGACTCAGCTGTTCAGATTTTGCATAAGCCCACAGGCATGATTGTAAAGTGCGCAGACGAACGTTCTCAATTGAAAAACAAAATGAAAGCAATGAAAGTTTTGCGTTCACGTTTGTTAGAATTAAAACAACATCAAGAAGCTGAAAAGTATGCAAAAAATCGTCGTGAACAAATCGGCACAGGCGATAGGTCAGAGCGCATACGCACATACAATTTCCCACAAAGTCGATTAACAGACCACCGAATCGGACTTACCGTGCACTCGCTTACTCAAATTATGGATGGCGATATTGCAGACATAATTAAGGCTCTTGAAGAGGCTGATTATACAGACAGAATTACCGCATTGATGGAAAATCAATAATATGTTCAACGTGTTAGAGCTTTTGTCTAAGACCGAAGAATTTTTCAAATCGAAAAATATCCCCGACCCTAAGCTTGATGCTCAACTGTTGCTTTGCGAAGTTTTGAAATGTAAGAGACTCGATTTGTTTTTGATGTTCGATAAACCTTTGACTCAAGAGCAAGTTGATTTGTTTAGAGAATATGTGCGGCGTCGCGCAAAGAGAGAACCTTTGCAATACATTGTTGGAGAAGTTGATTTTTTTAATATAAAAATTTCCTGCGATAAGCGCGCATTAATTCCACGTCCTGAAACAGAAGAGCTTTGCGATATAATTTGCACGAAATATTTTTTTGATAAAACTCAACAATTAAAAATTCTAGATTTAGGAACAGGCACAGGAGCAATTGCTCTTGGACTTGCGAATCATTTTGAGAATGCAAAAGTTTTAGCAGTAGATAAAAGTGCAGACGCGCTCGCTCTCGCAAAAGAAAATTGCGAAAAATTGGGATTAAATGGGCGTGTGGAATTCCTGCTTTCTGATTGGTTTGAAAATGTGAATGGAAAATTCGATATAATAATTTCAAATCCTCCATATTTGACAGAAGAGGAAGTAAGTTCTGCGCAGGACGAAGTCAAAAATTATGAGCCTTTAAGCGCATTGCAAAGCGACAATGAAGGATTTTGCGATATAGAAAAAATCATAAATAAAGCTTTTGAATTTTTGAATTCTGATGGAAAATTGTTTTTGGAAACAGGAATAAATCATGCGGAGAAAATCCAGAAAACAGAGCGCGCCTCTTTTGAAATAATAAAAGATTCTTCACAACGAGACCGTTTCGCAGTGTTGTCATAAAAAAAACTCTGAATTTTCCAGAGTCTTTTTTTGTTTTTTGAAAGAAAATTATTTTAAATTTTCAATGTCTTTTACAATCGCATGATGCAAGTCCAACATATCATGTTGGCTTATCTGAACTAGTCCACGTATAGGTCTGTCTAGGTCGAGAATAATGCTAAGCACAGAGCATATCGCTAAAATTAAAACTATGCGGGGCAAGAATATTACTGTGTTTTTAAGACCAAGTGCGTATGCGTTTGTACAAAGAGCCATTGTAGCTACAAAAATAAGAAGCCATAAAATTGCTTCTGGTACATGGTTATTGCGAGTAATAGTGCGATTTGTTTGGTCACTGAAAACAGTATTGATTGAATTTGTGAACATATTGATTTTGGAAATAGCGATATCTGGTATATTGTAAACAGGCACTGTTTCATTCCAAATTTTCTGTTGAATGGCAATAGTTTCATCCAAATTACTTTTCATTTCTGCTGCTTGTGTGCCGCTTTTGTAGTGGTTTAGACGCAACAATGTATAGTCTGCAAAAAGAACTTTGATAGCATTGCCACTTTCTTTAGGCAACAAGTCTGCGCGAAGATAGGCTGTTTGAATGTCATTAACTTCTTGAAGTAGTGATGCTTTGCGAGCATCGAATCGACCTATCGCCATTGCGAACGCAAAGCCTAAGAGCAGAGCCAATAGTCCGAGTAAAGTTCCCGCGACGGCAGATGCTTGTGAGCTTAGGTTTTCTGCGGATGCTTTTCTTTTTGAAACATAGCGTCCATACAAAAATGCAAGTTCTGCAATTGAAAATAAAAATAAAAACATTCCTATGAAGAATGCAAATTCATTTATATTGTGAAAAAATTCCATATAATAAAAGTGTGGATGATTAATTATTTGATGATTGAAAATCAGTGCCAATTAAAGTCAAGGCTAAACGGAAAATACAGGATTTGCAAAAAATTTGCGTTGTTTTTTTACAAGAGAAATTGTGTTTTTTATAATTTCTTCGCACAAGGTTTCTTTATTCACGTTGTCGGATTGTATTGCAGCAAAGCATTCTTTATAGCCTATTGCAAGGGCTGCAGATGGATTTTTCAAAACATCTTTTTTAAGCAAAAATTCACATTCTTCTATCAATCCATTTTTCAACATTGCTTTTGTTCTAGCAGTGATGCGATTAAAAAGTTCTTCTTTTTCGCAATCTAGCATTATGAATTTTCTATTCAAATCTCCATAAGGGCAGGGCAATTTTTTGAAGTTTTCCAACTGCTCTTTAATAGATAATTTGCTTTCTATACAACGTTCTAATGCTCGAGAAACACGGCGTGGATTATGAATATCAATAAACTTTGAGGCATCAGGATCTAATTTAAAAAGTTCTTCTACAAGTTTTTCGTTAGATAATGTTTTAACGTAGTTTCTAGTTTCTTTTGTGACGGCAATGTTGTCCGTGACAGCGCTAAACCAAGACTTTAAATAGAATCCGCTACCTCCGACTATAACCACATTTTGATTTGCAGATTTAATTTTTTCCAATGCTTTTTTTGCGTGTTCTATATATTTTGAAATGTCAAAATTTTCACTAGGTTCGCAAACATCTATCAAGTGATGTGGAATTCCTTGCATCTCTTCTTTGCTAGCTTTTGCAGATCCAATGTTCATATATTTATAAACTTGCACGCTATCGCACGATATAATTTGCGCATTGTTTTTTTGCGCAATATCAAGAGCCGTAGAAGTTTTTCCCACGCAAGTTGGTCCTGAAATTATCGTGATTTCCATTCTCTCTAAACAAACAAAAAAGCTCTCTTTATGCAAGAGAGCTTTTTTATTTAAAGCGTTTTTCTTTCTTAGCGAGGGAAACCGATTTTTAACATTACGCCAACTTTATTGTTGGATTGTTCATAACCATCTCTCTTGAATCTGATGTCATGTTCGAAGAACAACGATACACCAATTTGGTCTGATGCCCAGAATGAAAGGTCAACACCCAAAGTTTGAATATCTTCAGCATGAGATGCTGTGTTTGACCTCCATTTCCAGATTGGTGTAAGAGACAATTTATTTGTAATTACAAATTCAACACCGCCGCCGAAGCCATATGCAAATGCGCTGTCATCAAAGTTTGAAACAACAGAAGTATCAGCCCAGTTGTGTTGATATGCCGCTGTACCAATGATGAAAGGTTTAATTGCAACCAAGTATTCCAAACCTGTTTCAAAGTTCAAATAAGGTGTGACAGATGTGCCTACTTGGAGAGTTTGTCCATGATCACCTAATACAGGAGAAATCACAGATGGAAATGTTGTATAGCCATAGCTGACAAATGGAGTCATATCCATACCGAACCATGAAACGCCCTTAAGAACGTTTACATTTGGTTTAAACACAGGGATATTGAATAAAACTTTTGCAGAACCACCCATTGCGTTATCGGAGTGTCCACTAGCAACCTTGCCTCTCGCAAAGTCAGCAGCAGCACCGATGCCGATATATGTGCGACCTAAATTTCCGCTGTTCTGTACTTTTTTGCTCCAACCAAAGAGGGAGGTAGTTGCTACAAGTAGAGATAAAATAACAATGGTTGTCTTTTTCATGATTTGTAATTGTTTGTGTTTATTTAGTAAAATCTAGGAGAGAGACTAACTGCTTCTTCTTATTTGTAAAGAAAATTATAAAAAAATCTAAAAGGACTCGTCATCCTTATTTTGAGGCAAGAATTCTCATTGTGCTTAGCATGAAATACTCAAAAGCATTGGTGTCTGCCATGTTTAAGTCCATATAGCCTGAGCATTTTTCAAGGCTTTGTATACTAAGTGCGATTTTTGAAATGGAAATTCCTATGCTTCCAGCAGACAAAATTCTATTTTCAACATCGCTAAGCAGACGCTTACGCAATGCGCGTCGACTGCTCGACTGCAACGCTTCCAAAACCTCAGCATCAGTTTCTTCAAAATCTTCTTCAAGCTCGCTGAGTCTTGATAGCACATTATTGAATCTATTTAATAGAGCATAACAACGCATCACGGCATCTCCTATAGAAATATTTTTTCCGACGCCTTTTGATAATTTTGCCATCCATGCTTCAAAATCTTTTTGCCAAACTAGCCACTCTTCGTCATTGAGAGATTCAAAGTCGCAATCTATTCGGACATTCACGCAGCGACTCCTAATTGTGTCGAGCAAATCATAGGGGCGTTCTGTAAGAAGAATTATAAATGTTCCAGAAGGAGGTTCTTCAAGAGTTTTCAAAAAAGCATTGGCCGATTCTCTATTCATTCTGTCTGCTTCATAGACAATCGCGATTTTGTTCGCTCCAAGACTAGATGATTTTTTGAGAATATTAACAAGCCAACGCATTGTGTTGATTGGCCAATCTCCACCTGTCTTATCGCTATTGCTGCCTATTTTTATAAAGCGAGCTTTACCTTCAGGTCGCAGAGTAAGAAAATCAGGATGCTTTGATTCATCTTCACAATTCAAAATTTTCTTCGCCAGATTTCTTGCGACAACATCGATTTGATTTATTGATGAACCAAAAAGAAGAAGCGCATGAGGCAATCGATTATTTTCGAGTGCTCTATATAATATAGAGGAAATTTTTTGCGCGCTCTTATTCATTTAAAAATTTTCCGATAGATTTTTTTATTTCTTCAAAAATTTCATCAGGATTCTTTGAAGCGTCTATAATAATAAATCGATGAGGATTTTTTTTTGCAATTTCTAAAAAAGAATTCCTTACTAAATTATAGAACTCTAATTTTTGAGAACCCATTCTGTCAGAAACATTATTGTCACGCTTCGATGCGCGAGAAAGTCCGAGAGATACATCTATATCCATCAAGAAAGTAATGTCGGGCATAAGGGTGTCGACAGCGAAATCGTTTATGCTTTTCACATCGTCAAAATTTAATTTGCGAGCGGCTCCTTGATAGGCGGTTGTGGAATCGTAAAATCTGTCGCACAACACTATTTTATTGGCTTGTAGGGCAGGGCGAATAGTTTCTTCGACATGTTGAGCTCTTGCTGCCGCAAACAATAAAAGTTCTGCTCGTGAACAAATATTCGATGAAGAATCCAACAAAAGATTTCTTATTTGTTCAGACAATTTTGAGCCTCCAGGTTCGCGAGTGAGAACACAATTTCTATTGATAGATTCAAAGTAATTTTTGAGAAGATTTATCTGTGTGGTTTTTCCACAACCTTCACTGCCTTCAAAAGAAATAAAAACTGAACGACTCATATTTTTTATAATGTGATGCGTGAAAATTTCGTAAAGCTTTTTTTATTTTTTTTATTCAATGAAAATTTTTTTTGACTGCAAAAAAAATAATAAAAAATAAAAAATTATGCTTGTGTTTTTTTTTGATTAGAATCATATTGCAAAAAGCAAATGAATTAAAAATTGTCTGCGCAAAAGTTCTTTAAAAAATTTGAAACTCGCAAAGTCCGATGAACACTGCAATACAAGCCGAGAAAATTTTTTATAAAACGCGCGCAAAAAAAAATCATATGCTAAAAATTTTTTTTAAAAAAGAATAATGACAGCTCAAAAGAATATTTATTCAAAAAAAAATCCACAAAAAATAAAATGTGGAAATGAGTTTGTCACCCTCTGTCTTACAAAATCTTTCGTGAATTTATTTTTTTATTTTAATTTAAACTATTTCAAATCAGCGCATTTTATTTAGAATGCCCTGAGAGAATAAAACAAAAAACTAACAAATAAAACAAAGTAAATATCATGGCAGTAAAAAAAGCAGTTAAAAAGGTTGCTAAAAAAGCTCCTGCAAAGAAAGCAGTTAAAAAAGTAGCTAAAAAAGTTGTAGCAAAAAAAGCTCCAGCGAAAAAAGTAGTTAAAAAAGTAGCTAAAAAAGTTGTAGCTAAGAAAGCTCCAGCAAAAAAGGCTCCAGCTAAAAAAGCTCCTGCAAAGAAAGCAGTTAAAAAAGTAGCTAAAAAAGCCTGCTCAAAAAAGTGCAGCTGCAAAAAATAATTTTGCAATAGCATCTATGGGGAGGGTTTACTCTCCCCCTTTTTTTTGCTCTATATAAAATAGAGCATTTTTATTTTATGATATGAAAAGTGAAAAATCTTGAAAAAAGCTTAATGACAAGATAATCACTTATAGATAACAAAGAAGTGCATATAGAAATTACAATTCCCGCATTAAATGAGGAATCCACTTTGAAGAAAAATGTGGAAATTGTTTTGGCATTTTTTGAAGAGTTTGAGAAAAAAAATAATATAAAGGCTTCATTGTCTATTGCAGACAATGGTTCTACAGATAAAACAGAACAAATAGCGCGTAGTCTTGTTGAATTACATAAAGAAAAAATTCGATATATAAAAATTCCTCAACAAGGCATAGGTATCGCGCTTAAAACTTCTTGGCTTTCTTCTCAAGCAGATATTGTTGGCTATATGGATTTGGATTTAGCAACAGATTTAAATCATCTTAATGATGTTGTTGCTGCGATTTCAAATGGTGCTGATATTGCTTGCGGAACACGTCTTGTAAAAAAATCAAAAGTGGTAGGGCGCACTCTAATTCGTGAAATTGTTTCTCGCGGATTTAATTTTATATTGAAACTTTTATTGAATGTAAAATTTTCTGATGGAATGTGTGGATTCAAATTCATGACTCGCGAAATTTCAAAAAAATTAATCGATACAGAGGTCATGAATGACTCGTGGTTTTTTGGGACAGAAATTTTATTGATAGCGCAATGGTTCAATTTGAAAATAGTGGAGATTCCTGTGAAATGGGTAGATACTCCTGCAACTAAAGTAAAAATATTTCCACTTTCTATACTCTATATAAAGAGAATGTTTGAATTAAGGAAAATCCGTAAAGATTTCCTTTTAAAAAAATAACATATTTGTAGAAAAATGCATTTTTTTTATGAATGTCCACAAATTTATTGACGTAGAAATCGTCTTTTTTAAGGTAATCTGCTTTTATATCCAAACTAATGGCAGACCTTAAAATAGAATCTCTCGAATACCATAGTAAACCTCGTCCTGGCAAGTTGTCAGTAGAATTAACTAAGAGCGCCGCAACCGCAAAAGATTTATCTTTAGCTTATAGTCCTGGAGTCGCAATTCCAGTGCTTGAAATCGCCAAAGACAAAGAGCTTGCTTATAAATACACAGGCAAAGGTAATTTGGTAGCGGTGATTTCTAATGGAACTGCGATATTGGGGCTTGGTAATAAGGGGGCGCTTGCCTCTAAGCCTGTGATGGAAGGCAAGGCTCTTCTTTTTAAGCGATTTGCTGGCATTGATTCTTTTGACATTGAAGTAGATACTTTAAATGTCACTTCTTTGATTGAAACTGTGAGAAATATTTCCGTCACATTTGGCGGGATAAATCTTGAAGATATTAAATCTCCCGAATGTTTTGAGATTGAAGAAAAACTCATCGAGATGTGTGATATTCCTGTTTTTCATGATGACCAACATGGCACTGCTATCGTCACGGCTGCGGGATTGTTGAATGCTCTTGAAATCGTGGGTAAAAAACTTTCTGAAGCAAAAATCGTTTGTTGTGGCGCGGGTGCTGCCGCTATAAATGGTGTGAAACTTTTGCTAAATCTTGGAGCAAATCAATCAAACATTGTTATGGTCGATAGTAAGGGCGTGATTCACACAAAGCGTAGTGATTTGAATGCTCAAAAAGCTATTTTTGCTCTCGGTACTGAAATGCGCACTCTTGAAGATGCTGTAAATAATGCGGACATTTTTATTGGTCTTTCTGGAGCAGATTTGTTGAGTGCTGAAGCTTTGAAGTCTATGGCAAAAGACCCTATTGTTTTTGCTTGTGCAAATCCAAATCCTGAAATCTCGCCTGACTTGGCTCATGCGACAAGAGACGATGTGATTATCGCGACAGGACGTTCAGATTATCCTAATCAGGTAAACAATGTTTTGGCTTTCCCATTTATATTTCGTGGAGCTTTAGATGTTCGCGCAAGTCGTATAAATGACGAGATGAAAATAGCAGTTGTTCATGCTTTGAGTGCTCTTGCAAAATTGCCTGTTCCAAAAGAAGTTTGTGAAGCTTATGGTGTTGAAAAATTAGAATTTGGTCGTGATTATATTTTGCCAAAACCTGTTGATAAGCGTTTAATCACTTTGGTTTCTGGCGCGGTTGCAAAAGCCGCTATAGATACAGGCGTTGCAAAATTGCCATATCCGAGCAACTATCCTTTGAAAGATATAGATTCGATTTTTGAAAAATAGAATTTTTTCTAATAAAAAAATCCCTTTCGTTTTTGCGGTAGGGATTTTTTTGTTTTGTATGAAAAAAACTATTGTAAAAAAACAATTTCAGTTCCTGGGCCATGTACGCCTTGGATGAGAATGCCTTCGACATCCGCAGTTTTTGAAGGTCCTGAAATTAAGATAGTATAAGGCTTTTCGATTTTTGCTAGCCAATCAGAAAGTGTTTTTTCAATAGTGTTTTTTTGCAAAATAGAAACATGTACCCAAGGCGCGATAGTTGCGAGTCTATCAGAAGTTGAATTGTCTGATAATGCAAACGCGCCTGTTTCGCCAACAGCTGAATATGCTTTCGTCACGGAAAAATCATAGCTATCCATATTGTCTTTGTCGAAAGAATCAGAGATATTAAAATCGGAGTTGAATTGATCAAAAAATGCGCTTTCAACAAAACCTTTTTTGCAATTTTTCTCTTTCAAAATCGCAATGAGCTCAGGCAGGCTTTCTACGATCACGCCTCCATTAGTTTTGAAGTTGCGTATGAATGCTTCGCACGCAGTGCCTTCTATTCTCAATGGAGAAACTATTTGCGCAGAATCAACTTTTGGGGCGGGGCCAAACTTTGCAGGATTTTTATTTTCAGCATTTTTAATTTTTTCTAAAAAAGTTTTCTTGTCCATTATTTCGCCTTTCTTGAAAACCATTTTCTGAATTTGCCACCTTTGAATTTTGGCAATGTTCTTGATTTATTCCATCTGCCAAGAGGTCCGAATTTTATCCAAGAAAGTGGCACGAAATTTGCTAATGAACTCATTTTCATCCCGAGTTTCCAAAGGCATGGAATAGTTGCAAGAAGCTTAAATGGATAGAAATTTATATCGTTTGGAACTTTAAAATGTTCGCCCTTTACCTTGTCTCGCATTTTCAAAATCAAGCTAGGCAATGGAATATTCGATGGGCAAACTTCTTGGCAAGAACCACACAAAGTGCAGGCTTTTGGAAGGTCGCACAACTCTTTCAAATTGCCATCAAGCAGAGGAGATAACACGATTCCAAGAGGCCCTGGATATGTGGCTCTGTATGCGTGCCCGCTCACTTTTCTAAAGACAGGGCAACGTTGCATACAAGCTCCGCAGCGTATACATTTTAGAATTTCTGAAAAGTCATCAGACAAAATTTCTGAACGTCCATTATCTAAAAATACCAAGTGCATTTTTTTAGGACTGTTTTTTGCAGAGCCTTTGCCAAAAACAAAATCATTATAAGTTGTGATATGCTGACCTGTTGCAGAGCGCGCTAACAAATTCAAAAATACAGACAACTCTTTTGCGGAGGGAATTACTTTTTCAAAGCCCGCAATCGCAATGTGCGTCTTGGCTCCAGCGAGACAAAAACGAGCATTGCCTTCGTTGGTGCATAAAACTATTCCACCTTCTTCAGCAAGAATATAGTTTGCTCCGCTTATAGCGACGTCTGCTTGCACATATTTTTTGCGCAAAAATTTTCTCGCAGAAAGAGTAATCGCAGTAGGGTCATCATTATAAGGAGCGACATTATGCTCTGCAAAACTTTTTGCGAACTGCTGACGTTTAAGGTGCAATGCGGGTTTGACGATGTGCGAAGGTTTTTCATTTCGCAATTGAATTATGAATTCGCCCAAGTCGGTTTCTATAATATTATAGCCTTTTGCTTCTAAAAAATGATTCAATTCTATTTCTTCAGAAGTCATGCTTTTGACTTTAACCACGCTTTTTGCGTTTTCTTCTTTTAAAATTTTCTCGATAATTTCATTAGCTTCTTGAGAGTCGTTTGCGTAATGAATTATCACGCCATTTGCTTCAAGACTCCCAATAGCTTTTTCGAGATTTTCAGAAATTTTTGTGCTCTTGATTGCGTTGCTAAGATTGCGCAATTCATCAACTTTAGAGTTGTTTGCGTATGCGTTTTCAAAACACATTGCGCGCGCTTTTGTTCCGCAAATACAAGCATCTTCGACAGCCGCTTTTACAGCAGGGTCGAGCGTCTTAGAAAAATTATCTATGCTTTGAAGTGCCATTATATTGCTCCTTTATTTTTGAGCGCATCGAATAGCACTTGTGCGATATGCACTGTTTTATAAGGAACATTTTGTTTTTGCGCGATGCCTTGTTGATGCATCAAGCAAGAAGTGTCGGCAGCTACAACCATATCAGGTTTTGCGGCACTGATTTTCTGGACTTTTGAGACTCCTAATTCGCCTGAAATTTCTGGAAACACAACAGAGAATGTGCCTCCAAATCCGCAACAATCCTGAGCTCCTTCAAACTCGATAATTTCAACGCCTTCTATAGATTTCAAAAGTTTAAGCATAGCGTTCGGAGTGTCAGAACCTTTGCTATGGCAACTATTATGTATAGCAATTTTCGCTTCGTATGACCCATCTATAGATTCAACATTCAAGACGTTCACAAGATAATCACAAAGTTCCCAAACACGTTTTGCAAAAGCGGCAACTTGTGGTTTTTTGTCAGAATCTTTAAAGGCAATTTCTGTGCTATGATATAGCATTGCGGCACAAGAAGAACTTGGTAAAACCACAGCATCGTCTCCATTAAAAACGCTCATAGTATGCTCAACAACTTTACGAGCATTTTTGAAGTCGCCACTATTGAAGGCAGGTTGTCCGCAACAAGTTTGTTTTGTAGGGAAGTTTACTTTTGCTCCAAATTTTTCCAACAAAGCAACCGCGCATTCGGCGGCAGACGCATAGACGCTGTCGCAAAGGCAGGTTGCCATAAAAGAAACTTCTTTGGATTTAATTCTATCGCAAGGAGGAGTTATCATTTTTTATAACTGTTTGCCAAAATCGCTAAGAGCTTTTTGCCAGATTTCTTTATGATCTTTATTAGGAACAAATCTTTGAGGAGTGCAACTATTTGCAATTACACGACGTCCTTCGGCTAGATTAGAAATTCTGTTAGACGCTTTTAATTGCATCATTACATTGCCTAAAGCTGTGGATTCAACAGGACCTGCATAGACATCTCTTTGAGTCGCGTCTGCCGTGAATTGATTCAACAAAGCGTTCTTTGAGCCGCCTCCCATCACATTAATAGACGAGATTTTTTTGTCAGATAATTTTTCGATTGTGTCAAATACACTCGCGTATCTCAGGGCGATACTTTCTAGTATGCAGCGGAAAATTGCGCCTTGAGATTCTGGCACATTAAAGCTTCTTTCTTTGCAATAATTTTTGATTGCATTTGGCATATGGTCGGGCATCACAAAATCTTTTGCGTCAGGATTGATGTGTGCTAGCATAGGTTTGCTTTCAAGAGCTGCATCACGCAATAAATCGTAGTGCATATCACAGCCTTCTTTATCCCAAGCTTCTTTTGATTTTTCAACTAGCCACATACCAGTGACGTTTTTCAAGAAACGACTTGTGTTATTTACACCGACTTCGTTTGTAAAATTTTCTAAAAATGTTGCTTCAGAAATCAAAGGATTTTCAAGCTCTATACCTGGGAGACACCAAGTGCCGCTATTGATATATGCTGGATTTTCTTTTGTCGATGGAACAGCCGCAACTGCAGAACCGGTGTCGTGCGAAGCAACAGAAACGATTTTCAAATTCTTGATTCCGACTTCTTCTGCTATCGAAGGCAAAAGTCCACCGATAACAGTGCCACATTCAGCAAATGGTTGTTGGAAAATTTCTTTTTTCGCGCCAATTTTTTCTAACAAATCAAAAGCCCACGCGCGTTTGAATGGGTCATAGAATTGAGTTGTGGATGCATTTGTTCTTTCATTTACTTTTTCGCCAGTGAGGAAAAAGTTGAACAAGTCAGGCATCATTAAAAAGCTTTTTGCTTTTTCTAAAGCAGTTGCTTTTTTAATTTCCGCCATCATTTGGAAAATAGTGTTAAAGAACATAAACTGGATACCAGTTGTCTTGTAAATTTCGTCCTTAGAATCTTTTTCAAAAACAGCGTCCATCATGCCGTCTGTGCGAGAGTCTCGATAGATGTAAGGCAAGTTGATGAGTTTGTCAGAAGCGTCAAGCAATCCATAGTCTACGCCCCAAGTGTCTATGCCCAAAGAGACGATTCTATCGCCGTACATTGACTTGGCTTTGCGCAGAGAATTTTTTATTTCATCAAAAATATTATTAACTTCCCAATGAAATGATTCCCCAACTTTTACTGGATTCGACGCCCATCTTGAGACTTCTTCTAACTCAATAGTTTTGCCGTCGAAAAGACCCGCCATGAGTCTGCCAGAGCCTGCGCCTAAATCTACTGCTAAAAATACTTCTTTTTCCATTGTGTTCCTCGTATATTTCTCGGGTTTGTTTAGCCGAATACAATATTGTAGTTGCTATTATGTTGTCAATATTTTTGAAAGATTTTCTATCTATTTTATGTGGCACAAAAATTGCTTTTTTTGCATATAAAATTATTGAACATGTGTCGTGTGGGAAATAGTATTGTAGTCGATATATTATTAAAAGTTAAACGACAGATAACAATTATGAAGAAAATTACTACTATATTAGGATGTGTGTTTTTGATTTCAGGGCTTAATGCCACAGGAAAAGACTCTTTCTACAAATACACAAATTATAATCCCGACGCTAAAGAAAGTAATATAGTCGAAGCAGATTTTAAAAATCCTCAAGGCTTGGCAAAAGTTTCAACTTGGTGGCACTGGCTAAATGGCAATGTGACGAAAGAAGGCATCGATAAAGATCTAAAAGAAATGGCAGACAAAGGCTATGGCTCTGTGAGAATTTTTCAAATAGACGCTAGTATTGAAGGTCCAATTGAATTTAATTCGCCTGAATATTATGAGATGTTCGATTATTCGACAAAAGTTGCGCAGGATTTAGGTCTTAAAGTGGGCATTCATAATTGCGAAGGTTGGTCTATGGCAGGAGGGCCATGGATTACTCCTGAGATGTCTATGAAAAGACTCACTTGGACATCTGCTTACACAAGAGGCGATGGCAAAGAACAAACTTTCTCTTTAGCTGAACCTTTGAAGCAGAGAAATTATTATGAAGATATTGCTGTTGTTGTTTGGAAAAACACAAAGCCATCGAAATTAAAATTTCAGGAAATGCTTGAAGAAATTTATCCCGCTACAGAAGAGAGTGAATTAGAACAGCCTACTAAATATCATTTTGACGGAATCAATGGGCAGTATCGTGCGATAGTCGCAAAGCAAAGAAGTCATGACTTTAAATCTTACGGGATTGCAATGAGACTCAAAGAGCCTGTTGAAATTAATGCGGCATATTTGCTTTACGCTTTTCAGCACGATATCACAAAAGGTCTTATTCTTGAAGCTTCTGATGACGGAGAAAACTACAAAAAAGTTGCTGATATAGAAATGTCAGGACAAGAAAATTATTTTACATTTCCTCCTGTAAAAGCGAAGTACTGGCGTTTGATACGTTATAAACAGCCACCTACACAGCGTGTGTTGTTGGGTCACGAAAGCAATTTTATCATGAACTTCAAAGAGATTGAATTGATTGCTGTAGGTGAAAAATCTAAATTAAAACCCTCTATTCCAGAGGTTGCAAAAAAGACTGCGCAGATTACTGACCACAGACCTCAAATGAAATTCGATTTTGATTTTCCTGAAAGCGAAAGCGTGTCAGAAAAAGATATTTATGTTTTCAGAAATGGAATTAATCCTGATGGAACTTTTACTTGGACCTTCCCAAATGACGGAGCAGAATACACAATTGCTCGTATAGGTTGCACAACAACAGGCAAAGAAATTCATCCAGCTACAAAAGGTGGTAAAGGTCTTGAGACTGATAAGTTTAGTGCTGAGGCTACTGAACTTCACTTCAATAGCTACGCAAAGAAAATGATTGATGCAGTTGGAGATAAAGCTCCTAGTACATTTTTCTTGATTGAAACAGATTCTTGGGAAGCGGGTTGTCAGAACTGGACTCAAAACTTTGATGAAATTTTCAAAGGCAAAACAGGCTATGAATTCTTCAAATATTTTCCAGTGTTTGCTGGTGAATCTGTTGCATCAGGCAGCAATACAGAAAAGTTTTTAGCAGACTTTAGAGAGGTTGCTTCAAATTTAGTAATCAATAATTTCTATGGAAAATTGAAAGAGTGTATCAACGCTCAAGGCATGACGTACGAGGTTGAGCCTCATCCCGCAAACGAAGTGACATTCTTTAATGAAATGGATACTTTCATGCATTCGGATATTCCTATGGACGAAATTTGGCAACAACCAAGAGTCCCTGAAATTGTGCGTACTTCATCAGCTTATGGAAGTCACAAAGCTTGTACGAGCGCGGCGCACTTCTATGGCAAAAAATATATTTCTTGCGAGAGCGCAACTTCAATGTCGGGCAATTGGGCGCAGACTCCTTGGAATATCAAAGGCACTACAGACACTATTTTAATGGCAGGCTTTAATTCTATTGTCTATCACTCTTATACGCATCAACCTGACGAGCGTGCCCCTGGGTGGCAGATGGAACCTTGGGGTATTGCTCTTAATAGAAAAATGCCTTGGTGGAATTATTCTAAAGATTTTTTCAGTTATATAAATCGTTCGCAATATATGTTGCAACAAGGCAAGTTTGCCACAGACATTTTGCATTTCTTTGCGGACGAAATTCCTCAATCAAAACCCAAGGAGCTCACATTGCCTCATGAATATCACTACGATATTATCAATGCTACTGGCGTGAGAGATTTTATGCGTGTGGAAAATGGCTACATTGTAAGCCCTGGGAATATGAAATACAAAGTGATGTTTGTGTCTCCACATATTACTTTCAAGCTCGAATCTTTGCGTAAGTTGAAAGAATTAGTTGAAGCAGGTGCTACAATTTCTGTGAAGAAAGCTGACCAATTTTACTTGTCAAAAATTGGAGGAGAAAAAGCTGAACAAGAATGGAATCAACTCTTCGCTGAAATTTTTAAAGATGGCTCAAAGCAAGTTTTTTCTATGGGCAAAGGCAAAGTTTTTGTGGGTCATGACGATATTGAAGTTCTTAATATCCTCGACATTTTACCAAGAATTAAATTTGAATTCGCAGATGCTCCCGCAAACTCTATCATGTGGCAAATGCGAGAATTTCAAGATTCCACAAAATGGTTTTATCTTATAAATTCAAAGCTCGATACGCTAGAAGGTAATGTGTCTTTTAGAGTTTCAGGAAAAGATGTTTTCTTTTGGTATCCTGAAAGCGGCAATACTGTTCAAGTTCCTGTTTATACAGACGATGGCACTTATACAAAAGTCATGCTTTCTTTAAAAGAATCTGAAAGTGTGTTTGTTGTTTTTAAAGACAAAACTAATCCTAATAGAGTCGTGTCTGTTGCGTGGGATTCTTCTGAACGTTTCCCTAATATCAATATTACTGACGCAATAGATAGCACTATGATTTCTCAAGATTTCACAATCGCTTTTGAGGCGACTCCAAAGAAAGAAAGAGAAATTACTCCTGCAACTCTTAGCGGTATCAACAAACCAAGAATAGAAAACTTGATTGCAGAACCCGAAGCTATGCACATGACGATGAATAGTAATAGACACTCAAGCGCGACTATTAGTGTGGGTACAAACTCTATTGCAATTTACGAACATGGGGCTCATATGTACACACCAGTTTTAGTGTTCGATGGAGCAATTCCTGAAAAATCAAAAATCGCACTAATATATAAAGATAACAAAGCTTCTCTTTGGTTGAACGGAAAAATTGTCGCTCAAAACGAGGGCTCTACAGGCAGAATAGTTCATCCTATTCGTGGTATAGAAAATTCTTTCAAGGGCGAAATTAAAAGATTCGCAATTTTGGATTCTGCTTTAGACGCAGACAGTATTGAAGCTTTTATTAAGTCTCAGCCAGAAAATAAAAAAGCTCCAAAAAGACCTATTATCAGCTTTGATAAAAATGGAAAAATTCAAGTTGAGTTTTTTGAAGAAGGCAAAGTTGATATCAAGTTTGCGGATGGAAAAACAAAAACTTTCGAAGAAAAAAGTTCGATAGAATCTTTGCAAGTAAAAGGTCCTTTCAATGTTGCATTCGATTCAAAGTGGGGCGCTCCCGCAAAGGTTGTCTTTAATGAATTGACTTCTTGGACAGACAATAAAGACGCAGGAATCAAGCATTATTCAGGTGTTGCGACATACACAACTAAAGTGAAAATTCCTGCTGAAAAATTAAAAGCATCACAAAGAATCTATTTGCAAGTGGATAAAGTTTGTGAAGTTGCTCAAGTTAAAATCAACGGCAAAATTGTCGGCGTAATGTGGAGACCTCCATATTCAATTGATGTGACGAATTTTGTTAAAGCAGGTGAGAATACTATCGAAATTGGTGTTGCCAACACATGGGTAAATAGATGTGTTTACGATGCAACTTTGCCTAAGGAGCAAAGGCTCACTTGGGCAAATAGCATGGCAACTCACTATCCTGCCGCAGAGCATAAGCGCAACGAAGGCTATCTTTGGAAGCATGGAATCTTGCCTTCAGGTTTGATAGGTGATATGAAATTTATATTTACAAAATAAACTTTTGGGAAATATGAAAAAACTAATTAGTGCAATAGGTATCGTATCTTTGTTCTCTTGGCTCAGTGCTACGGAACAAGATAAATTCTATGAATTCACAAACTATAATCCTGACGCTCCTGAAAGTAATATTCTTGAAGCAGATTTTAAAAATCCTCAAGGCTTGGCAAAAGTTTCTACTTGGTGGCATTGGATTCATGGGAATGTGACGAAAGAAGGTATTGATAGAGACCTAAAAGAAATGGCAGACAAAGGTTATGGTTCTGTAAGAATTTTTCAAATCAATGGCAGTATTCAAGGTCCTATTGAATTTAATTCTCCAGAATATTATGATATGTTTGATTATGCAGTGTCTGTCGCAAAAGGCTTAGGTCTCAAGATGGGTATTCATAATTGTGAGGGCTGGTCTATGGCAGGAGGGCCTTGGATTACTCCTGAAACTTCCATGAAAGAATTAACATGGAAAACAGTATCTGCAATTGGCGATGGCAAAGAACAAACTTTCTCTATTCCAGAGCCGCTTAAAAAGTATGACTATTATGAAGATTTAGCAGTTGTTGCATGGAAAAGTTTAAAGCCTTCGCACCTTAAATTTCAAAAGATGATAGAAACAATTTCTATTGCGACTGATGAGACAAAAGTTGTTTCGTCTGCGCCATTTAATCATAATCTTTTTGGTAGCGAGGGTATAAAGCATGACACAAATATTGCTGGTCTTGTGGAATATCTTTTCGATGGATTGAACGAACAAAGCTGTGATATTCGCGCAGACACTACTGATTTCAATCAATATGGTCTTACTATAAAACTTACTGAGCCATTGGAAATTTCTTCTGCGTATTTAGTTTACACTTTTCAGCATGACGTGACAATTGGCTTTGTTCTTGAAGCTTCAGACGATGGCGTTAACTGGAAAAAAGTGTCTGACTTGCACATGAAAAAGATTGAAAATCTTTTTACATTTCCTCCTGTAAAAGCTCAATATTGGCGTTTTATGCGCTATAAAATTGAACCTACAAGGCTCGTTTTGTTAGGTCATGAACGCAATCATATCATGCGATTTAATGAAATTGAATTGATTGCGGTGGGCGAAAAATCCCGCTTAAAACCTTCTATCCCTGATTCTCTAAAGAAAACTGCGCAGATTTCAGGACATTCTCATGTAATAGATTTTGATTTCAATTGTCCTCCAAGCGAGAGCATAAATGAAAAAGATATTTATATTTTCAGAAATGGAATAAATCCTGATGGAACATTTACTTGGACTCTTCCTAACGATGGTGCAGAATATACAATTGCTCGCATAGGTTGCACTACAACTGGTAAAGTAATTCATCCAACTACTAAAGGCGGAGCAGGTCTTGAATCAGATAAATTTAGCGCAGATGTGACGAAACATCACTTCAATAGTTATGCTCAAAAAATGATTGATGCAGTTGGTGATAAAGCTCCTGACACTTTCTTCTTAGTTGAATCAGACTCTTGGGAAGCTGATACTCAAAACTGGACTCACGGTTTTGACGACATCTTCAGAGAAAGAAATGGTTATGAATTTTTCAAGTATTTTCCTATCTTCACGGGCGATGCCATAAACTCGGGCAAAGACACTGAGCGCTTTTTAGCTGACTTTAGAGAAACTACTTCAAATTTAGTAATCAATAATTTTTATGGTCAATTGAAAAAATCTATCAATGAAAACAATATGGTTTACGAAGCTGAGCCTCACCCAGGGTCGCAGACTTATTTGTTTAACGAGATGGATACTTTCAGAAATGCGGACATCCCTATGCACGAAATTTGGCAAGAACCACGTGTGCCTGAAGTAATCAAAACTTCATCAGGATATGGTGGCTACAAGACTTGCATAAGCACAGCGAATTTCTATGGTAAAAAATTTGTCTCTTGCGAAAGCGCAACTTCAATGGCAGGCAATTGGTCGCAGACTCCTTGGAATATCAAGGGAACTACAGATTCTATTTTGATGCAAGGTTTCAATACTTTAGTTTATCATTCTTACACTCATCAGCCAGACGAGCGAGCTCCTGGATGGCAGATGGAGCCTTGGGGGATTGCTTTAAATCGCAAGATGACTTGGTGGAATTATTCTACTGATTTCTTTAGTTATATAAATCGTTCTCAATACATGTTGCAGCAAGGCAAATTTGGCACAGAAATTTTACATTTCTTTAGTGACGAAATTCCTCAAATTGCGCCTAATGACTTGGGGTTAGCTTACGAATATCAATATGATATAATCAATGGCACTGGGGTTCGAGACTACATGCGTGTGAAAAATGGCATGATTGTAAGCCCTGGAAACATGCAATATAAAGTCATGTTTGTTTCTTCAAAGACAAATTATAAAATTGAAACTTTACGCAAGTTAAAAGAATTGGTTGAAGCAGGTGCTACAATTTCTGTAAGAAAAGAAAATCAATTTTATTTTTCACGCATTGGTGGCGAAAAGGCAGAGCAAGAATGGAATAATCTTTTTGCCGAAATTTTTAGAGATGGCTCAAAGCAAATTGTCGAGATGGGCAAAGGCAAAATTTTCATTGGTTATGGCGACAGAGAAGTTTTAGATAAAATGAATATTTTACCTAGAATCAAATTTGAATTAGCTAATTCTGCCGCTGGTTCGCTCAAGTGGCGTTCTCGTGAATTCAAAGATTCTACATCTTGGTTTTATCTCATAAATTCAAAGTTGGAGACTTTAGAAGGCAATGTGTCTTTCAGAGTTTCAGGCAAAGACGTTTTCTTTTGGTATCCTGAAAGTGGCTCTACGATTCGTGTTCCTGTCTATGAAGACGATGGCACTTATACTAAAGTCATGATGTCTTTGAAAGAAGCTGAAAGCGTTTTTGTTGTTTTCAAAGACAAAACTAATCCAAACAGAGCAGTGCAAGTTTCTTTAGACAACGCTGAACGTTTTCCGAAAATCAAAGCTTTAGGAGGCATAGACAACACTACTGTTGCGGAAAATTTCACTATTGCTTTTGAGGTGAGTCCTAATCGCGACAGACCTATTACGGAAGCTTCTTTCAAGTCTATAATTGGAACAGGTTGGGAAAACTTAATTGCGTTTCCTGAGTCTATGCATCAAACAATGGGCAATGATAAACATTCTTGCGCAACATTGAGCGTAGGCAAAAATTCTATTGCTGTCATAGAGCATGGATCTCATATGCTGTCGCCCGTTTTAGTTTACAATGCGCCTATTCCTGACAAATCAAAAGTTGCTTTAATCTACAAAGACAACAAAGCATCTCTTTGGGTGAACGGAAAAATGGTTGCACAAAACACAGAATCTTCAGGCAGAATAGTTCATCCTATTCCTGTTTTAGAGGGCGGCTCTTATGTTGGCTCAATTAAAAGATTTGCTATTTTGGATTCTGCTTTAGACGAAAATAAAATCGAGATGTTTATTGCTTCTCAACCAGAAAGCATAAGATCTCCAAAGAGACCTCTCATCAGCTTTGACAGAGATGGAAATATTCAAGTCGAGTTTTTTGAAGAAGGCAAAGTTGATATAAAAATGGCTGACGGTTCTACTAAAACTTTTGAAGAAAAAAGTTTGATTACTCCTCTAATTGTTAAAGGACCTTTTGATGTTTCTTTCGACGAAAAGTGGGGTGCTCCAGCAAAAGCTACTTTCGAAAATCTTGTCTCGTGGACTGAGAATAAAGACGAGGGCATTAAGAACTACTCGGGCACTGCTATCTACACAAAGAAGATTAACGTTCCTGCTTCGACTCTGAAATCGGCAAAACGAGTTTATCTCGCAATTGATAAAGTTTGTGAAGTCGCTCAAGTCAAAGTAAACGGAAAACTCGTTGGAACAATGTGGCGTCCTCCTTACGAAATCGAAATTACAGACTTCATTAAGTCAGGCGAAAATACCCTCGAAATTGGCGTCGCTAACACTTGGGCTAACAGATGTCTCTACGATTCATCCCTGCCCAAAGAAGACCGCCTCACTTGGGCCATTAGCATGAAAACTCACTACCCATCCAAAGACGACTACAGAGACGCAGGCTACGCTTGGAAATATGGACTCCTCCCCTCAGGACTAATCGGTAATCTACAACTCATCTTCACAAAATAACAATATCGAGGCTACACTAACGAAGGAGGCTCTTTGCCTCCTTTCGAAACCTCCGCGCAAGGGCTGGTTTCGCCCTTGCAACCCAAAGCAAGTGCGACTTGCAGCGATAGTCCCTTGCGGAGCGTTTTTTGCTATTTTTAAAACAGCGGACTACGTCCTTTAATTCTAGTTAAAGAATGAAGTCGTCAGAGACGTTTGTTGATGTTGTTCGCTGTCCGTGTCACACTATGCACTTTTATCGGATTTATATTTTTTACAAAATATAAATATCACCGATAAAAGCGCACACCAATATTAAAGTGGCGCACTTCGTGCTTTGATTCTAGTTTAAGA
>JGI994J12354_10000096_pt1 | contig 78115 bp, 65 predicted proteins | sample IntmicLarv3ML3BL_FD_12354 | JGI IMG/M metagenome (IMG submission 12354) | reverse complement strand
ATCTGCCCGCCGGAAATGGTGATATCGCCCGAAGTTGCTGTTGGACCGCCGCCGCTCCATTGACTGCCGCCGTCTCCGATACCTGCGCCGGTGTAACCGCCGGTAGTTAGATCGCCTGCCCGCGCCGTAACAACACCGCCTGTAATGTTGATATTGCCCATGCTGCCATTGCCGCCGCCGTTGCCGCCGATACCCGCCGCTCCGCCGCCGTTTAGAGTGCTTGAGGCTGCGATTGTTCCGCCGCCAATTGTGAGTGTTGCGCGTACAACATCTTCGTTTATATCCGAGCCGCTTATGCCGACATATATACCCGCGCCGTTGCCGCCGCCGGAAACTGTCAGACTGTCATTATCATCGCTCGTTTTAGCCGTTATGGTCACCTCCGCACCCGCCGCAATGCTTATGCCTGCATTGTTTGTGGATGCGATTGTGTTTGCGCCGTCAAGTATAAACTCCACCACTGCATTCGCTTGAACTGTGATAAGCGCTCCGCCGCCGCTGATGTTTAGATTTTGAAGTGTAATACATCCGTTAAAGTCCGATGCAACCGTTATCGCGTTCGAGGTTGGACTGCCCTCGCCGCTCATTGTGATAAGCACATTGCTGCCGTTTGTGCTGCTGATCGTACGCGCCGCAGTTAGGTCAAGCGTGTCTGAATAATCCAGCGCAAGTGACACGACAGCTCCTGCGGGCAATAGGGTAACAATTATCATCACCACTAGTAGAAATGCCAGAAATTTGTTTCTTTTCATTGAAATATGCCTCCTTTTCAGATTTGTTTTTATAGCTTTTTGTCTTTGCATACACATCCTGATCATCATTTGCGTTGCTGTATCCTTAATTTCGTTGGCGATATGCCGTATCTCTTTTTAAAGCATCTGCTAAAGTAATGTTGATTGGCAAATCCGCATTGTTCGGAAATCTCTTTCAGCGAGTTCGTTGTGGCTAACAAAAAATCCTTTGCCGCAACAAGCCGCTTCTCTTCCATATATTGCTTAGGCGACATGCCTACATATTGATGAAACATGCGACGCAGATGAACCTCGCTTACCCCCCAGTTTGCGGCGATATCAGAAACCTTGATCGGAACCGAAAGATTCCGCATTACGTATGACAGCGCGGACTCAATATTTGTTTTAATGACCGATGAATTGTTTTGGGCGCTGATGTGCCACAGCGAAAACAGGCTTTCAAACAGATGCTGCGCATACAGCGCTTCGTATTTTGACGCACTGCCCAGATATGCAAAGCAGTCTTCATTTAGCCGGCGCTCTCTCTCGGTCATTGGAATCGAATGAACTTGATTTAAGGTTGAAATCGGCATACCCTTCATATCAAAACCGTAGGATTGGAAACACCAAGGAGCCTCTTTGCAAAAAAAACGTTTTATATTTCTATATTCTGCAATAAAAAGTGTGTTTTCCGTTAGGGTAAAAACCTCACCCTTTATCGTTTCCAGCACTCCAACGCCGGCGGTGGTTCTCAAAATCTGATATACCGGGCTTGCCTCATATGCAGCAGCCGTGACATCATAAATATCGTCGCTTTCCAACAGCCACATATTGTCTAATCGGATTTCAAAATCGTCAAATATGCGTTTGGCTCTATTTAGTATGTTTTTGTTTTTCAAAGCAACACCTCCAGCACCACTGACAAAATATTTCTTTGTGTTACATTTCAAAAATATATATAGTAAGAATAACACAAATCACTAGGCATAGTAAATAGATTTTTTATGCAATATTGTATACTTTTCGAACATTGCCGGGCATTCAGCTAAAATAATGTTGTGACAAACGAATATTGCAATAGAATTATCAAACTATCGCAGTAATTTCAATTATTTTTAACGCCGGCTTGCTTTTTTACCGTTGTGCTACTCTTAACCAATAATAAAATATTTGCTTTTTTGGCTCCGTTTGCGTAATGCAAACGCTTTGATAAAGCATTTCAATGCGGCGGAGATGAACAAGGAAAATGGGTGAGAGCCTCGTACGAAAACCACCATTGTGAACGCAAAGCGTCTCACGAGACGCTTATGCTATAACTGCGTCGGCGAAAGTCGCTCATTGGGATTTTTCCTCCCAGAAAGTAATTGCCGCACGACGATTGTCGATAAGATGTGTTAGGAGAATAATACCGTTTCCCGTTGCGCCATACTGTGTCAAGGCAGCAAAACCGACATCATCACGATGCAGACCATCAATCATTGCATCATATGCGGCTAACCCGAATGTATAATCATTATGGTTTCTGCGTTCAGTTGTATAAAGGTATTGGGCAGTTTCTAAAGATTTTTTTAATGCTTCATTCAGCGGCATTGGGGATATCCGACTGCGCAGGAAATATATCAGTTCAGGAGCTACTCCGGGATAACTGTCTGCTAAGAAATACTCGTTGTCAGTAAAAATATCTTTTTTATGAGGCTTCAGGTTATCAAAATAACTGCGCCCGCAAATAATACAGCCCAGCCTCACCATCGTAAAACTCGCCCGCATACCGAATTCCATTCTCAACGCTCCGAATCGCGAGTATCTCGTTGCCAAAAATATCATAATCATACCGATTTTGCGCATTTCCGCCAACATCCACCATTTGCACAACATCGCCGTGGGCGTTGTATTGGTAGTAGGCGACAGGAATTAATCCTGCCGCCTATTACTTTGCTATACTACTTACTCCGTCCAAATCCGCACTGCCAACGCATCGCCATCCCATTCAACCCTTGCGCCTAATCCCTCACTCACTGCGCGAATTGGTACTAGTGTGCGGTCATTTACGATTTTGGGCGGTACGTCTAACTCAATTTCTTCTCCATTTCTAAACAAGATATTGCTTCCAATTTGTAAAATGATTTCGATGCCATTCTTTTTTGCCGTTACTGTACTTGTTACTTCTTCCCAGTCTACCTCAGCTCCTAAAGCTTCAAATATTGCACGTAGCGGCACAAGAACTCGATCACTTTCCATAATTGGGGGTTGATCGAACTCAATCCTTGTGCCATTGATAAAAACACTGATTTCGCCTTTCTGCTCCGGCGAAACGTCTTCACCTTCTCTGCCGTCAATCACATATGGATCGTCTTCTGTTCCGCTACCGGACAGGATTACAGCCGTGAATTCGTTTAGGTAGAAGGCGGGGCGGATACCTGCAGCATGATTATTACTAAAAATAGTATAGTCGCCTTTAGCATTAGCATTTATACCATTGACATAGTATCGTCCAGTCGGAGTGCGAAGAAAGTAACCGGATATGAAATTATGATCAGAGAAATCTGGTAGCGGTAGCAACGTTTCTCGAGTCCTTTTACACAATAGTTCGCCAAAGGTGTTCCAAACGCGGTATGCCTGCATTTCATCCAACAAGAACATCGTATCTTCTACCTGGTGTGCCGCACCAAAATAAATATCCGGCAAGTTAGTAACATTATACATAACTGGGGTGTACCCATCATTACCACCTAAACTTATATGCTCTTTTATAGCAGAATATGTTTGCATTTCTTCGTTCTCCACAAAGTTCAAATTATTTGACGGAATCATAGTCCACTGAACCGTTGACTTCATAACAACTCGCTCACTGCTACAAAAATTGTCTTGGTGCAAAAAACCTTTTTCATCAGCATGCATCCTAAAATTAGAGTTCGCAGATGGTGCAACATACCATTCTTCTTCCCCTTCCTGAACATCAGAGTTAAGCCATTTACGCAGACTGGATTCATACCAAAAATTAGTTTCACCAAAAGCTTTGAAGGCTATTACCTTATCACTCAGTATCAACATCCCATTCTCATCCATATCCACGTAACGCCATAAAATTGGTTCGTCATAATACTTCCCCAACAGAATATAGTCGCCTATGTTAAGCGAAACAGCACCAGCTTCACCATCTCCCGCACTCCCACTTACCGCCGTATAGGCGGTAAGCGCACAAAATACAATCGCTATCGTTAATAAATATATCAATATTTTTTTCACAAAAATCATTCCTCTCATCTATTTTTTTATATTACAGGTCTTGGCCCGCGATTAAACAGATAATTATTTATATCATAAATTAAATTCCCATTATACGGCATCGGAAACCTTGGCTCTGTATACTGCCATCCATTTCCATAGTCGTAATTCAGCCAGCTATCTTGCACCCTATGATTCCCTGTATTATGCCGATTAGCATTCAGTTGTGGATTCGCATACCCCTGCTCGTTCAGTCCGCCGGAATACATACCAATCGGAGTACCCGCATCCAACCGCGTAACAGCACCAAAATAATCATTAAGCCGCTGCCGTTTTATTGCGGCATCAACCGTATAATTCCGATCGGCCCTGCTCGTTACAAGACCCATATCATACTCAAGCTGAATCCCTAATCTGTTAGATTTTGATGGTTCTCTGTTCCACTCGTTTATTTTGAAAACGATGGCGTTCATTATGTTATATGCATCTCTCCCATCATTTCCCTGCTTTGTTTGGTCATAAAATGTTCCCGGCTGTAGCAAAATCGTATCAAACAACGGACGCTGACCCCATGCACAACCGTGGGTTTCGTTTCCGGCAAAGTCAACTCTCGCGAAGAAATCGTTCAGTCCATCACCAACACTTTGACCAGGCTGTATTCCAAAATATGGAATCCACAGCAACTGTTTACCTCTCTGCTCGTGTATGAACACAGATACCTGTCTTGCCATCTCTATATCATTCGCATCTTCGCCATAATACGCTCCTGCTATCATGCTGCTGCCAATACCTCTCGCACCCAATATGCTTACGACCGTATCATAGATTCCCGCCTTGCCATGCATATCTATCAGTGTTTCCGGGTGCCTCTCTACCGCACCCAGATAAAAGTTTGGCATATTAACAGCTCTTCCCTTAAATGCGGAATCTAACATCCCTTTTGCTATGCTAAACACCTCTATGATGCCCGCCTGTTTTTCAGCTGCAATATCTGACGCCAGCCATGCGTCGAATATACGATTACCATTACCATCTAAAATAAAATTACCACCTGCATCTAAACAATGTAAATTATACAAATCACGCACCTGCAATACAAAATTGATATCACCTCCTGTTTGTATCAGCCAGTTCAAAGCATCAAATATACCAAAGCTGTAATTGCTATAACGATTTTCCGGACCTGTAGGTTTATAAATCAAGTTTCCGTTTTCATCTTCATACATTGGCGGTCTATCCCATGTATCATACAGTATCTGATACATATTCCCAGGCATATTTCGATTTATACCACCTTGTCCTTTTGTATAATCGCTAATAAATGTATTACGCATTTCAGAAGTAAGATTCATTAGCGCCCACTCAGCAGATGCTGCATCACCATTTGCCAAGGCGGCTAGTATACTTGTTATTACATCACTGCCGGAAAGACTTGCCGACATCAGTGTGATTCCCGATATAGAAGAACGATAACTGTACATTGCACGACCCACGAAGTAAACATCATTTCCGCCCGCATCATACTTTCCCTTCGCGTTAACCGGAGTGATCCCCGAAAGCGTCCCGCCGCGCTTCTGCACATCTTCAATCAGGGAATCCAGGCGTATTTTGCCATCCAGATAGCTATTAACTTTTTTCAAAGCAGTCCTCTGCCGATACTGGCTCATTTGGTAATATCCGTCAATTGTCAAATCAGTACCCGGTATATAATACGGCAGATTTTCCATAATTTTGAGCAAATCGTCCCTGTCGCCATTGGTGTTGTGCCGTTTTAAAGCGTTGGCAACATCGGCTGCCGACCCATTTTCGTGAATATTCTGCAAAAATCCATGCTCCGTATTATTCGTATACGGCTGCATCGGGTCAACGCTGGTGTCAATAATTGGATCATGCCCGCTCGGATCAACATACATCACAGGAGTAATGGTATTGTATAGACCCACTACAAACGGACAGCAACAAACGCTTATAACATCAAGCACAGCAAGGGTTTTAGCGATTTTCTAATTAAATATATTTTAACACAAAAATATTGATTTGTCTATGAATTACAGAAAATAGGGTAATTTACGCACAAATACGATATTTTTCGCCACTTGGACAAACGCCGCCCTAAAAGAATAAGGGAGGCGTTTTCGTTTTGTGTGCTTCGGGTCAATTTGACCCTATTTTTTCACAAGGTTTTTTGTAAAACTTTTTAAAATATTTTTTTAGCCTTGCAAATGCAGGGCTTTTTTTATTGCCAAAAATTAAAATGAGAGAGGTTTTGAAAAGATATGAGCAACGAAAAATCTTTACTTTGTCCGAACTGCAAAACCGGGCAAGACACATATTTGCTTGACAGCAAAAATCCGTTTTGTCCGTATCTCGGAAGCCATATAGGAAAAACGTGTGCTATGTTTGTTCCGCTTGAAAAGGACGGCGAAACATAAAAAATCAATTCACAAGGAGGGTTGCCTATGTCGGTATTCCGTATTGAGAAAACAAAGGATTTTACAATTATGTCAAATCATCACTTGCGAAATGCTGAATTGTCGTTAAAAGCCAAAGGGCTATTGTCGCAGATGTTATCACTCCCCGAAAATTGGGATTACACGCTAAAAGGCTTATCGCTTATCAATCGTGAGAGCGTTGACGCTATCCGAACGGCGGTAATAGAGCTTGAAAAGGCGAAGTACATCACAAGACAGCAAGGGCGTGACAACGGCGGTAAAATGGCAGGGATTGTTTATACGATATACGAGCAACCGCAAGAGGTTTCACCGTTATTGGGTTTTCCAATATCGGATAAACCGATAACGGAAAAACCGACATCGGAAAATCCAACGCAAATAAATATAGATATATTAAAAAAAGATTTATTAAATACTGATTTATCAAAAACGTATCCTTTCTTTTCCGACAACGAAACGCCAAAAGCTAAAAGCCACGCCGAGGGCGTGACTTCGGAACGGAATGGAACAGAAGCGTTTACAGCATATGAAAAATTGATTAAAAGCAATATCGAATATGACTTTATGGCAAAGCGTTTTGACATTGTGAGGTTAGACGAAATTGTGACCTTAATGCTTGAAACGGTTTGCACATCACGCAAAACAATTCGTGTTGCCGGAGATGATTTCCCTGCTGAAATAGTCAAGTCAAAGCTTTTGAAGCTGAACAGTCAGCACATAGAATTTGTTTTTGACTGTATGAAAGAGAACACTACCAAAATTCGCAACATCAAAAAATATTTGCTTGCGGTGCTGTTTAATGCTCCGTCAACCATTGACGGCTACTATACGGCACTTGTTAATCACGATATGAACGGAGGTTAGACATGAGCTACAAATACAGTTTTGAAGATTTATCTTGCGAATACTGCAAATATCGCAAAAAGAAATGTAAATTTTTAAGATGTCCGTTTCTTCAAAAAGAAGCCCCGAATTTGATAAACGATACGGCTTTTAGGGAGGCAATCGCAAACGCTGAAAATTGCGAAACAGCACAAAAAGCAACACTTTTAAGTTTTCAGAAGTACGGCATACCGGGTGCTTCTGTATGATAAAAACATATTTACGGCGTTTGGTAATACCGCCGTAGTAAAAATCTTTAGTGCTATAACAGGCACTTTTTTTATTACCGATTTTACCACTTCGGGGCAACTTGACCCGAAGCATTAAAAAAATTAGGAGGAAATTTCACATGATTTCAAAAACAAAAAAGGGCTTTTCGCATAGTGTGTTGTCATTTCTTTTGATAGCAATTATGCTGATAGGCATATTCCCGACAATCAACGTACAGGCGGCACAGACAACGGATTATCGTGACCCTGCCGAGCATTGGATGTCAACAAGCAACCGAACGAGTGAGCTTGACATTAACGCCAATATCACCTATGAAACAGGATATTGCGAGAATTGCACCCGTAATACAACTTATATCGTTTATCGTGTTCCCGAATATACAAGGTCGGGGCAAACGGCATTAAGCAGAGGCGTTTTATGGTCGGACGGTACAATGATTGACGGAGTAAACAAAGGGAATTTAGATGCCGGAACGCCGGGCGTAAACGCCTATTATACAGGCTACCATTGGACTAAATCTCTTTGCCAGTCTTGCGGTACAGACGGTGAAGTTTTATACAACCTTTATGATTGTGCGGCTGGCTTCATGGTGGACTTTTCAGAAAGCACTATTGAACAGTACAACGGCACTTACCACACCGAGGTCAAGAAAGCCGGAAAGTATTGTCACTTTTGTCATGGTACAAAAAAGACAGTAATAACCACGCAAAAGGCACATAACTTCAACGAAGATATTGACCCTCAAATCGGAAATCAGCGTTTTCAAATTTCCGCGCATTGCGAGGATTGCGAACACGCAACAAAGAATTACAAGACGGCAAAAAGCGTTGTAACAAGCTACTACGGCACAGAGGACGGCAAGGCACATACAATCAGCGTTGCCGATCTATCAGACTACGGCGTAAATACAAGTATTCGCTACGGTACAAGCGTTTCAAATTGCAATCTAACAAGCGCCCCGAACTACACCGAGCCGGGATATTATACGGTTGCGTATAACATCAATTACAGCTACGCAGGGGAAGCAATGAGCGAAAGCGGCGTTGCTTATGTTCATATTTTGGAAGATACAAGCAAGATAAACACGAGCAGCGGCAATGAAATGGCTACATCAACGACACATACACATGACTATCATTACTACGACACAGTACAGCCGAATTGTAAAAATCTTGGCTATGACAATTATCAATGTTCCGTATGCGGTCACTTTTGGAAAACGAATTACAAAAACGCTACAGGACACAACCACAAGGCAACAACCATAAGAGAAGCAAGCTGTACAGCTTCGGGCTTTAAGCTGCACATCTGTACAAATTGCGGTGACTTCTACGAAGAAACCACACCTATGTTAAATCACAGCTACACAGCAAAGGTTGTACCCTCAAATTGCTTTGAAAATGGGTACACCGAGCATACTTGCACAAGCTGTAAACACACCTATGTCACCGACATAAAACCTTTGACGGCTCATAGATACACAGCAAAATATACCCCTGCAAACTGTACGGAAAAAGGCTTTAACACATATACTTGCCTTGACTGCTCCGACAGCTACCAGAGCGATTTTACCAATCCCACAGGGCATAATTGGGATAACGGAACGCCCCTTACTTCCTCTACTTGCGAGAGCGAGGGCGTAAATGTTCATACTTGTAAGGCTTGCGGTGAAAAGAATATGACAGCTATTTCCGCAAACGGACACAGACCGGGAACGGCGGCAAACTGTACCAATCCGCCAATATGCCTTGACTGTAATTCTATTTTGGAAATGCCGACAGGACACAGCTATAAGGAAACAGCAACCGCCCCCACTTGCGAGGCGATGGGCTACTCAACATTCAAGTGTAAAGAAAAAGACTGCAAAGACAGCTATATAGGCAATTACACCGATAAGCTCCCCCACGATTACAAAAAGACGGTTAAATCCCCCACTTGCACCGAAACAGGCCATACAGAATACGACTGTAAAAATTGTGAGGACAGCTATATTTCAGACTACACCGACAAATTGGCACACGATTATAATATTGCCGTGACTGCTCCAACGTGTTTAGAAATGGGCTTCACCACTTCAACGTGTAAAGACTGCAACAGCACCTACAAGCACGATTACACAACCGTATTACCCCACAATTACAAGGAAGCTGTAACTGTTCCCACTTGTGAAGAAATGGGCTATAGCGTATATGTTTGCGAGGACTGCTCCGAAACGTACACAGGCACATACAAAGACCCTAAAGGACACAACCACAAGCCGACTGTAACCGCCCCGACTTGTACGGAATTAGGGTTTACAACCTATACTTGCGAGGATTGCACAGCTTCATATGTGAGTGATTATGTTGAGGTTATTCCTCACAGCTACACCGAAAACGTGACCGCCCCCACTTGTCAGACAATGGGCTTTTCAACCTTTGTATGTGACGATTGCGGCGATACCTACATTTCAAACTATACCGAGGTTCTACCTCACAGGCACGACACAACCGTAACCGCCCCGACTTGCACGAATACAGGGCATACCACATATATTTGTGCGGATTGCGGTGAAACGGTGATTGCTGATTATACCGATATGCTTCCTCACGATTTCATTGTTGAAGTAACCGAGCCTACTTGTGAAGAAATGGGATATACAACCTACACTTGCCCCGATTGCCAAGTAACAGCCGAAACATTTTATGTAGAGCCGTTAGGACATACCAAAAGCGATTGGATTGTTGATGTTCCGTCTACGATTGAAGCGACAGGCAGCAAGCATTTTGAATGTATTGTTTGCGGTGATATTCTGAAAACTGCTTTAATTGCAATGCTCCCCTCTTACTCCCTAACGGACGAGGACGGAAGCGGCAATGTTGGCAATTACATTGTTATTGTCACAGATGAAAGCGGTGCGGTTATCGAAAATGCGGAAATATGGATTGATGTTGACGATAATGTCAAGGTCAAATTGCCGACTGAAAAGCTCCTTGATTTTGAGGACAAAACAACCGTAACCGTTCTATATGCTGAAAATGAAAATATTCTGTTTGATGTGCTTCGGGTCAACTTGGCTCGAACTCCTGTAGAGGGCGTGAATGTTTTAGTTACCGACAAAAACGATAATAACGCTATGGGCGTTACGGACGAAAACGGAAAAATCACCTTGCCTGACAGCACAACCGACACAGGCGAAAATGGAAACGGCACAATCGGCGGCGGTGATTGCGATTGCGGAAATGAAAATTGCACAAATGATGAAAATTGTACTTGCGGCGAAGATTGCACTTGCAATGAAAACGGCAAATTCACCTATGTTGTGACCGTAACCGATAAAAGCGGAAATGTTGTTAAAAACTGCAATATCTCACTTGGCGAGAGCAACGATATTGTTGTGAAGCTTCCGACTGGTAGGCTGATGAACAGGGATAACCCGATTACTGTTACAGTCACAGACCAAACAGGAATACCGCAAAATGCGATTGACATTATAGTGATTGGTGACGCTGATTATATCGAAAAAGGCTCAACCGATATTAACGGCAAACTGACCGTTCCCCCACAGGATAAGGGCTATACAGGCGAGGACGGCAAAATCAAGGTAAACGGCTATATTGTAAAGGTTGAGAACACGACAACGCCTATCAAAAACGCTTTTGTAACCATTTCAACCGACAATAAAATTACGGTTCTGCTCCCCGACACTTCGGTACTTGACAGCAATAATCAAATTACCGTTACCGTTCTTAATGATAAGGGCGAAGCTGTAAAGGATTTGAGCGTAACCGTAAACGACAAAAACAATGCAACCGCAACCAAAACAACCGACACAAGCGGTAAAATCGTTGTTCCGAATAAGCCGAGCGGCGGCGGTACAGGCGGAGGCTCCGGCGGCGGTTCGGGCGGTTCAAGCGGTGGAAGCTCTGGCGGTGGTGGATATATCACGCCTATACAGACAACAACGCATACCGCCTATGTTTTAGGCTATCCGAACGGCGAATTTAAACCCGAAAACAACATGACAAGAGCGGAAGCGGCGACGATTTTCGCCCGATTGCTTGCAGAGAAAAACGGCGATACAATCCGCACACGCTACAGCTTCCCCGATATTTCCGAAACAGAATGGTACGCCGGATATGTTGCGTATTTGAAAAACTACGGTATCATCATGGGCTATCCAAACGGCACTTTTGGGGCAGATAACACAATAACAAGGGCTGAATTTACCGCTATGAGCGTTCGTTTTTATGAGGTTTACACAGGAAAAACCATAACTACAAAAAACGGAAAGCTATTAAAAGATGTACAAGACAGCTATTGGGCGGCTGACTTTATAAAAGCGGCAACGGCTAACGGTTGGATTGTCGGCTATCCCGACGGCACATTTAGGGGCGAGGCTGATATTACTCGTGCCGAGGTTGTGACGGTGGTAAATCGTGTAATGGGCCGCAAGGCTGATACAAGTTACATTGACAAGAACATTTCTTCGCTGACACGCTTTAATGATGTATCATCTAAGCATTGGGCGTATTACGACATCATGGAAGCGGCGAACACGCACAATATTCAAAAGAACTCTAACCCCGAAAAATGGGTGAAGCAGTAAAATAATTTGTATAGGTGCTTCGGGTCAAATTGACCCGAAGCCGAGGAGGTGACAAAAGCTAAGAACAAGTACAATAATAAGCCGTTAAAGGTGTTATCACTATTTGACGGTATTTCATGCGGTAGGCTTGCCCTTGAAAATGCAGGCTTTACGGTTGAAAGCTACGTTGCGTTTGAGATTGACAAGTACGCAAAGGCAATAAGCCGTTACAACTACCCCGATATTCTGCAATGCGGTGATGTACTGGAAGCCGATTTTGCACAGTTTAAAGGCTTTGACATGGTTATAGGCGGTTCGCCTTGTACCTTTTGGAGCATAGCGAAAACCAATAGAGAGGTTGACAAGAGCGGTATAGGTTGGAAGCTTTTTATGTGCTTTTCAAACGCCGTAAAAATAATCAGACCAAAATGGTTTTTGTATGAAAATGTTGCTTCTATGCCGAACAGCATTAAAGCCTTTATTTCAGAGGAATTTGCTTGTGAGCCTGTTTTTATCAATTCGGCTTTATTATCGGCACAGCAACGAAAACGCCTGTACTGGACGAACATAAAAGGTGTTACACAGCCAAAGGACAAAGGGATTTTACTTGCGGATATTATCGAAAGCGGTTTACCCTTAAATCAAGAAAAATCTTGGTGCATGACCGCAAGATACGGCGGTGCGGTTTTTCCGCATGATTTTATCAGACATCAAAAAAGCATGATAGCAGAGCCGATTTTCAATGACTGTTCCGAAACGGACAGTCTTTTTTCTTGCCAATCTTTAGGGGCAGCACTCCGAACAAGAGAGGACAAAACAGGACGATACAAACGGATTGAAGTCCGAAAGGACGGCAAGTTAAACACGCTTACAACGGTTTTAACCGACAGCGTTGTTTGTGAGCCTGTTAAGCTCGGTGAGCTTGGCAAGGGCGGTCAAGGCTACAGGGTGTACAGCGTTTACGGCAAAACGATTTGTTTGTCGGCTAACGGCGGCGGTTTAGGGGCTAAAACAGGCCTTTATAAAATTGACTTGCCGGACGGTGATTATTACATTCGCAAGCTGACCCCCATTGAAGCGGAACGGTGTCAAACCTTGCCGTATGGCTATACGACATTAGGGATTGACGATAGCGGAAAGGAAGTAAATATCAGTAATACACAGAGGTATAAGTGCATTGGCAACGGTTGGACGGCTGATGTTATTTCTCATATTTTAGAACACATAAGGAGGTAAAAACACTATGGCAGATACGCCTAAAACTCCGTTAGGTAAAACGGCTGACAATAAGGAAGTGGGCGAAAAGCCCAATACTTCAAAAGCTCCGTTAGGTAAAACGGCTGATAATAAAGAAGTGGGCGAAAAGCCCGATACTTCAAAAGCTCCATTAGGCAAGACGGCTGATAATAAGGAAGTGGGCGAAAAGCCCGATACTTCCAAAACTCCGTTAGGTAAAACGGCTGATAATAAGGAAGTGGGCGAAAAGCCCGGCACTTCCAAAAATCCGCCGGACAAAAAGGCAAAAATTGTTGATTTTAAGCCTAAACCGAAAGGTAAAGAAGCAGGGGCAAAAGTGGCAGATACCAAACTTCCGACAGACAAAAAAGACCCTGTTAAGACGGACAAGGTGAGTTTAGCAGAGCAAAAGAAAAAGCTTGAAGCGGAATTGCGTGAAAAATATGGTATTCCGAAAACTGATAAATTTGTTGAGCCTTGGGTCGCTCCCGAACAAGAAACGGTTGTCAGAATACCGCATGAAAAGCTACACGCATTTAAAGACCACCCCTTTAATGTTGAGAAAAACGCTAAATACATGGCGTTTGTATCAAGCATTATAGCACAAGGCGTTACACAGCCTGTTATTGTTCGCCCCGACCAAAAGGGCGATTTTGAAATCATATCGGGTCATAGGCGAGATACAGCAAGTATTGACGCTAATATCCCTTATACCCCTTGTATTGTTCGTGCGCTTAATGACGAACAGGCAATACAGCAAATGGTTGAGGACAATGTAAATAATCGTGAAATCGGCACAATGGAGCTTGCCAGAGCGTTAAAAATGCAACTTGACGCCATTAAAAAACAGGGCGTAAAAAATGCTATTGCTCAACAGGACTTTACGGCTGATGTTCCCAAACGCTCAAATGAAATTATTGCGGGCCTTCAGGGACTCGAACCCCGGACCAACCGGTTATGAGCTATTATTAAGTCTTTTTGTAGCGTTTGGCAAGTGCTCGTAATTCGCAGTATCGCTACGTTTCAGCAGTTTTACTTCTTGTATTTTTTGTTCCTTGTTTATATTTTTTCGTAAAAGTAAGGCACAAATGAGGAACAATTATTTTGAAAAGTTTCTACCCACACATTATATAAATATCCGTAGATGTCATGAGGTTTCCTATTTGATATAGTGAAAATCACTTTTTCAGTGTCGCATATAAACTATTTAATACTTATATCTGATGTTGTTACTATAATGTTAAATTAATAATTGTTTTTTATCATAGGGTTTTTTATATTAAACGAATGGAGATTATTTAATATAAAGTTAAATATGTCTTTAAAAACGGCACAAGAAAAAAATTTGTTACTTTGTCCGCCGTTTTCGACATAAGCATCGTGGTTGCATCCCCCTTGGCAATACGCAAACAAACTGCACTCATCCAAACATTTTTTTCTTCTTTGTATCGAATTTACAGCTATATTTTCAAACCCTTTCGATTGATAAATATCCTTAATTGACTTAATATCTCTTATATTGCCGTAACAGAAATTTCGTTCGTAAAGTCTCGTGCATGGATATAAATCACCATTAATATCCATACTTATAAAACTTAATAAACACGATGCATTTGCACAATCTCGGTGCTTTCCGCCCATAGCCATAGAAAGATAATTTTCAAATGGTTGTAACTGTATAGAGCATTTTTCATCCTCAATCCAGTAACAGAAAAGGTCTTTCATTGCATTGCCAAAATCTTCGCAAGAATAATTTGAGTGTGAGTTAATCGTACCACAACCAAATATTGCATTCAATCTTACATCTATACCTAAATTGTTAAAATGACGATATGTTGATTTAAGATTTTTTAAATCCTCTTTTAGCACTACTTTAATAGCTCGCAAACGAAAACCGAAACACTTCAGCACATTAATCCCGTTTAATACCAACTCTGTTTGGCCTCTCGTTTCCTCATTGTTGTAGCCATCGTACGAAAACCCAATACCAAATTGATTTTCGACAAATAGTTTGGCATATTCATCTGTAAGAAGTGTTGCGTTTGTTTGGAGAGCGTTTGTAACTTTTACATTATAACGCTTTTCAATTTCAATGACATTCTTATAAAAATTTACCCCCAAAAGTAACGGTTCACCGCCATGCCAAATAAAATGCAACCAATCATAATCTTTTATAGTTTTTTTCATTAGCAAATCAACTAGTTCTGCCTCCATAAAATGATGATGATATTCATGACAAGCGTTATAGCAATAACTACATCGCAAATTACAATCGTTTGTTGTTTTTAATATTAAATTTATTTTAGTCATAATTTATTTGTTAGCCTAAGAATCATAATGAGCTGCCCATGCAGTTATCTCATCATTTAAAAATTCTTTAGATTGGTTAAAATATTTGCTTAAAGGAGTATCATCCTCACAAAAACTTTCTGATGGAGACGCCATCCAATCAGCATTTTCTGTACCCAAACACCCTTCGGTTTGGTTCTTATAACTAATTGCAAAGTTGTTTTCTGTTTTCATTTTTTTGTACCTCCCCAATTATTTTTTATCAACACGGAAAGTCCACGATTCTCGCCAATCCATCCAGAACGATAGACATTCAAAGCTTTTACATTTTTACAATCGTAAGAGTTATATTTATCCTTGTCATCGAATAATATTGCATCTTCTATAATCAGTTCTTCATTACATTTCAAACTAAAATTAAGTCCATATAAGGGGTCGAGATTTAATATATAGAAATTGCCATAAGTTTTATCAAAATTTTCTTGGATGTGATGTTCAACGACTATCTTTTCACAGTCTTTGAATTCTATTGGTATCTCAACTTCGCACAAACCATATTTATTGGGATTTGAAAAAAACACCGTCTTATTGATTTCACTATTATTTTCTGCAATTATGTGAGTTTTATCTGTTTTTGCTCCTCTTATATTACCATAGTTTTCTCTGCCGTTTTTATGTAGTGTGTATTTTATTGTTCCTGTAACAATTATATTTCCATTTTCATCTTGGTTAGCCTCAAAATTATAAAAAGAATTTGTCCGGTATAATTTATTTTTGATATTCAATACATCTTCTACAGAATCGTTAATAAATTCTTTTATGTCCGTGTGTATGCCATTGTTATCAATGTCCAGTATTTTAATTATATCCTCTTTTTTTTCCTCTTTATTTAAGGAAGATAAAAACCCTTTTTCTCTTATTACCTTTCTAATTATGTCAGTTGTAAAATCCTCAAAATCTTGTGTGTTTCTTGAAAAATCGTAAACTGCACTAATTATCAAAGCCAAACCAACGGTTTCAAATAATCGCGAAATAAGATATAACATAGAGTCTAAATTATAAGATTCAATTAATTGACTTACAACGAATGACAGTAACATTAACACGATACCAAAAATAAGTGGTCTTGTGAAAAATTTATTCCATTTCTTGCGCCCGTTTTCTTGCATTTTTGCCACTCCTTTATCTTATGATTGTCCCAACTATAGTAGCCTTTATTAAAAAATATAGTGAAACAATAATGAATTAAACCTATTTAAATTTATGAATATATTATAATTGTTGTACAATGTTAATCTCTATACTCTAATTCTACCATAACTCAATTTGCAAGTCAATCAAATGACTCCTATTTCGTCACATCCCACACAAACATCCACATCCATGGAGTTTTCCGCATAACACATTTTCCCCCAACTGCGCCCGCCCTCATGAGGTTTCCTAAAACGAACCCCTGTATCATACTTCTCGTCCTACCTTACCACACAAGCTTTCCACCCATTTCAATCCATTTTCAGCAGGTTACATGAGGTTATCCAAATCACACACGTTCAAGCAAGCAACATTCCCGCTCGTCAACACTCGCCATACTATATTTTGCATTCTCGCATGAATCTAACCGCTCCCGCTTTATCCTCAAATTTGCGCCTTGCGGATTGCTCCCGCCGAGCCATTTTAAATATTCCGCGTCCTCGCCGGTGAATGACTTAACCCTATAGTATGGGTCGAAGAACAACAGCCAGTCACGGTCATCGCCGTCAACACCTAATGCAAGCATATAATGAAAAGGAGCAGTTTTGGCTTTGCCTGCTTTGACACGCAGTAAAGCTACACCACCCCTGTTTATGCAGGATATTATCTTATTGCCACGCCGTAGGTGTATTTGCTCCTGTGGCAGATACTCACAGTCCAACGCAAATTTATCATTTGAAAAAGACTGTAACCACTGCATTATTAATTGAATCGCCAAGCCTGTTGTGCCGTTTTTTCCGTCTTCGCCGTATTGGTTTATGCTATCAAGCGAGTACAGCATTATCTTTTGAATAACCGCAGGTGGTATTTCGTCACGGCTAAACAAATATTGCAATGCGTTTATAAAAGTAGTAGGCACACAATCACAATTAGTTACTTGATACCGAAATGGAATTTTCACGATAAGTCCCATTTTTAATATTATTTTTACACTTATATTATAGCATAAGCGGAGAAACCTCACAACTCGCACGTTTCTCCGCCTATTGTGGCGCTTTTCACCGTATACGCTTACTTACCCCTACCCAAATAGCTTGCAAGCAACCTCGGAGCATTCTCGAGGGCTTCTATTTTACAGGATGCGTTTTACTTAACGTACCACGCTCTAATTCTTCATCTATTTGAACATTCATTACTATATTAGAATTAAATTCTATATCGGCGTCTATATAGCTAATGGAATCATAATTACCATAGCACCTTACTCTGGCGTTAAGTCCGTCCTCAAACTCAAAATTAATAGTGAACCAAGTTGAACCATCACGGAAATCGAGTTCGCATTTGCCCTCAAACGCCTTTTCACTATCATCAATGGATTTTGTTACCGCTTGCTCAATACCGTCCATATTATACACGACCCGAACCGAGTCGAACCTGTATGATTTTATATCGCTTATTTTCGATATTTTAGTTTTGCTTCTCACATTACTAGACCCTTCCCTAGTGTATATATCTGTACCCGCATCGCTTGTCAAAAATAGCGAATCATCGCTTATATCGTATGTACAGCGAAGAAATTCCACGCCGTCCTGATAAAACAGAAGATTATTATCGTCTATCTTATAGTCACCCAAAATATCACCTTCCCATGTGGAACGGTACGCAAATTTTCCATTTGAATAAAAGGTGAATGTATACATATTCAAATTGTTGCCCTTTTCCCATATGCCGACCAACTCATTTGTCGTACTTACCGTGCTGTCCGCACATCCAATAAGCAATAACAGCACTCCAACTGCAAGGATAATTGCCGTGATAGTTTTCTTCATTTCCAAGCCCTCCAATATATATTATTTTGAAAATATTTTACCACACGTTATGGGTTTTGTAAACCCTAATTGTGTTTTGACGTGGAGTAGCACCGCAAATGTATTAAAATAGTATAGAGGTGATAAACGATGAACTTTGGCGATAAACTGCGTGCATTGATAGAGGAACAAGGAGTGACCCAAAAAGAGCTGGCAACAAAGCTAAATATATCTCCGTCCACATTAGGAAATTACATACAGAACACCCGTGAACCTGATTTCAAGACCTTAAAATATCTCGCCGATTATTTTTCTGTTTCAATAGATTATCTTTTAGACCATCAAGCCAACGATACACCGAATCGTGCAGAAGATGAATTGCTACGCATTTTCCGTTCCCTGACATATGAGCAACAGGACATATACATCGAGCAGGGCAGAGTATTTGTCAAAGCGAATCAATTCATTAAATCTAAATAAGCGAAAGGAGCGGGATGTACTTCACACCCACTCCTATTTTTTGAACGCATTTGCAAGCCGTTCTCACGTATTTAATACAGTTACCTATATACGGACATAGACAGATAGCATTCAAACGACTGTGGCGCAGTTCTGCACCCTATTTGCATTTACTATAATTATACCGCTTAGACTTTTTCTTATTTTGATACTGTTTAACCGTATATTTATTTAAGCATATACCAGTATCCTCATCTATTATTTCAATCGTTTTACTATATGTACGCATTTTACCCCTTACGGTCTTCAGAGCAGTTTTGAATCTCATTTTTCGGATTTCGGGTGGAATCATGCCGTTACTACTGCTGTATATTTTTACCCCGCTTGGATATAGAGATAATCTTCCGCATTTGATAACCTGCTTTATTTCGGCGTTACCTTCTAAGTTCGTAATTTCTTTTTCAACTATCAAGTCAGGCGGTACATCCTTTATAAAGTCCTCATCAACTTCATCAACAGGAAGGTCAAAATGCGAACTCACATAGGATGCCGCCTTATTAATGTCTTTCAAAGACTGACATTTCGTTAAGCCAAAGCCCCACATCGGTTGTAACACGTCCTCGTTGTCGATAAATGGCGCTCTTCTTAAATCCATAAATTTTATGAGCAAATGGGCGTGCCAAGCATAGTGGTTTTTGCTCCCTTGCGGTTCTTTAACGCAGATAAACTCAATCCGTCCACAATCGCTTTCGTACTTCGTTCTGAATCGACCCATAAATTTTCTGAAATTATCATAAAATATTTTTGCGTCCCTCATTTCGGCGTATACAGTATCAAGCTGTTCCTGTGTAATATACTTTCGGGCAACACAGATTTCGCCTATTGTTTTATTCTTTTTTTTACCATGCAGGATATAGTTCATTTTTGCCCTCGCCTTTTGTCGCTTCGTAATCCATCCCTTTTTTAATAACATAAACTGCACTCCATAAGTAAGCGTAATAAACAGCTCACTTGCATTACCATAAAAATTATTGTTTATCAGTCGGCGTAATTTTTTATAAGACTTCCGTGCGCTTTCGGATGATTGCGCTCTGTTTTCGCTTGGTATAAAATCAAAGACCTCGCCTGTTTCGGTATTCACACAAGAGGATTTGGACATTTTCTTAATCCCATTTAACCCACTGCTTTTATTCGCAAGATGTTCTATCTCAACAGTACCATTATTCATATATACAACCGTGACAACCTGATTAGGAGTAATTTTATTTACTCTGTTTTTTTCAACCGTTATTACATTCATACTTTATCAATCCTTTACAATCTGATGTTGTTTCTATAATATAGGCTATTAATCTTTTGCAATCTGATGTTATTTCTACAAGGTAGATTAATACTAAACACTGATTAAAAGGTCGATAAAATAGAGCGATGCGTTCTTTAAGAAGAACGTGTTTTGAGCGATAATTTTATCGCTTCTTTTAACAGTGTTTAGTATAGTATAGGGGATATGAGATAGAGGACTTTTGATGTATCAAAAAAAGACACATCAAAAAGTCCCCCACAGTAATGGGCGCGGGTTTTTAGGAAGCATGGGCAACTCTTGTTGCGCCCATCCCAAGTATTTGAAAACAAGTTTCAAATACTTCCTAATCAACTGTCCCATAAGTATATCATCATTATATATTTATAAGCCATTAGGCTAATCGTCATTTATATCAGCTATGTTACTCATCAATTATACTTCTTAAAATCTCTTACGCCGTCTTTGCGTGGAGCGGGACTATCGCCAGTATCCAAGTAGTCGCAGAATTTCTCATAATTGATAAGACTTTTGTTCCCTGCCATAACAAAGCATATTTTACCTTGATGGCACAACTGACGGATAAAATGAACTGCAAGTCCACTCCGCTCGGCTGTCTGTTTGACGGTCAACATCGTAGCGCACATAATAACACCCCCCTTACTAATATTTTTTTGCTGTAGACAAATGCAAGTTATTCTGATATAATAGATATATAAGCACCACTATTTACTTGCTTATTTATTATATCGCAAGTTTTAACGGCTGTCAACAAAGTTTTGTATAATTCACAAAATACAAGATAACATATCAGAAAGGATTTGGTAATATGGAAAATGCAAGCGGATTCAAAGGCTATGAAAGTATCTTTGCAAAACGGTTTAGAGAATTAATGGAAACACCGCCAAAAACCTCGCAAGCTGAACTGGCAAAGCATACAGGGTGGACAAGACAAGCAATATCACAGTATAGGGATGGCACGATTTTGCCTAATGTTGAAAGACTACACATAATATGTAGTTACTTCGATGTGCCGAGCGATTACCTTTTGGGTCTTACGGATTCAAAAAGCAAAGACGTGACCGACCAATATATCCAAGACACACTCGGTCTTTCAAAGGAAGCTATCGAGAGTGTTAAAAAGGTATATCGCAAGCGTTTTCGCTATGACGTAGAATCGCCCCCGCATTACATTGACTTCGTAAATTATTTACTGGCAAACCCCAAATTTATGGAACGATACCCCGAACAAATGAACACCTATTTCAACAACAGATACGATGACAGCGAAACACAAACAAGCGATGACACAAAAGTTTCGAAGTATTGGGTTATAAATATTTATGAGGAATTAGTGGAAGGTTGCTACAATGATTTTATTAAACTTTTTCATGCGAATAAAAAAGGCAAACGGAAACCTGCGAAAAAATCAGAAAAAACTATATCCAAAATTGAGAACACCGAGGATTGATAATATTATTACGGAAAGGATTGGTGCAAATGGCAACAGTAAAAGAACGTAACGGCTCATACCTAATAAGATGTTCGGCTGGGTACAACACCGAGGGCGTTCAAATCAGAAAGACTATGACATGGAAGCCCGACCCCAAAATGAATGACAAGCAAAAAGAAAATGCGTTAAAAGATGTTATTGATGATTTTGAGGAGAAAGTCAAAGGTAAAAGGATTCTAAAAGGCAATGTCCGCTTTGCTGATTTTACACAAAGATGGCTCACCGAGTACGCTGAAAAACAGCTCGCTCCAAAAACCATATTGCATTACAAGAACCTACTGACACGCATTAATCAGTCGATAGGACACATGAAGCTAGATGACATAGAGCCTCCCGACCTATTAGAGTTCTATAATAAGCTGGGCGAAGATGGCGTTAGTGCGAGAGGTGGAAAGTTGTCGCCCAAAACCATACGAGAACACCACGCACTTATATCCTCCATACTCCGCACCGCCGTTGAGTGGCAGTATATATTATCCAACGTTGCAGAAAGAGTGAAGGCTCCTAGGGTTCCCCGCAAGGAATTGCAGTATTTAGACGAGAATGAAGCCAAGCGTGTAATCGAGTTGTTAGCTGACGAGGATTTGAAGTATTGCACCGCAATTATACTGCTTATATACTCGGGTATGCGCCGTGGGGAATTGTGCGGGTTAAGGTGGAGCGATATTGATTTTGAAAATAATATCGTATCAATACGGCGTGCCGCTCAATACCTGCCGAGAATCGGAGTAATCGTAAAAGAACCAAAAACAGCAACATCTATACGTCCGCTCAAATTAGCCACAGAAGCGTTTGTATTACTCAAGGCGTATAAAACATGGCAAGCAGAACAACGCCTAAAGCTGGGAAGCGCTTGGATAGATAACGATTATATATTTACCCAATGGAACGGCGAGATTATGCACCCCGACACATTAACAAGCTTCTTTTCAGACTTTGCTAAAAAGCACAATCTACCTGAGGGGACAGTGCTTCACAGCCTGCGCCATACGAACGCAACGCTCTTAATTGCGTGCGGTACTCCAATCCGTACAGTAGCAAACCGTTTAGGTCACGCAAATGCAAGCACTACAATTAATATATACACCCATGCCATACAGTCGGCAGATGCAAAAGCCGCTGAGGACTTAGGCGATATGCTGAATCCCACGAAGCGATTGCAAAAAGTATAGACGTTACTTCACGTATTTTCTTATAGAATCTAATAGCGATAAGGCACAAATGAGGAACAATCGCTCAATTATACATAATGGTTTATGAATATCAAAAACCCGCTATCCCTTACGGGAAGCGGGTTTGACGCTGGTGGGCCTTCAGGGACTCGAACCCCGGACCAACCGGTTATGAGCCGGTTGCTCTAACCAACTGAGCTAAAGGCCCCCATATCTCTTACTCGTATTGGGGGTTTGCTATCAGCGCTACCGTCTTTTTTGTCGCAGGAACAACTGACTGGCAAACTTTAATACTTATAAAAGTATAATGGATTTTTGGTTTGTTGTCAAGCTTTTTTTCGAATTTATTATAAAAAATTATGAAGCGTATATGATAAATTCGATAACAAAGCAACGTTAAGTGGTTCCGCACTCATATCACTCCATAATCCCGCGGTTCAGCTTTAAATCGATTATTTTTATCACACTTTCGTCTATGCGCTCTTCGGTTATACGCCCGCTCGATACCGCTGCGTTTATGCCGTAATACGCCGCGTTTAAGTCGGCGGGGATCAGCAAAACATCAACACCCGCCTCTATAGCCATAACTGCCGCCTCGCCCGATGAATATCGCCCTGTTATAGCGCCCATACTCAGCGAATCGGTTGTTACAAGCCCCTTGTATCCCAGCTCTCCCTTCAAAATATCGGTGATAATTATCTTTGAAAGCGATGCCGGTTTGCCCGACGGATCCACATTTACCGCCGACATATGCGACACCAAAACGAAATCTGCGTCCGCCTCTATCCCTGCCAAAAACGGCACAAACTCAGCCTCGCGCATCTCGTCTAACGTTCGTTTGCTTTCAGAATAGCCGTTGTGCGAATTTGCCTGCGTGCTTCCATGCCCCGGGAAATGTTTAAGCACAGCGCACACATTGCTTTCCTGCAAGCCCAAAACCACCTGCTTTACCATCTCCGCCGCAATCTCCGGGTCTTTGCCAAACGAGCGATCGCCAATTTCAGTATTATTTGGGTTTGTAAGGATGTCCGCAACGGGCGCAAAATCTACATTAAACCCCAATCCGCCGACCATGCCGCCCAGCTGTTTCCCAACATCATACGCCTTGCCCGCATCCTCGGAAGCGCCGATGGTTGCCATTGCAGGAATCTTCTCAAACCCCATATTTGAGTTGCCGCTAATCCTTGTTACGCGTCCGCCTTCTTCGTCTATGCCGATAAACAGCGGAATCTCGCTGTAATTCTGGGAATTTTCAATCATCTCTGCAATCTGCTCGCGGCTCTTAATATTCGGTGAAAAATAGATAATACCGCCTATGGGTTTTGCCTGCAACGCCGATTTTGTCGCTGCCCCTGCCTGCACAACGGTGCCTATACCTGTAAGCGATTCGGGCGTCGTAAATATCAGCTGATATATCTTCTCTTCAAGCGTCATATCTGCCACAATGTTTGCCGCGTCTCTGCGTACTTTCGGCTCAACCGTTGGTTCAGGTTCGGGTGTCGGCTCAGGCGTTGGCGTTTCGGTTGCAGTCGCAGAAGCAGACACCTCCGCCGTCGCCGATGCATCCGCCGCATTTTCTGTTTCTTGCGTATTAGCCTTGTTTATCAGGTTATTATACGCCAAAGCGCCTATTAAAAGCATGATAATCACAATAATAATAGGCAGCGCTATGCCGCGTTTTCTCTGTTCTTTTTGGCTTCTGTATCTATTCATGTTCTATCACATATCCAATCTTTCCAGGGTAATATCTTGTAACATCTGTTGCTGTGTCATTAAAATACCATACACCGTCAATCTTATGAAGCGCCAGCACATCTTCAATATCATCGCCGGACACATAGGTCGGCTCGCCCGGATACCACTTCGTGTAGGTGAATTTTTCGCCGGACAACCATTTCACATCATCCCAAAACTCATCATGATTCCTTATTGCACCTGTCCATATAACTTTAATGTCATTTTCGTCGGCAAGCGCTGTAACCTTGTTAAACTCCTCTTCGCTGTTTATACACACCAAATATCCGCCCGCTATTATCGCCTCGCTGTATGCTTCCAGCCATGTCGCGTCGGCTTTCACAATCGAATACGTATGCTCCGGCTCCGGAGTTGGCGACGGTGACGGCTTTGCAGATGGGGTAGACGACGGTCTTGCAGAAGGTGCCGCCGACGCCTTTGCAGCCGAATCTGTGGTCACAATGCCCTGCGTATTATTCGCTCCGTTCAGGTTTGCACCGTCATCGACACTTTTCCATGGCTTTGCTATTATCAAATAAAGAAGTGCGGCGCAAACGAGTACCACTGCTATGAGCAATAAGATCAGCGGCAAAAGGCTGTCTTTTTTCTTCGGCTTGTCATACGGCAGGGGAGGAGTCGGCGGCACCGGCGGCTGCGGTTGGTATATCGGTTGCGGCTGCGGTGTTGGGACATATATAGGCTGCTGCGGTTGATAGGTTTGTGCCGGCGTTTGTGTTTGCGGCGCTTGTGTGGGCGGAGAAGGTGACTGGTTGCCTGCCGATTGCGGTTCCTTATAATTCGCAGATTGCGCAGGCGGCTTAGCGTTTGTCGATTGCACTTGGTTCGGAGTCTGGTTCGTCGTTTGCTTATTGTTCGACATCGACCCGCCGTAATTATTCTGCTGATTTGGCAACAGCAGCTGCGTTTGTTCGTTCGCCGTGCCTGCAGCGTCTATATGCGTTCCGCATTTAACACAAAATGCAGCGGATTCTTCTATCTTTGCTCCACAGTTTACACAGAACATATATTTTCCCCCTTATTGCGTCATATTTCAATGTGTCCGATTTTGAATTCGATATAAAGCCATCTGTTATAATAACGGAAGAAACTGCTTGCAGTTTCAACACAGCATTTCAACGAAGCGGTGGATATGCCCACCGCTTATTGCGTTAATCGGAATCCGCCGCTTTCACTTTGTTTAGAAGCGGGGTCATCCTTAGCGTAGTTATATTGTACCGTTTACGACATGCGCTGTCAATGCAAAACAGCAAAAAATACATTTTTATGAAAAACAAGCAACCCTTATCGGATTGCTTGCGGATTGGTAAAATTCACATAAGCGGCTTAATGTTTCCGTCTGCATCCTCAATATCGCCGCCTATAATCGTTTCGTCGAAAAACAGCAGATTTGCATATACCTCCGACATATTATTTGCATAATTGGTAATGCTGTATGTATACAACATAGCGCGCCTGCCGCGGTATGCTGTGAGGTCAAAGCCTGCCTTTTTTTGAATTTCGTTGTATTTTTTGTATGTGTCGTCAAAAACAGCCGGTATTACCAGCTCTTTTGCCTCTATAAAGCCGCTTGTTTGATAGTTCAGTTTTTGCAAAAACTGCATAGCTTCAAGATTTTCGCCTTGACCGGGTTCTTTGCCGCCGATTGGCGCACCGCCGCGTATGTTTGCATTCGCCGTCCGCGCTTTCCTGCTGTCGGGCTGATACATAAACGTGATGGTCAGTATCATAATCAAGCACACACTTATCACATAGTATATCATCTGCTGCGATTTCAACATGATTTTTTCGCTCCTTTCGCAATACATAGCTGTTTGCCAATTTTAACGCAAACAATAATATATTATGCAGACATTACCATGTTTATTATCTTCAAAACTACAAAAACTTATTACGAGCGAATGATGAAAATGAGAAGTGTGCCGCAAAGAGTTGCGGCAATATATTATTCAGAAGGAGATAAGTCTGAAAGAATCCAAAAATGAAGAAAGTAGGTGACGAGTCCATGCGTAATTTTCATTATTTCTTGTGCAAAGTTGGCGTATGGGCATAATTATGACTTCAGTAATTGATAATATCGCTTTGGTATTTGCCATTATAGGCGGGCTTAACTGGGGCAGTATCGGAGTTTTCGGCGTCGATTTCGTTGGGCATATCACTGGCGGAAGCGGCAGTGTGCTTGCGCGAATCCTCTATGCAATAGTGGGACTCGCCGCACTTTGGTCCATAACGATACTGTTTAAGGAAAAAGTGCCGGAATCGTATGAGCAGCGCAGCCGATAATATTTACCTCAAATAGCAAAAGAAGCCGCTAAGCTTCATTAGCGGCTTCTTCTATTCGCATTATTTTGCTATCGTCTCCATAATATACTGCGCAAACTCCTCGCCTGTACAACCTGTGTCGCGGCCTGTAAGCGCAATCTTCTTTTCGGTATACATACACCTGTCGAGTGCGGCTTCCAGCTTATCCGCCTCCGCTTGGTAGCCGATATGGCTAAGCAGCATAACCGCCGCGCGTATGATACTGCATGGGTCTGCATACTGCGCTCTGCCTTCGTCTACCATTCTCGGCGCGCTGCCGTGGATCGCTTCAAACATCGAATAGCGCTTGCCAATGTTTGCGCTGCCCGCTGTACCAACGCCGCCCTGGAACTCCGCCGCTTCGTCGGTCAATATATCGCCGTATAGGTTTGGCAGCACCATAACCTGGAACTGTGTGCGGCGTTTCGGGTCGACCAGCTTTGCCGTCATGATGTCGATATACCAATCGTCCAGCTCAATCCCCGGATAATCCTTTGCAACCTCTTGGCATATATTTAAAAACTTGCCGTCTGTGGTTTTAACAACATTCGCCTTGGTAACAGCTGTAACCCTGGTTTTGCCGTTCTTTTTCGCGTATTCAAACGCCGCGCGGGCAATGCGCTCGCTGCCTTCGGTGGTAGTAACAACAAAATCTATCGCCAAATCGGCGTTTACATGTACGCCCTTGCTTCCCACAGCGTATGCGCCCTCGGTATTTTCGCGGTAGAATGTCCAATCGATGCCCTGCTCCGGCACCTTAACCGGGCGCACATTCGCAAACAGGTCAAGCTCCTTGCGCATCGCCACATTCGCGCTTTCGATATTAGGCCATCCGTCGCCCGCACGAGGGGTTGTTGTGGGGCCTTTTAGTATAACATGGCATTCCTTCAGCTCCGCAAGCACGTCATCGGGTATCGCTTTCATCGCCGCGGCGCGGTTTTCTATGGTTAAGCCGTCTATAACCTTAAATGCAACCTTACCTTTGGCAACCTCGCCCGCAAGCAAAAACTCCAAAATCTTGTGCGCGTGTTCAGTGATAAACGGACCGATGCCGTCGCCGCCGCATACGCCGATTACGATTTTGTCAAGCTTTGCATAGTCTACAAATTCCTTGTTTTGCTTCATGCTCTCTATACGCGCCAGCTGCTCAAGGATTAGTGCTTCAAATTTCTGTGTTGTTGGGTTTGATGTACACATAATATTCCTCCTAATATAGTAGATAGTTAAGTAGTAAACAGTAAATAATAACTTTATATAGTGTATCAGAATTTGATTCTGTTTTCAACACATTTTTAATTTTGTTTTGCGCTTAATCGTCCAGATGCGGGTTGTGATGCACGATGCGGTTCCTGTGTTGTATTCTGTCGCTGTATGCGCTCACAAACTTACCGATTTCGGCTACAATTGTTGGTATAACTGCCAATGCGGCAGATAGAATCCAATGCCGCAAGCCTATTGTCACCATGCCGAATACATTCGCTAGTACAGGGATAAACACCAGCAACGCAAACACCGCAATCATTATAAGCGCGCTCCAAACCAGTTTGGGATTATTTCTATCCGAACGCTTAAACATAGACTGTCTGCTCCGAACGGTGAATACATGCAAGATCGAGGACCAGCCCACAACAAGGAAGCTCATCGTCTGTCCAATCTCATGTGCAGGGGCATATATATCTGACATCGCCACAGATGTGCCGACATAGTAGCCAATCCATGCGACGATTACAAACGCGATTGTTTGGCATGCGATTACAAACTGCAGACCTGTAAACAAACTCTCGTTTCGCCCGATGGGTTTTCGTGTCATAATGCGCGGGTCGGATTTTTCTTTTGCCAGCTGCAAGCCTGGTATACCGTCGCCAAGCACATTGATAAGCAGCAGCATGATAGGTGTGAGCGGCATCTTCCAGCCAATCATCTGTGCGCCGAGCATGATGATGATTTCGGAAAAATTGCAAACCAGCAGGAAATACACAGTTTTGCGGATATTCGAAAACACATCGCGCCCTTTATGCACTGCCTCTATAATCGTGCTGAAATTATCGTCTGTGAGGATCATATCCGACGCGCTTTTCGCAACCTCTGTGCCTGTGATACCCATCGACACGCCGATATCCGCCGCTTTCAGCGCGGGCGCATCGTTCACACCATCGCCTGTCATCGCCACAACCTCGTCGTGCTCCTGCCATGCTTCAACAATACGTATCTTATCCTCCGGCGACACGCGCGCATACACGGAATACTGCGATATATTGTCTATCAAATCGTCGTCGCTCATCTCCGAAAGCTCCGCGCCTGTCATAATCTTATCGCCGTTAGAAATCAAGCCAATCTGTTTTGCAATCGCCTCGGCTGTAACGGCATGGTCGCCTGTAATCATAACTGTGCGTATGCCCGCCTTTTTCGCCAGCGCGATCGCTTCCGCGCATTCAACACGCGGCGGGTCTATAATGCCGATAATACCCTCGAAAGTAAGCCCGCTTTCCAGCTCGCCACGGCTGTCCTCCGGCGGTAGTGTGTCGATATGCTTGCTTCCGAGTGCGATAACGCGAAAGGCATCCTTCGCGAATGTGTCGTGCATGGTATTCCTTGCGTCTATGCTCTCCTGCGATGCATTTCCAAACGGCACTCTGTCGAACGCGCCCTTGGTAAGCACAAGATACCCGCCGTCGGGGCATTCGTGTACAGTCGTCATCATCTTGCGTTCGGAGGAGAACGATATCTCCGCCACACGCGGGAATTGCCGTTCCAGTTCGTTTTTATCTATACCCTTTTCGCCAAGCAGACGCAAGATTGCCTTTTCGGTCGGGTCGCCGATAATCTCGGGATTCCCATCCGCATCTGTTTGCACAACGGCGTTGCTCGCCAGCGCAAGCTTGCTGATAAAATCTATCTGTTTCGGGGAAAACTCCGCCGTATCTTCATATGCTTCCTCATCGCCCTGCCAGAGCCGCTTTATCGTCATACGGTTCTGCGTGAGCGTTCCTGTTTTATCTGTGCATATAACAGACGTGCTTCCAAGCGTTTCGACAGCGGGCAGCTTTCGTATCAGCGCGTTTTTCTTTACCATCTCTGTCACGCCGTGGGACAGCGCAAGCGTTACAATCAGCGACAGCGTTTCCGGCACAGCGGCAACGGCGAGCGAAACCGCAACAAACACCATTTCCCACAAATCCGCACCGTTGCGCAAGCCTATAGCAAACATTGCAAACGCCGAAATCACGGCGATGCCGCTTATCGTCTTGCCAACCTTATCCAGCCGCACTTGCAGTGGCGTTTTCAGCTTCTGGGTATCGTTTAAATATCCTGCTATATGCCCGATTTGGGTGTCCATACCTGTTGACGTAACAACCGCCTTTGCGCTCCCGGCTGTTACCAAACATCCCGAAAACAGCATATTGAGCTGGTCGGCGGCAATCACCTTGCCTGTAAGCTCGGCATCCGCGTCTTTCGCGGAAGGTTCGCTCTCGCCTGTTAGGATGGATTCATCCACCGAAAGGTCGTTGCCCGCAAGCAAACGAGCGTCGGCAGGTATAAGGTCGCCTGTTTTCAGCAGGATGATATCGCCCGGCACAAGCTCTGTCGATTCAAGCTCTGTCTGAATCCCATCGCGAAGCGCCATACATACAGGGCTGTTGAGGTCTTTCAGCGCGCTCAGTGATTTTTCGGCATTGCGCTCCTGGGTTATCGCCAGCACCATGTTGAGGATAACAACGCCCATTATAACGATAAATTCCACATACCCTTCGTCGTGATAAATCCCCATCGCAAGCGATATACCTGCCGCAATGATTAGTATAATTGTGGAGATATCGCGCAGGTTGTGCAGGATTTTCTTTACGATACCCTCGCTCTTCTGTTCGTCGAATTGGTTTTTGCCGTATTCCCTCTGTTTTTCCGCAATCGCGCTCGATTGCAAACCCAATTCCGCGTTTGTGTCCAGTTCCTTCAATAAAATATTTCTGTTTTTTTCATAATATTGCATTAGGTCACCTCTTTTAATGGATTTTGTGTTGCATTATAGATGGAATATAACAAAAAGGGGATCCCGGGTCAAGTCCGGGATGACGGCGCGGGAATGCAGCCGTCATTGCAGGCTCGACCCGCAATCCCCTACAGATTTCGGAATCCCTAACTATTCTCTCTCGTATAATTCAGCAATCCGCCCGCAAGCATCATCTTTTGCTGACGCTCGGACAGCACGATCTCAACATCATACTTTTCATTTTTGGTCATATTATTTACAACAAGCTCGCCGCCCGCTGTAATCTGCGACGGCGCGTTCTCTATCAAAAGCACGTCGAACTGATCAATCCTGTCGTAATCCGACTCATTCACAAACGTCATCGGCAGTATGCCCGAATTTACCAGGTTTGCCGCATGTATACGCGCGAAGCTCTTTGCGATAACGCCTTTCACACCCAAATACAGCGGAGCCAGCGCCGCATGTTCGCGCGACGAGCCTTGACCGTAGTTCGCGCCGGCAACGATAAATCCACCGCCGTTGTCCTTCGCGTTTTTCGGGAAATTCGGGTCGCACGGCACAAGGCAATACTCCGACAAATACGGCACGTTCGAACGATACGGCAGAAGCTTCGCGTTCGACGGCATAATATGGTCTGTTGTGATATTATCCTCAACCTTAATCAGCGCCTTGCCCTCTACGTTTTGGGGCATCTTCACATTAATCGGGAACGGCTTGATATTCGGACCGCGTACAACCTCGACATCCGCGCTCTTCGCAGCCGGAGCAAGCACCATATTGTCGTTTATCAAGAATTCCTTCGGCTGCTCAATCACCGCCGCCGCGCCGAGAGTGCGCGGGTCTGTCATCACGCCCGCAATCGCGCTCGCCGCCGCAACCTCGGGGCTAACAAGGTATACCTGCGCGGAAACTGTGCCGCTTCTGCCTTCAAAGTTGCGGTTAAATGTACGCAGCGACACCGCGTCGGTCTTTGGCGACTGCCCCATACCAATACACGGTCCGCATGCCGATTCGAGTATGCGCGCGCCCGCCGCAATCATGTCTGCCAGTGCGCCGTTCTTCGCAATCATGTTAAACACCTGCTTAGAGCCGGGCGATATTACCAAGCTCACATCGGGATGTACCGTTTTGCCCTTGAGTATATGCGCAACCTTCATCATATCCATATACGACGAGTTTGTGCACGAGCCGATCGCCACCTGGTCAACCTTGATCGCGCCGATATCCTCGATGGTTTTAACGTTGTCCGGGCTGTGCGGGCATGCCGCCATAGGCTTTAATTCGCTCAAATCTATCGTAATCTCTTCATCGTAAACCGCGTCTGCGTCGGGGGCAAGCGCCGTCCAATCGCATTCTCTGCCCTGCGCACGCATAAATTCGCGCGTAATCTCGTCGCTTGGGAATATCGACGTTGTAGCGCCCAGCTCCGCGCCCATATTTGTAATCGTCGCGCGCTCCGGCACTGTTAGCGTAGCAAGCGCATCGCCTACATATTCCATAACCTTCGCCACGCCGCCTTTAACGCTTAGCCTGCGCAATACTTCAAGTATAATATCCTTCGCCGCAACCCACGGCGATAATTTGCCTGTTAAGTTAATCTTACACACTTTCGGCATAACGACATAGTATGCGCCGCCGCCCATCGCAACCGCAACGTCCAAGCCGCCCGCGCCGATTGCGAGCATACCGATGCCGCCGCCTGTAGGGGTATGGCTGTCTGAACCAAGCAGCGTCATGCCCGGCACGCCGAAACGTTCGAGCTGTACCTGGTGGCATATGCCGTTGCCCGGCTTCGAGAAATATACGCCGTGCTTCGCTGTCACAGTTTGTATGTATTTATGGTCGTCGGCGTTTTCAAAGCCCGACTGTATGGTGTTGTGGTCGATATACGCCACAGATTTCTTCGTCTTCACCCTGTCGATACCCATCGCCTCGAATTGCAGGTATGCCATCGTTCCTGTTGAATCCTGCGTCAAGGTTTGGTCGATGCGGATAGATATCTCGCTCCCTGCAGTCATTTCGCCCGATACGAGATGTTCTTTAATGATTTTTTGCGTTAGGTTCAGTCCCATATTTACATCCTCCATAAATTCATTTTAATCACTTTCATATTTTACACAATAATTCGATGATTGTCAAACGGCATTTCGCACAAACTTTGTCGTTTTTGTTGATATTGCGCGTGTTGCGTGGTATAATGAGTCCACAGACGAATTTCAAGATGATTTCATTGAATCCTGCGCCCGCAGGTGCTATTAGTTCAAAATCATGTTATAATATTGTTAGAATTATGCATCTACTCTAATACAAGGAGGAAACACAATGCACCCAATCGCTTTTATCCTTTTACTTTTAGCCACCATAGCGTTTCTTTTAAGCTATATGATTCGCGGTTTTGCAATACTCAGATTCAGCAAGAGGTATGACCTCGGAAAAGGCTGGGCGGGATTTGTGCCTGTTTTGAGCGAGTATCAGCTGGGCAGTATCGCCGGCAATGTTAAAATCGGCAAGATGACGGTACGCCGCACCGGGCTATGGATGGCTCTGCGCCCCATACTTGTTGCCGTAACAGCTATGACAATCTCTATACTTGCTACTACAAACAACGCCGTGCTTATCGCGAAGCTGGGTGGCTCGGAAAACACCCATCAGCTGCTGCTTCTTATGAACTCGCTGTACGGATGGCTGCTAACGCTGCTCGCGGTGCTTTATGTGCTTATGGTTATATACAGTGTGTTCTACTACATGGTGTTGAGTAAGATATTCGCGAATTATCACGACAACTCGAGTGTTACGCTTTATGTGGTGCTGAGCATATTTGTGCCGCTTGTAGAGCCGTTTTTGCTGTTTTGGCACAGCTTTAAAAAACCGATTTATACGGTATCTACAGTTGTTGAGGCAGATTACACGCAAGAGCCGGATTTGTCGGTAGAGTAGCCGCGGTATGGTTTAGCAAATAGTGTATTAATTATGGAAGGACAGGTACTAATATGAAAAAATTTATAAGTTTTGCCCTTTTTCTGGTGATGCTAATCTCCATTTGCACGCCATCCGCCTTCACAACCGCATACGCCGACGATACGATATATGTGTACATAAACAACGAGCAAATATTCTTTGACCAACCGCCGATTATTGTGAACGAGCGAACGATGGTTCCTATTCGTGCGATATCGGAGGCGTTCGATGCGGAGGTTACATGGGACGGCGACACACGCGCAATCGGTATCACGCTTGATGATGTCAATATCATGCTTGCGATAGATAACACCACAGCGATGGTAAACGGCAAAACGCTGAATCTTGACCAGCCGCCGCTTATTGTAAACGGGCGAACATTGGTCCCAATCCGCTTTGTGTCGGAGGCGTTTGGTGCGGAGGTTGAATGGAACGATATGATGCGCGCCGCATTTATATACCTGGACCAACGCCCATACTACGCTCAAAAGATGAAATCCGCGCTGGCAGGTCGGTTTGAAGAGGATATCGAGGTTACAGAAGAGCTGATTCTGTTGTTTATGAAGTATTATGATACCTTCTCACATGAGATGGATTTTATGCCGGATTTCGAATTTTCAGGCGCTATACCGTGGGAAGATTTAGCGTTGTATGTCTATCTGAATACGATGCAAACAGATACAAACGACGAAGACAGCTATATTATTTCGCGGCAGAGGTTTGATGATACTGTAAACCGTCTGTTTGGCGGGCTTGACTATGAGCATCAATCTACAGGTGCGCTTAATCTTACCGAAAACGGATATATGCCTACAGGATGGGGGCTACATTTCACCTCATATTTTCGGCTTAGAGAATTGTCAGTTGACGCAAAGGGCATATACACAGCAACGTTTGACGAGCTTGTGGTAGAAGACTGGGATGCCATGTCTTTTTACGACAGAGATGCTTCTGTCGGCGGCAATATCGCCGAACTGATAAGTCGCGCGGGCGACCGCGATATACGTCTGCACGACGTTATCGCAGAGTTGTTTGTGATGCCCGAATACACCGAGGTTATAGATGTGTACAGAACGTTTGAAGTTGTATTTTTCATTGCCGAAAGCGACGATTCCGCATTTACATATCTTTCGAGCAAGGCGCTTGAGTTTTATTGATTCGATTCACACGCATACAAAGCCCCGCTTGATATTAAGCGGGGCTTTTCAGTCCGCAAAATCTCATGATTGACTTGCTACATCAATCGTGATAGAATGGAAATCGGATTACAATACTAAGTATCATATAATATAACAGGGGGGCTGGTATATTTATGGCAAGAGCTGATGGTAAGAGGGTTAAAAATCTTCCGTATTTCGACGCGCTTATACCGCATATTATGGACAAAAGGACAGATTCTACCAACTATGTGAAGGACGAGTTCGATATCACCGAGCTGAGCGCGTATATCCGCCAGCTGCGCAACCAAGGCGTTAAGATCGGCATTATGGACTTTATGATGACATGTATTGCGCAGACGATTTTGGACTATCCTGTGCTTAGCAGGTTTATTGCCAACAAAAAGGTGTATATGCGCAACTATAACGCCATATCGCTGACTGTGTTGAAGCGGGCAGACAAAACAGATATCAAGGAAACCGTTATTAAAATCTATTTCGAGCCCGGCGACGATCTGTTTTCTATCACCAAAAAGATAGAGGAGTCTGTTGCGGTAAACACCCAAGAAGACACGCAAAACCGCATGGATAAATTTATAGACAAGATTATGGGTATGCCGCTTATACCAGGCATGCTGGTGTGGCTGCTGAAATTTGCAGACAGACACGGCTTTCTGCCTAAGTCCATCGTGAACCTGAGCCCGTTTCACACCACGGTTTTTGTGTCTAATATGGGTTCGATCAACATGAGCTATGTATATCATCATCTGTATGAATTTGGCACAACAAGCCTGTTTATGACGATGGGCAAGCCCAAGCGTGTGGCGTTTCCGGACGGCAAAACCCACCGTATTATGCCTGTTTCGTTTTCGATAGACGAGCGGATTTGCCCCGGAGCGGGTTTTGCGAAGTGTTTGGCAGATTTAAAGAAGTATATGGAGCATCCGGAGGCACTGCAAAAGGCGATGACAGGCGGCAAAGAACCTGCGGCTGAGGAGCAGGATATTGAACAAATGGTAGTTGTGTGATAAATTAATTCTGTAGGCGGGTTGCATAGTATGCAACCCGCCTGTCTTGGATTCCGATATCATTAAAAGGCAGATTGCCATCCGCCCCTACAAAACATCATATTCATCTACAAACAGCGACAACGCCTCCACAAACTCGGCGATTTCGCTGTTTTTTGCAAGCACACGAAACAAATACGCCGTTGTTTCCACAAACCTCTCGTCCAGCTCGTTGGGCATACACGCCCTTGCAAGCGGACACATAGACCTGCCGCGCGGGTCCATAATAACCTGCGTTGGCTGCCCTTTTTTCATATACGGCACCAGCGGGAATATCCTGCACGCAAGCGGTCTTTTGCGCCTGTCGCATGTGCCGTCGCATATCGCGATCAGCGCCGCTTTGTTATTCGCGCCGTAGCGAAACTCCGACGGCTCTATGCGCATATCGGTATCCGCCAGCATTACTTGTTCATGCGGAAACAGATACATGCCCGCATCCTGCTGACCGCCATCGCCGCAACACGCACTGCCGCACAGCTTGCCGCAGTCTGCGGGCAGGGGAGTGAGCGTGCCTAACAGGCGGTATGCTTGGGTGTATAGTTCTTGTGGGGTCATGTGATTTGCTCCTTTTATTTTATCATTGTAGGGTGCGGCTTCCCAGACGCATCGCCGCACAAGTCAAGGATACCTAAAACGGTGCGTCAAGGATGCCGCACCCTACTGCAATCCGACAACTATCACCGCACCGCGTCATCCTTATCATATCCCGCCTCAATCTTCGCGCCATCCGCATATACCGACAAATCGGCGCCGGTAAACGCCGCGTCGGGGCGCATACATACCTTGACCTGCGAGAACGAATACGCATAGCGCAGGCATCCAACGCTGTCCAGCCCCATATGCCAGCCGTATATAAAACCGCTCAAAAACGCGTCGCCCGCGCCAACGGTGGTCATCACCTTAACATCCTGCACAGGAACGCGGAAGATATCGCCTGCGCATACAGCAAGCGCACCGCGGCTGCCCATAGAAACAAGCACATTCTCCACACCGCTGTGGTATATCTCCATCGCGGCGTCGGCAACATCGCCCATCTTGGCGCACTTTATACCGAAGGTGGTCTCAAGCTCGTGCAGGTTCGGCTTGATGATAAACGGCTTCGCCTCTATCGCCCTGCTTAGCGGCACACCGTGGCAATCTACCGACACCTTCGCGCCCGCCTCGCCTGCAATCATGGCGAGCTCGTAGTATATATCCTTGCTCACCTCCGGCGGCAAGCTGCCCGCCAGCGCGATAAGCTTGCTCTCTTTTGCAAGTATCGCCGTCTTTTCGCGCAATTTGGCGATATGCCCGCACGACGGCGAACCTCCGTCGAAGTTGATATCTGTATACGTCTCATTTTTTAAGTCTATAAGCTTGATATTTGTGCGCACGTTATAGTCCACAGGCACAAAATCGCAATGCACGCCTTCGTGTTTCAGCTCGTTTTCAATATACGCGCCGTCAATCCCGCCGATTACGCCGAAGCAGGTTGTTGGTATGCCGCACCGCACCAGCATCCGCGCCACATTCACGCCCTTCGAGCCGGGCGTGCGGCAATTTCCGTGCGACAAGTTTACGTTATTCAGCGCAAAATCGTCTACAAACACGGTATAGTCTATCGCCGGATTGAGCGTTAGGGTACAGATTTTATCTTTCATTGATAAATCAATCCTTTCCGGTGGTTTACAGTAACTCGCCCTTCGCCGCCGTATATACAGCATCAAACGGCACGTTGTTCTCGCGTGCAATCCGAGCCACATCCTCGTACTCGGGTGATACCTTTGCGATGTTGCCGAAATGTGATACCTTTGCGTGAACATCCCCCCACGGCGTTGGCGCATCCACAATCTCGCGTCTCAGTACATGCCTCGACGCGGTGTATCTGCGTATGCCGATGGTCGGCGTATGCGTAAAGAGGATATCTTCAAGCCTATCTGCGTCCTGATCCTTGCAAAGCACACTCAGCATAATGCCCGGACGGTTTTTCTTCATATAAATAGGCGTATAGAACACATCAAGTGCGCCGGTTTTGGAAAGTTCCTCCATCGCAAACCCTGCATTCTCGCCTGTCATATCGTCGATATTGGTTTCAAGCACAACAACCTCGTCTGTCGTTTCGTCCGACGCGTCTGCATCGCCGAAAAATACGCGCAAAAGGTTCGGCGTTGCGAAATTCTTCTTGCCTGCACCGTAGCCGATCTTCGCGCTGCGTATGCTCGGCATATTGCCCTGCTTCTGCGCAAGCGCCGCTACAATGCCCGCGCCTGTCGGGGTTATCAGCTCACTTTCGATATCCACACTGCGCATACACAGCCCTGCATCGCCCAAAATCTGCGCTGTGGCGGGAACGGGAACGGGTATCAGCCCATGTTGACACTTCACAAACCCATGCCCCTCGCTGAGCGGCGAACATTCGATGCGCTCTGCGCCGAGCATATCGACAAGCACCGCCGTGCCGACGATATCTACAATGGAATCCACTGCGCCGACTTCGTGGAAGTGAACATCTGCTATATCCGTACCATGCACCTTTGCTTCGGCTTCCGCGATAACTGTGAATATATCCGCCGCAATGCGTTTTGCGTTTTCCGATATACCGCTGTCTTGGATGATTCCCGTGATATCGCCCAAATTCCTGCCGTGGCAATGGTCGCCGTGATGCTCGTGGTGATGTTCATGCACCTGCACATCGACATCCGTGGCGGCAATGCCGTTTTTCTGCGTTTTGCCTATATGTAAATTGTATTCGTGAAAATTCAGTTTAGACATCTCCGCCAAAAATGCAGTGTGCGATACGATGCCCAAATCCAGCAATGCCGCCAGACACATATCGCCGCTGATGCCCGAAAAGCAGTCGAAGTATAGTGTTTTCATTAAATAAGCTCCTGTTTTTTTGTGTATAATTCAAAGACGCACAACCGTGCGCCTTTGAGAATTACTTTAAATATTTTTTACGCATAAAATTGCACGCCTATGCATACAACGGGCATTTCGCGCACAACGCCGCAACGCGCGTTCTGATTTCGTCTGCCTTGGTCTCAAACTCGGCGATCGTCAGCTTTATCAGCTTCGCAATCTCGACCATCTCTTCTTCCTTAAAACCGCGCGATGTAGCCGCCGGTGTGCCGATACGGATACCGCTGGTGATAAACGGACTTTTGGTGTCAAACGGTATCGCGTTTTTATTTACAGTGATGCAAACCTCGTCGAGCATCTTTTCCGCTTCCTTGCCTGTAACGCCCATATCTGTGAGGTCAACAAGCATCAGGTGGTTGTCTGTGCCGTCGCTCACAAGCTTGAAGCCTTGGTTTTTCAGCTCATTTGCCAGCGCCGCCGCGTTCTTCTTAATCTGCTCTTGATATTTCTTAAACTCGGGCGAAAGCGCCTCTTTAAAGCATACAGCCTTCGACGCGATGGTGTGCATCAGCGGTCCGCCCTGGATGCCCGGGAAGATAGCCTTGTCCACCGCTTTTGCGTGCTCTTCTTTGCAGAGTATCAAGCCGCCGCGCGGTCCGCGGAGGGTCTTGTGTGTTGTTGTAGTAACAAAATCCGCGCACGGCACAGGGTTTGCGTGCAATCCTGCCGCCACAAGTCCTGCGATATGCGCCATATCTACCATAAAGTATGCGCCGACCTCTTTTGCGATTTCGGCAAACTTTTCAAAATCTATATTACGCGGATACGCGCTTGCGCCTGCAAGTATCATCTTCGGCTTGCACTCCAGCGCCAAACGGCGAACCTCTTCGTAGTCTATAACATTTTCAGTTTCGCTCACACCATAAGGCACGATATTGTAGTATTTGCCCGAAATGTTTACAGGGCTGCCGTGGCTCAGATGCCCGCCATGTGCGAGGCTCATGCTCAGCACGGTGTCGCCCGGGTTCAATACAGCGAAGAATACCGCCATATTTGCCTGCGCGCCCGAATGCGGCTGAACATTTGCATGGTCTGCGCCGAACAGCTCCTTTGCGCGCTCTATCGCCAAGGTTTCAACGATATCAACATACTCGCATCCGCCGTAGTAGCGTTTGCCGGGGTAACCTTCCGCATATTTGTTTGTCAGCGGTGTGCCGCAAGCTTCCATAACAGCCTCGCTCACAAAGTTTTCAGACGCGATAAGCTCTATCTTATTCTGCTGGCGCCCAACCTCCTGCATAACCGCCGCATAGATCTCTGCATCGTTTTTTTGAAGATTTTCGAAATGAAACATAACTTTCCCACCCTTTCGTATTGTCCGGAATGTTTTAGATTATCGCGCTGCTTTTGCGCGTTAATCTAAAACTTCCCTGTTTGAACACCTTTCCTTCGAATTCGAAAGATTTTCATTCAAACAGTTCCTCCTGTGTATTTGAATTGATTTTTACAATATATATTATACTTAAAAATCTTCACATTCGCAAGCTTTTTTGATATAATTCATTATATATATACAAAGAATCGGAAAAGTTTTAGAAAAGAGGTCTGCCCTATGACAAAAAAACAACGCTACGAAGCCGCCCGCAATACGTTTGATATGCTGTATCCCGACGCGGAATGCTCGCTTCAGCATGCCGACGCATGGCCGCTGCTTGTGTCTGCCATTCTTGCCACACAATGCACAGATAAGCGGGTGAATATGGTGACACCTGCCCTGTTTGAGCGTTATCCCGACGTATATGCGTTTGCGGAGGCGGATGAGCTTGAGGTGCAGGGGTATATCCGTTCCACGGGATTTTACAACAACAAAGCAAAAAACATCGTCGCCTCCGCACGGATGCTGCGCGATATATACGGAGGCAATGTGCCGGACGAGATAGAGCTGCTTACCGCCCTGCCCGGAGTTGGGCGCAAGATTGCCAACCTCGTTGTGGGCGATATATTCGGCAAACCTGCGGTTGTGGTAGACACCCACGCAAAACGTATAACGTATCGGCTGGGGCTGACAAAGAACACCGACCCGACCAAGATAGAGTTCGATTTGCGCAAGATTATACCGCCGCAGGAGGGCGCGCGTTTTTGCCATCAGCTCGTGCTGTTTGGCAGGGATGTATGCGTTGCGCGTGGTCCGCGGTGTGCGGAGTGCGCAATGCGGGAATGGTGCAATGGAGTTGAGAGTAAATAGTCTATAATAAATAGTAGTATTACAGCATACCAATCAACCGCGCCACGCTCGCAAACGCAAAGCATACCGCCATCCCAACCACTGTCGGTATCGCTATAGCAACCAGCGTCCATTTCAGGCTCTGCGTCTCTTTTTTAATTGTCAGACACGTTGTCGAGCAAGGCCAGTGCATCAGCGAAAACAGCATTACACTCATAGCTGTGACCCATGTCCAGCCGTTGGCTGTAAGCAGCTGTTTCAGCGCTGTCAGGCTAGACAATTCCGTCAGACTGCCCGATGCCATATACGCCATTATGATGATAGGAATAACAATCTCGTTTGCCGGAAATCCGAGGATAAACGCAAGCAGGATTATGCCGTCTAACCCCAGCGTCCGCGCGAATGGGTCGAGAAATCCTGCACAGTGCGCCAATATCGTCGTATTGCCGATGCATATATTCGCCATCAGCCATATTACCAATCCCGCCGGTGCCGCAACAGATACGGCGCGACCCAGCACAAACAAGGTTCTGTCGAGCATAGAGCGCACCATAACCTTGCCGATTTGCGGCTTGCGGTACGGCGGAAGCTCCAGCACGAACGACGACGGCATGCCTTTCAGCATGGTTTTAGATAGAATCTTCGACACCGCGAATGTCATCATAACGCCGAGCATAATGACCGCTGTAAGGATTGCGGCGGACAGGATTGACGAGCCTATGCCCACCGTTGCGCCTATGAAAAACATGGATATTACAGCCGTAAGCGTCGGGAATCTGCCGTTGCATGGCACAAAGCTGTTCGTTATAATCGCGATTAGCCGCTCCCTCGGCGAATCTATGATGCGGCATCCTACCACGCCTACTGCGTTGCAGCCGAAGCCCATACACATCGTCAGCGCCTGTTTGCCGCATGCACAGCACTTTTTAAAACACTTATCCAGATTAAACGCAATCCTCGGCAAAACGCCGGCATCCTCGAGCAGCGTAAACAGCGGAAAAAATATCGCCATAGGGGGAAGCATTACCGCCACTACCCAGGCGACGACGCGGTACACGCCCAAAACCAGCATATCACACAAAAACTGCGGTATCCCAACCCATTCGACAAATGCCATCAGATAATCTTCCGCCCGAAACAGGAAATCGCCGAGCGCCTGCGACGGATAGTTCGCGCCGACGATTGTGAGCCAAAACACACCCAGCAACGCCAAAACCATGATCGGAAACGCCGTCCATTTGCCTGTCAGAATGCGGTCTATCTTAAAATCACGGCGCCTGTAGTCCGCGTCTTCGAGCCATACCGCCTCTCTGCATATATCCGCCGCCGTATGGGCTATCGCCGCCGCGATATCGTCTTGAGTTTGGCTGTTTTTCGGATATTGCGCATATAGCGCAGCATGTTTCGGCATCCCGGCAACGCGCTCCACAGCGTCCATCAACGCATCCAGCCCCTTTTTACCTCGTGCCGCTGTGCCGACAACGGGGATACCCAGCCTTTCGGATATCGCGTCTAGGTCAATATGTATCCGCTTTTTTTTCGCTTCATCCATCAAATTCACACACACAACCACATTCGCCGCAATCGCCATAGTTTGAAGCACGAGATTCATGCTCCGCTCCAAACACGTTGCGTCGCATACGATAACAACCGCATCGGCATCGCCCGAGCAGATATAATCGCGCGCCGATTCCTCCTCCGCCGAATGCGATATCAGCGAATAACAGCCGGGCAGGTCTACTATTGTGCATGTGCGCCCGTTGTGTTTGCAATATCCTCGCGCGTTTTCGACAGTCTTGCCTGACCAATTGCCCGTATGCTGGCGAAGCCCTGTCAGCTCGTTGAACACCGTGCTTTTGCCCACATTCGGGTTGCCGCCGAGGGCGATTGTGTATGTAGAATCCTCATTTGACCGCATTATAATACCTCTCTTTATAGAAATTGAACCCACACACATGCCGAATCCTCACACCGCAGCGCAATCACCGCGCCTTGTATCAGAAACGCTGTAGGGTCGCCAAGCGGACTTTGGCGGATACACCGCACCTCCGCCCCGACCGTTAAGCCCAGCGCGTTAAGTCTGCGCCGCATATTATTTGTTGCGCGGATATCTGTTACAACGGCGGTTTCGCCCTGCGGCAGCTCCGATAAATTGCCAATATTATGCATATATATGCCCTTCTTAAAATTAATTCTTGCTATTTACTTATTTATGCGTCCGCCTATTGATTTGTTACCCGCATTCTGTTAATATATAGAATATCAAGCAAAAAAGGAGAGGTTATTATGAAACAAAACCACAAAATCGCGATCTCAATACTTCTGGTTATGCTGACCTTAGCATCCGCAATTTCTACCGCCATCGCGGCGGATGCATCCTGGAGCAAGGCTTCAGACTGGGCTGTGCCTGAGTTGCAAAAGGCGCTTGACGCGGGGATATACCCTGCCAAGCTGCTGAATATGGATATGACTAAGGACATTACAAGAGCCGAGTTTGCCGCTGTTGCGGTTAGGCTCTACGAGGTGCTGTCCGGCACAACCGCGGCGGAGGCTCCGCAGGATACCTTTACCGATACCAAGGATGCAGACGTGCTCAAGGCGTATGCGGCGGATTTGGTGGGCGGTATTGGCGACGGACTTTTCGACCCAAACGGCTTGCTAAACCGCGAACAGGCGGCTGCCATGCTCTCGCGCGTATATAAAAAGGTTAAATGGGAAGGCTGGACGCTGGAAAGCGACGCGAGCTACACCGCCAACTCGCTGGATATAGCGGACGCGCCGACCTTCGGCGACAGCGGCGCGGTTGCGGACTGGGCTTCGAAATCCGTATTGTTTATGTCTAAATACGGCATTGTAAACGGAGTGGGCGACGGTTTTGCGCCGCAGGGCAGCGCGGCAAGAGAGCAAGCACTGGCGATAGCGGTGCGCCTGTTTGACGCATACCCGACAATTCAAGACGGCGGACCCGTACAACCGGCTGAACCGGAGATACCGGTGGCGGAGTTTGTTATGGAAGTTGGGCGTAATCCTACAAGTGCTCCTGGTGTACCAGTAATCGTTATACTTCAAGATATCATTATTGGCGAAAAAGTATTTAATAGAGGGAAAACATTCCCTCTTGAAAAAGAATCGACAGAAGAATTCGGAATGGTCATATACGCTTGGAAATTGTATAAGCTTTCGCCGGAATGGTATAGAGTGATAGACTATATCAATGGCAGCGAATACTAATCCTCAAACTCAAAAAAGGCATATACGGCGGATTGTTTCCGCTGCGTATGCCTTTTTTTGTGCGTGTAGGGGTTCCATCCCCACCGCAATTTTGATATAATCGGGAGCGGGCGGAGCAAGCGCCGCCCCTACAAAAACATTGCTTTCCTGCCGATTTTCTGCTAATATATAGGAAAGAATTGCAATCGGAGGGATGCACTATGAAAGATTTTCCGCTTATGCAGTCGCTGGTCGGCGAAAGCTTAAAAGAATCCGACCTGGAAACAGTAGACTGCTATATACATAAAAAAATGGGGCTTTTTATACCCAGTACAGGCAAGTGCAAATATGCGGAGAGGGATTTTCACACGCACCCGTCGTATATGGTCGTTATCATGTTTTCGCTCGACGATTTGGATTTCACGCCTGCTGTCGAGCTGAAACGCAGCCACTACCTCGCGACTGTCACATCGCCCGGTGTGCCGCATTGCGATGTCGCCGAAGGGTTTACTCATTACTACAGCGTCCTTTTCGACCCTGCGTATTTCGAAGAGCAGTTTGGGCTGTATACCGCCGACGCGCCCGATTTTAATATGAAGCAGTTCCCGCTTTGCAGTGATATCTTAAAGGCGCTGAACACCTTCGCATTTGAATACAGCAAAAATATGCAAAACTCCGATATCACACTGGATTCGCAGGCGACGATTATCACACACTGGGTTATACGCAGTATCCTGGGCGAAAACCTGGATTTGCGCCCTGTTTCAACAGAGTATTCCGTGGCGCGCGCGCAGCACTATATAGAACAGCATTTCAGCGACGAGATTAGCGTTGAGCAGCTTGCCGAATTGGGGCATATCTCTGTTTCGGGCTTCAATCGGGCGTTTAAGAAGGAGATGTACACAACGCCTATAGAGTATCTGATAGGCGTGCGGGTGGAGAAGGCGAAGGTACTGCTTCGGAGGAAGGATATCCCTATAACAGAGGTTGCAGCACGGTGCGGATTCGGCAGCAGCGCGCATTTTTCCACAAGCTTCAAGCGGCTCACAAATGTGACCCCGTCGGAGTATAGGAATGCATATGAAGGGTAGAATTATCAGAAGCTGACTGTTTTTTCAAACTTCTTAGGCGGATTATGAAAGATATAAATGATATTTTGGGTTAAAATAGACGTACTATTAGAAATCGGAGGGATATATTATGCTAACAAAAAATGAAATGTTTCAGCTTATGAACGCAAACCCTGTGTTCCATCTTGCGACCGCGGAAGGCGACCAGCCAAGGGTACGTGGTATGCTTCTGTTTCGGGCAGACGACGGCGGCATCATCTTCCACACCTCTTCCGCGAAGGATGTGTTTGCGCAGATGAAGCAAAACCCAAAGGCGGAGCTGTGTTTCCAAGGCGACGGCGCTCAGATCAGGGTTTCGGGTGTGCTTGAGCAGGTAGAAGACGCCGCGCTTCGCGAGGAGGTATTCGCTCACCCCAGCCGTGTGTTTTTGCAGGCGTGGAAGGAACGCGGGATAGACGGACATTTGCAAATTTTCCGTATGAAAAACGGAACCGCCACAGCATGGTCGATGGAAACGAATTTCGACGATAAGGAATTTGTTACGCTTTAGGGTTAGGCAACAAAAAACGGCATATGCGGCGGATTATTTCCGTTGCATATGCCGTTTTTGTTTGTTATTTATATCGTATCAAACTGTGATTCAGCGAAAAGAACGATAAATCGGCGTCGAAATACACATATCCGTCCGAGACCGTGGTTTCGTATATACCGCCCTCATAGCGGTTTTTGCTGTCCCAGGTGTTGTCTATAATCACCCAGCGCTCGCCGACATACGCCTCATTCCAGTCGTGGTTTGCTTCGGAGGCGGCAAGTTTTTCATCGTCCCACTCATTCCCGTCTATCCCAAGCGCATAGCCCTCTGCCATAACGCACGGTATGCCCTGCGCAAGAACAAGCGCCCGCGTCAGCCGCGCATAGCCGGTGCATTTGGTGCGGCGGCTTTTCAGTATATCGTCCGGGTCGGTGAATTGCTCCGCTGTAGATACGTCGTTGTCGTAGTATATATTGCTGCATACCCAGTCGTGTATTGCCGCGAGTTTTTCGTAGTCCGTTGCGCAGTCGGCGGTTATCTCGTCTGACAGCTTCTGCACTTCGTCGCTTATATAAACCCACTCGTCCGGCACGGTTGATTTCGCCGACATATACACCTCATAGTTCCGCTGGTATATATCCTGCCGCCGCTCAAACTGCCAATTTTCGCCCCGAACGATTGCCACGCTGTCATACACCCAGCTTGCGAACGAGCCGTATTCTTCGCCGTTTGCATATATCTGCACCTTTAGCCGCGCAAGCTCTGTGGCAGGCACAGCCGCTGCTATACTAAACGGCTCCCCGGCGATTGTTTCAAATGTTTGCTGATACACAGTCCTGTCTTCCGAATCCGAAGCCTGCGGATTTTCAAACACTATCATGATATAGCTTTTGTTGGGGTTGTGGGTAATCCCTTCTATTATAATATAATCTTCTATAATATAGCCGTCGGCATCCTCTGCGCCGCCGTGGCTTATGCCTATCTCCACAAACTCGTTTTCGTAGAGCGATGTGCGCAGTGTTTCCGACGGCGGCGCAAGCTCCGCTACCTCTATCGGCTGCGGCGGGGCATTCACAATCCCGTTATACCAAAAAAACACCGCTATACATGTAAGCAGTATTATGCATATCGTCAATGCTTCGTGTCGGCGCATTGGGGACCTCCATAAATTTGAGATAATATTTCGATTTTGTGTCGTAGGGTGCGGCTTCTCAGACGCGCCGTCTGCGAGAACACAACGGTGCGTCAAGGATGCCGCGCCCTACGTCCAAATGTCATGTTTTAAGATTTACACAGCCGTAGGGGTACACAGCGTAATTACCAAACGTCATCCGCACAAATATTATTTCTTCAAAACCTTAATCTTCTTCGCAATCTCCATAACAAACAGCGGCACAAACGCCAATCCCAGCCCGATCATATACAGCTTAAACGGAAGGTATATCATGCCAAACGCCACATTTACAGGTGTGAGCATCACAAGCGCCACAAGCAATACAGACAGCGTCGCCGCACAGTTCAGGTTGCGGTTTGTGAAAAATCCGATATCAAACAGCGAATGCTCGGAACGCATATTATACGCTTGAACCAGCTGTGTGAGCGCGAGTATCATAAACGCAAGCGTCTGTCCGCCTTCGAGCGAGCCTGTTGCAGCCATACCAACCCGCAAGCCGATAAGTGTTAACGCCGCAAACATACAACCCTGCAGAAGCACGCGCAAGCCAAGTCCGCCTGCGAAGATGCCCTCGTTTTTAGGCTTTGGCTTATGCCCCATAATATCGTTTTCGACAGCCTCTGTGCCAAGCGCGATCGCCGGCAAGCTGTCTGTTACAAGGTTTATCCAAAGCAGCTGCATCGAAAGCAGCGCAGGTATATGCCATATCAGCATCGCGGCGAATATGGTTATAACCTCGCCGATGTTGGTGCCGAGCAAGAAGCCCACAACCTTCTTGATATTTGCGTATATGCCGCGCCCTTCGCGCACCGCGTCAACGATTGTCGCGAAGTTGTCGTCTGTAAGCGTCATATCTGCCGCGCCTTTTGCAACGTCTGTACCTGTTATACCCATAGCACAGCCGATATCCGCTGCCTTGAGCGCAGGCGCATCGTTTACGCCGTCGCCTGTCATCGCAACAACGCGCTCCTTTTTTTGCCATGCCTTAACAATACGAATCTTGTTTTCGGGCGATACGCGCGCATATACGGAGATGTTCTCCACCTCGGCATCCAGCAATTCCTCGCTCATAGTGTCCAGCTCCGTGCCTGTAATAGACTTATCGCCCGCGCTCATCATACCCAGCTCCTGCGCGATCGCCGACGCCGTTACAACATGGTCGCCTGTAATCATAACCGGCTTGATACCCGCCTTGCGGCATATATCTACAGCGGCTTTAACTTCCGGGCGCGGCGGGTCTATCATGCCGACCAATCCCATAAATGTTAACTCTTTTTCAATATTTTGCGGCGAGATATCGGCAGGGAGCATATCGCCCAAGTCGCGCCAGCCTATCGCCAGCACCCTAAGCGCCGATTTTGCCATCTTATCATTCGCCTGCATCGCAAGCGCGGTTTCGCCTTTAACGCAACGCTCCGCCAAGATATCGGGCGCACCTTTTACTATGGCGATATACACACCGTCTATACGGTTTATGGTTGTCATAAGCTTTCTGTCGGAATCGAACGGAATATCCGCCTCGCGCGGACACTCGGCGTTTATCGCGTCCTTTGGCATACCGTTTTTATGCGCCGCCAGCACGATTGCCGTTTCGGTCGGGTCGCCGATATGCTGTTCGCCGCCGTTTTCGAAGTTCACAGAACCGTCGCAGCACAGCGCCGCATATTTTAGCAGACTAAGCGCCTTGTCGGACAGCTTATGCATATCCTCGGCATCAGCCGCGCCGTCTGTGTATGTCTTCACAAGCGTCATGCGGTTTTGGGTGAGCGTGCCTGTTTTGTCGGAGCATATAACCGAAGCACTGCCCAGCGTTTCTACGGCGGGAAGGCTTCTAATAATTGCGTTCTTCTTCACCATACGCTGTACGCCAATCGAAAGCACGATCGTAACCACCGCGGGCAAGCCTTCCGGGATTGCGGACACAGCAAGCGACACCGCAGTCATAAACATCTCCATAGGGTCTATGCCGTTGATCAGCCCAACCGCAAATATTACGGCGCAAGCCGCAAGCGCAACAAGCCCGAGGTATTTGCCCAGCTGAGCCAGCTTCTTTTGCAGCGGCGTTTGTGCGTTTGTTTCCGCGTCCAGCAGCCCCGCAATACGCCCCATCTCGGTGTCCATCCCCGTTGCGGTAACAACAGCTGTCGCCGCACCGTAGGTTATACTGCATCCTGAAAAGATCATATTGTGGCGGTCTCCTATCGCCGCTTTTTCGTCCACAGCGTCGTCTGCGTTTTTCTCGGACGGCACAGATTCGCCTGTTAGCGCCGATTCCTCCGACTTCAGGCTGGAACTGCGCAGAAGCCGCGCGTCTGCAGGTACAGAATCGCCCGCCTCGAGCCGTATGATATCGCCCGGCACAAGCTCGTATGCCTCTATAACGCTCTCCTGCCCGTTGCGCAAAACCTTTGCATGCGGCGCAGACATGTTTTTAAGCGCCTCGAGCGCCTTTTCAGCTTTGCTCTCCTGCATCATACCCAGTATTGCGTTGAGGATTACGATTAGCAGTATAAGCGACGGCTCAAAAAACTCCTTGGGATGCCCTTCGATAACCGCTATCGCAAACGAAACTGCGGCGGCGGCTATGAGGATAAGTATCATCGCGTCCTTAAACTGGGCGATAAACCGCTGGAAATTAGACTTCTTTTTCGCCTCTTTGAGTCGATTTTCGCCGTATTGCTCAATACGCTCCTGCACTTGGCTGCTCGCCAGTCCGTTTTTTGCATCGGCAGACAGGTGCTTGATCACCGATTCCGAGCTTTCACTGTAAAAGTTCAATATTCTCTCTCCTTCTGTGTGTATAGGTGTATAGAATTCTTGATTCAGCACTAGTATAACATATTATTTTCCTATATAATAGATAAAAAATCGAAAATTTTTAAAAACATTTTGTAAATATTCAAAAAACGCTTGCAAAAATCAAATGGTTGTGCTAGAATGATATAGCTTAATAACTGTTTATGTAATGTAGGAGGTGTGATATATATGGCAAAGTGTGAAGTATGCGGCAAAGGCGTATCGTTCGGAATCAAGGTGAGCCACTCTCACAGACGAAGCAATCGTATGTGGAAAGCGAATGTTAGAAGCATCAAAGCTGTTGTTAACGGTACATCAAAGACTGTTAAGATTTGTAGCAGATGTCTTCGTTCCGGCAAAATACAGCGTGCAGTTTAATATTGCAAGTAAGATGAATTCATAAAATGTTCTCCAAGCATATATGCTTTTGCGCATATGCTTCGGAGGACATTTTTTTGCGAGCATTTATGCTTGACATCGCTGCATTTGATATGATATTCTTTACGTAAAAGACAATATATGCTATGACAAAAGGCAATAATACAATCTTAGGAGGTTTAAACTATGTTATGTGTTAAATGCGGCTCGGAGGTAAGCCCGGGCGAAAAATTTTGCACACACTGCGGCGAACGCGTTCTTTCGGAAACAGCGGATGTTGCGGGAGCAGCAGTCCCCGTTGTGTCGGCATTCGCTCCTGCGCAAGAATCGGCTCCAATCCCCGTGCAGGCACCACCCGCTCCGGAGTCGGCATATGCTTCTGCTCCGGTGCAAGCGCCTGTTCAGCCGCCTGTCTATGCTCAACAGCAGCCATATGCTCCTACGCCCACTAAGGTTCCAAAACCCAAAAAAGAGCGGAGAAGCGGCGGGCTGAAATTTCGGCTGTTGCAGGTACCTGTTGGTATCATCCTTGCCGGACTTATGTTCTTTTTCATTTTTATGGAAGGCACGGTTTCTATCAGCACACTGGGCAGCGAACATTTTGCGGGAAGCGGTTTTTCGTTGTTTCATATTATCAGCACCCTTATGTTTGGAACAGGACGCTTTAATCCGTCGGTGTTATCCATCGCTATGGGCGCTTCAGCACTGTTGTTTATCGCCGCTGCGTCTGTTTTTTGGCTGATTTCGGCGCTGGCTGCGCTTATACACAAGGGCGAAAACGGTATGCGCCGTATATCTGTCATATTGACCTTCATCGCGCTGGCAATGTCTTGCGCACTGCCTCCGATGGCATACAGATTCGTTCCGCAGTTTAAATACATATATGCAAGAAACGCAACCGTGTTGGTAGAAAATGTGAGCGGAGTATCCGGCGTTCTCATATACGTTTGGGCGGGCGTTGTGGCTCTGCTTACGGTTGTTCTGTGGGTCCTCGCTTTCAAATGCAATAAAAAGGAAAGATTGGTGACCGAAAATGAAAAATAAAAAGAATAATAACGCATATACTTCAAATGAAAATACAAAACCAAAGAAGAGCGGATGGAAAGGCGGCGTAAATATTGCGCTATCTATCCTGCTGGTATTCGGCATACTGATTTCGAGCTTCGGCGGATACACCCTTGCAAAAAGCCTTAGCGAAACACCTGCCGGAGTGCAAGCGCAGACAACAGCACCCGGACAGCTGCCCACAGACGACGAAGACATCGTTCCGTTTACAGATATCCCCGGCGGCGACGGGCTGAACAACGAGATGACCTTGCTGGACACTGTAAAGGTGTTTTCGGACAGCGATGCGATGGCTATAAACGCCTCCATCACAAGCATCGAGCGCTTAGACAGCTCTTTTGAAAACGGAGAAAAGCTGGAGATCAAGCTGTCGAAGTCTCAGGAAGAGCTTTTCAACGACCTGCGCCGCGGCGATACCTTCGTTTTGGAAGGCGACCCGGAATCTCCCTTTGGCGATACCTACATATTAAAGGTTGACAGCATATACAGCTCGAACGACGAGACAACCCTTCGCACAACACAGCCGTATTTCGACGAAGTGTTTGACTCAGTCGCGCTGAATATCAACGAGCCTCTGCGCGAGGATAACCTGGTTGCATCATCGGCGGCGCCCGGTGTGGAGCTGCACTTCGGCAATATCGACGAGGAATTTGGGCTTACAGAAGCGGCTTCGGGGCTGAACACACGGTATGCCGCGACCGAATATGCGTATGAGTTTGCAGACCCTATTTTTACAATCGACTTTGATATGAAAAAGGCGACCGATGACGATGACGACGATTCCGGAGTGCTGGAAACCGACCCGCTTCATTGGGATTTCAAAGCATCGGGAAAATTCGGCATAAAGGATTTAAGGGCATATATGATATATGATATGCCTGCTCCGCTGCAGTTCAACGAGCTGTTTTTTGGAGTACGAGGCGAAAAGTTTGTCGAGATTGATATCAGCGCAGACTTAAACGCATCGTTCGGCGCGAAAGCGACATCCATCAAGAAAAATATTTTGGGCCTAGACATTAAGGCATCGGCGCTCGACGAAAAGCTGATTCCCCTTGGCATATGGCAGTTTGCCGGCACAACGCCTATGTATATCACGAATCCCCAATACAAAAAATTGCGCATTATGCCGTCTATCTTCTTTATGCTTTATATGGATGCGGAGGGAAACATAAGCTTTGAAACAACCGCGTCGTTCCAAAGAGTAAACGACACCTTCAACGGCGGATTGCGCCTGTTTGAAGACGGCAAGCCCGTTATGAAGATGGAAAGCTATCCGTATAATGTGGGCAACAAGGGTGAAGCGGAAGAAGTTCAAGACGTTTGGAGCATTGAGTCGCAATTAGAAGCACGTACCGAAATCACGATGTTGGGCGGTTCTGTTTTGTTTTGCATCGCAGGTTTGAATATCGGCGAAATCGGATTGTTCCGCCTGGGGTTGGAAGCAGAGGGAAAAATCGGGGTAAAAGCAAGCAGCGACAAAGGGCTGGAAACGCCTACTCCGCAAAATTCCTCTTTATATTTGCGAGGATTTGTAAAACTGATAGAGGTCAATGTTCGGCTGAAAGCAAGCGCAGAGTTTTTCAGACGCAACTGGAGCGGCGGATTCGACTTCAACCACTGTTTAGTCGATATTACACTGTTCCTGCTTGGAAACATGCCTTCTAAATACACACCTGCACAGCCTGTTTCGTCTAAGCCGCATCCGGATTTGTTTGACTCCGCGCTCACGCTGGTATGCGATGTGTCCGGCTCAATGGACAGCTCCACAGGCACAGGCGAGTCTAAGCTTGCGGCGTTGAAAGAGGCGGGCAGCGTTATTACAAAGATGGTAAAGGGCGGGAACGAGCAGCATACGGGCAATTATGGTATTGGTGTGGTGCAGTTTGCAAGCAACGCCAAAACACTGGCATTTCCGCATATTGATTACTCGTTTATCGAGCAATGTATACAATCTATGCACGACGGCGGCGGCACAAATATCGCTTCCGGGCTGGAACTCGGTATTGAGCAGCTTGACAATATTGAGGCAGACAGCAAGGTTATTATCCTGATGACAGACGGGCAAGACGGCAATCATTCGGAAATATTGAAGCAGGCGGAGGACGCAAAAGCCAAGGGCATACGCGTTTTCACCGTCGGATTCGGGCGCGATGCCGACGAAAAAATACTAACACAGATTGCAGATGTGACTGACGGCGTGTATCTCTTTGCGGATACAGACAATATCGTTGGTATCATTGCAAGCTTTATGTATGCGCAGCAAGCCTCGGATTCTGAGGTGCTTGCAGACGAGCAGGGCACAGTTGCCCAAGGCGAAAAAACGGAGGTGGTGTCGTTTGAGGTGCCGGACAAATCCGGTAATCTGAACGGTAACTTATACTGGCCGGGTTCGATTTTGAAGCTGATTTTGGTAGACCCGAACGGGCGCGCTGTAGACGAAAACTATCCGGGCGCGGAGATAGATAAATCCAGCACCCTTGAAACGGTTGTTATTGAAGACCCGATACCGGGAAGCTGGGGTTTGCAGGTTGAGGGTATTGAAACCTCATACGACGAAGAGCCGTATTACGCGATTACCGCGTTTAAAGATGTGGAGCGCGCAGGCTTGGAAACGCCAAAGCTGAGTTCGCTAAACCTGCTTGGCGCATACTGCATTCCTGTTGGGTTGTTTATGATATTGATAAGCGTTCTGCTGTTGGTGTTTGTGAATGGCAAGAAGCGCAAGAAGGCTTAGATAGCAAAAAAATAGGCGGTCGGCACTTGTGATACAGTGCCGACCGCTGTTTTTGCTCGTATTTCGTATATCCTACTGCTGCGATGAGGTTTTTGTGCTTTTCATATAGCATAGGGTAAGGAGCGCTGCGCCTGTGATAAGACATGCAGCTCCTACGATTGCTACACCAATGTATGCCATATAGTCTGTTCTTGAAAACGCACTGCCAAGCCCGAACGGACCATATACAACCAAAATTGTCCCCCAAATTTTCATAGCTTTGCCTTCGGTTATTTTCTTATTTAGCATTATAAGAGCAACACCGACGATTATGCCGGCTACTCCGGAGGCTATAAGAACTCCGTCACAAAAGAATGCCGAACTAGGCATAAGACAAACAAATGTAATAAATGCCCCTAAAACTATTGAGATAGCACCGCCAATTTTCATAATCATTCTCCTCGTTTTTTTATTTTCATAAATATTAGAATTAACCCAACAACCAGTAGTATTGAACCGATAACACCTACCTTTACAGGATCATTATAATCTTCAGGAAGAGGTACGCCGGTCTTGGATATCATCCAGGGCATTGAAACCCCATAAAAGAGAAAAAACGCACCGATCCCTGTCATAATAAAGCCTAATACTTTTAAGAAAAGTTTCATGAAATCCACTCCGTTTCTTTGTTTTTCTATTGTTTTCTAAACAACATCTTTAAACCGGATACACTTTCTACAAGCATTGCGTTGCCATCAATTTTCCCTGTTGTTATTGAGCCGTATATATCTATTTTCACCGTATTATCTATTGATGAAAAGGTATATGTGCCGTCTACAGGAAAGCCAAGCGTGTAGTGCTCTACGGTATCTGCCGCAAATACATAAACATCTTCGGCGCTTACCAAGATTTCAAGTTGCTCCGCGGTCCATTCGCTTCCGTCGTCATGGTATGCGGCTTCGAAAGCCCAGCTTGTGCCTGCGAGTGGGTTGTTTTCGGCTGCATTGCCTGCGGTTGGTGCGGGAGTTGGGGTTGCTGTTGGTGCTGTGGTTGGGGATGGAGTTGCCGTTGAAGCAGGGCTGGCGGAAGGGGTAGCCTCTGCCGTCGCTTGCGTGTCATTGTCTGCGCTATCTGTTGTGTTGTCCGAGGAAGTACATGCCGCCATAGAGAGAGCCAATACTAATGCTAGTGCGAAAATACTAAGTTTTTTCATAATCTTTCCTCCTATTATTTTATATTATTTATAGTAGCATAAGCGCTGTTGCACACTTATCTTCTGCGATATTGGTATGAATCCAAGCTGGTGCTATCCGAAAATGTTAATGTGTCATAGTCGGGGCTGACGTTGACTATTGATGAAAGCCCGGATTCATCAGGAACCATTGTTAATGTATGACCATCTAGGGTATATGTTCCTCGTCGCACCATAGTATTATTGCGAGGGTCGTATACTTCGACGGTTCCTCCATCTGTAAATTGAAGATATGCATCTCTGAGAACATCGAGCGAAGCATCGTCTGGCATATTGCTGGGGGGCACAAGATAATATTTTCCGGACAGTGGATTTTGTGGCGTCGTATCGTCTTTAGCACCGCATCCTGTCAATCCACATACAAATATGCATATTATTACACCGATTATTATGAGCCTTGCTGTCGTTTTTGCTTTCTTCTTCATAAATCTTCCTCCTAATATTCATTTATGCATTTCCGCAAAAGGTGTACCTTTTGCGGAAACAAAAATATAGCAAATTGCATAAATTTGCGGCGCATATCACAAATAAAATAGAAATTATGACATTTTTTATAACAACTATTGACAGATTTCACCGCCGGTGATACTATTATAGAGCAGTCCGCAAAAGGTACACCTTTTGCGGACTGCTCTATTTTTATATAATAGATTCAAAAAATAAGGGGTTGCTATCAATGACTGAATCTATTACAAAAAACACCTACGCGCTCATTCGGGTATCTACAAAAGAGCAAAACGAGGCAAGGCAGTTGGTTGCTATGAAAAAACTCGGCATTTTGCGCAAGAATATTACTGTTGAAAAGGAAAGCGGCAAAAGCGCAGACAGAAAAAAGTATCACAGCCTTGTGAAAAAATTAGACGAGGGCGATATCCTCTATATCGAAAATATAGACCGCCTAAGCAGAGACTACGACGGGATTATTGGCGAATGGCACAAGCTCACAAGCCGCAAAGGCGTTATCGTAAAGGTTTTGGACACTCCAATACTCGACACAGACCAAAAGGACAGCGCTTTGCTGGATAAATTTATACGCAATATCTTACTGCATACCTTCGCGTATCAGGCTGAAAGCGAGTGGCATAAGATTAAAAATCGGCAAGCGCAAGGGATTGCTGTTGCCAGAGCGGAAGGCAAACATCTGGGGCGTCCGAAGTCTAAAATAGAAAAAACGAAGATGGAGATTGCCCGCCAATACTTAAATAACGAAATCACCTTCGACGCCGCCTTAAACGCGCTGAAAATGAAAAAATCGGCGTTCTATGATTTGGTCAGACGAACAGAAGAAGCTTAATTAAATGGTATTTGAGCAAAAAAGTACGGTCGGCACTGCAAACAGCTGCCGACCGCTTTTTTATGATGTTCTCCTACAACAACCCATTTGCTCTTTCGCATACTTCGTATATCTCGTCATACTTGGCGTTGATAAGCGGAGCGAGCTTTGCCGCTTTTTTCGCATACTTCGATTTGTATAGATAGTATGGAAGCGCCCAGCCGATGAATGCGGGTATCGCGAGGATTATACACAGTGGGATTAGCGGAGGGGTTGCAACAACGGCGAAAACCGAACCTGCCATAAACGCGGTGCCGATTAATCCGACGGTAAATGCTATGATTGTTGCGCTGTCTGCCTTGGATTTTTCCATGCTTGTAATCTCGGCTATACACGCTTCAAACTGCCGCTGCAGGCGCGTAAGTTCCGCCTTGTTTCTAATCATCCTGTCGCGCTTAAACTTTAAGGTTACAGCGCCCAAACCGATTGGCGGCGCGCCGGCTTTATCCAGCATCCAGCCGAAATTGCGATATCCGTCCACATACATAGACTCCATCTCGTGGTCCACTGTTATATCCCGATACTCATACCCCACGAAACTGCTGTTGTTTACATTGTTTTCCATAATGAAATCTCCTTTTCAATTTTGTTTATAGCAATTTGTATTATGCGACATTTTTCAGTGTCTGCGCTTCACACTCCGGCTCTTCCGCCGCAAGATAAGAATACAGCCACCCGTTTTTGCGTTTGAGCGATAAGTATGCGCTCGCGGCGGCGACCAATGCGCCGCATGTATCTACAATCAAATCCTTCATCGTATCCAGCAGGGCGGCTTTTCCTGCAAGCGCTGTGCCGTCTTCCAGCAGGAATTTTTGCATATTCAGCCCGAGTATGCTGTCGCCCGCGAATTCGTATATCTCCCAAAATGCGCCGATGCAAAGCGCGAAACATACAGCGGCTATTGCGGCGAATGTTGGAGAAGCGAGTTTTTCGCAATTTTTGCTTTTCAAAAACACAACAAGCAATATACTCCCAAGCATCCCGATCATAACGCCGCTTCCGAAATGGAGTATACTGTCCCATATGGGGAGCTTGTAGTAGAGCGAAAACACCTCGCCAAGCACTGTTGCACACAGGATAAACAGATAGTAGCAAGCGCATAGGGTTTTTGGCAATTCGATTCGCGTCAGCTTTTTAATCAGAATCGGAATTTTGAGCGCCACAGTTCCCAAAATGCATTGGATTAGCGACAATCTCAGCTTGGGCGACGCCGGGTTCATCTGGATAACCGGCAATCCCGAATATCCTGCAATGTATATTGCCATAATGTAGATCACCGACAGACAGGATATCGCCATTGCGAAGTTGTATGCCAAACGTTCTATATTAAGAGTCGGTTTTTCCGAGGTTTTCAGAGAAGCAGCATAATTTGTCATAAGAATCATCTCCTTTGTATTCGTTCGTTTTTGTCCTTGTCATGCTTCTATATTACAGGCTGAATGTTTGAAAATTATCTGAAAATTGTTTGAGAAATGTTAAAACGAAAAAAGCAGCCCATAAAATGGACTGCTCTGTAAATCGGAATATATAAGCTGAAAATTATTTTCATTTTGCCAGACATTCAATAGCCGCTTCTTCATCTCCAACAAAAAACACATCATTGCCATTGTTACATTCATACATAAAATCCTTCAATGGCTTGCTTGTATATCTGCTGAAATCCCCAACAATGGCAAGCCGCATCTTGTAATTTACCGCCTTTTGAAGAATTTCTCCCGCCGCACCGCTGCTGAGCACAAAAAAATCATCGCACAGCGATTCTTTGTTGATTATAATACAGGTACAATTGTCGTTATAGCAGACCGACATCATAAAATCCAGCGCCGATTGCGCGTCGTGTATCAGAGTTGTATCGCTGTGAAACTGCGCAATATTCGTCCGCTCTTTTTGTATTATTTTTTTCTGCATAATTGAATCTCCTCATTCTAATGTACACAATAATATCATGTTTTAAAGAAAACCGTCAATCCTATATCGTTCAGCCGCCAACCTTCCCTGCTCAACAGGAATCATTATGGTGAATGCGCTGCCTGCGCCCGGTTTGCTCTCAACTGCCAAACTGCCGCCCAGCTTTTCGACAATTCTGTATGCAAGCGCAAGCCCCAGTCCGTTGCCTTCGCCCGAATGCGAGGTGTCGCCCTGATAGAACTTGTCGAAAATGTGTTTCGCCGTTTCGGCGTCCATCCCGCAGCCTGTGTCGGCGATTGACACGGTAACGCTGCTTACGCCCGAGGTTTGTGTAAGCGAAATACTTCCGCCGGGCGGCGTGAATTTCAGCGCGTTGGAGAGCAGATTATTCCATACGATCTCAATCGTGCTTTCGTCGGCGGATATCATCGCCCTGTCTTCGATATCTACATTCAGTTCAATCTGCTTTTCGCTGAGCAGCGTTTCGAAGCTCAAAACGCAATCGCAAAGCTGACGGCAAAGGTCGTATGGCTCGGCGGCGGCGTCGATCTCTTGATTTTCAAGCTTGTTCAGCCGCAAAATATTTGTTATAAGCGCCGAAAGATTGTCTGTTGCCCGAATAATTGCGTCCATATACTCATGCCGCGTATCTTCGGGCAAATCGTCGCTTTTTAGCATGGTGGTATAGCTTTTAATAATAGCGAGCGGTGTTTTTATCTCGTGCGACACATTGGCGACAAAGTCGTTTTTCAGCGTTTCAATACTGCCCAGCTCTTGTACCATCACATTGAAGTCTGTAAACATCACGTCGAGATAGTCGTATCTGTCGGGCGTATGCATCGGCTCCACATACACCGAGAAATCGCCCTCGGCTACCCTTTTTGCCGCATCGCTCAGCCTGTGCATCGGCTTGTCGTAGCGGTCTTTAATCTGCTTGTTTGTTATATACAGAAAAAACAGCGCCACGATGACCCAATAAAGCATTACAGCGGCAACCTGCACAAACGAGTTGTATCGCCTGAAAATCGGCAGGATAATAATGCCTGTTTGAATACCCACAAGCAGAAGCATGACGCCGTATGTGATGGCGAATTCTTTCCAAGTAATAGGCTTGCGCTTTACACGCGTGTCCGCGCTTTGCTGTTTTTCGCTCAAATCAACACCGCCTTGTATCCGAGTCCGTGGACGGTTGCAATCTTAAAGCCGTCGCAGTCGGAGAATTTGTCGCGCAATTTGTTGATATACACATCTACCGCGCGCAGGCTTGTGTCGCTGTCTATCCCCCAAAATTCGTCCATCAGCTGCGCGCGCGAAAAGGTCTTTTTTGGGTATGACAGCAGCTTGAAGAGGATGTTGAATTCGCGGACGGTAATCGGCACATCTTCGCCGTCAACCGCGGCGGACAAAGCGTCGGCGTCCAGCGTGAGATTGCCTGCCGTCAGCCTCTTTTCGTCTTGGATATTCGCCCTGCGGAGCAAAGCACCTATGCGCAACACCAGCTCGTCGAGCGAGGCGGGCTTCACCATGTAGTCGTCGATCCCCGCCCGAAACCCCTTTTGCTTCGATGCCATATCGTCGCGGGCTGTCATAAACAAAATCGGAATGGTTTTGTCCAGCGACCGTACTGTTTCGGCAAACTCGAAGCCGTCGATACCGGGCATCATGATATCGGAGATGATAAGGTCGTAAAGCGCGCCATACATCTCGTCATACGCTTCGTTTGGGTTTAGGCAGCCCTTCGCCGTATAGCCGCTGTTGTTTAGATGCGCGCAGACTATCTTGTTTAGGCTGCTGTCGTCTTCTACCACTAATATGTTAATCATTGTAAGACCTCCGTGATATGTTTCTTCTATCTTTTTTATCATATCACATATTTGTTTGAGAATTGTTAAAACGAACGGCATTTTCGAAAATATTTCGTATGACTATCGTTTTCGGCAAATACGCCAATGTAAAAATCAAGCCTATGCCGAAAATTCGGCACAGGCTTGAACAATTTTTTCTCGAACTATAATTTATTCACAAGCTCCGCCACAACCGACAAATTTTCGATCGGCGTACCATACGGTGTCGCGTCGCCTGTGGAGAGGATAAACCTGCCAGAACCGACGCACGCATCCAAAACCCGAGCGGCATATTCGCGCGTCTGCTCCGCGGTCATACGCTGCAGCATGGGCGGCTCTATACCGCCGATAATAACCTTGCCGGGCAGCTCGCGAAGCGCGTCGCATGCTTCGAGGTCGCCTGTTGTGGGCGGGCATACGGAGTCGAAACCGTCTACCTCCAGGCGCTTCAGCATAGGAAGCATACCTGTGAGCTTGCCGCACATATGTGTGATAAATATTTTATTGCCTTCATGCAAAATTCGCGCATATTCGTTTAGCTCGTCCAGGCAAAATTCCTCGAACCATGCCGGACTCATAACGGTTGTGGAGGTATCTTCATACGCAATCATAACTTTTATATCGTCGGGCGTACTCGCAAGCAGGCGGTATTGCTCAAGATTTCTCTTATGCACAACATTCATATACTCGCGCATCTCGTCTTCGTAATCATACAGCAAATATGTAAAAGTTTCAATATCCGCGTCGTGCTGCAAAAGCTGCTGTATAGGTGTGAGCGGCATAGATACTGTGGCGATACCATAGTCGCCGATTCTGTCCGAAACCTTGCGGAACGCTTCTAAATTCAGGCTATAGCTCGCATGTTCGGCTATGTATTTCATAACGCGAATGTCTTCAATATCTTCAACAAACGGCTTGGTTTTAAACGAGGTTCTTCCCCTGCGCAGGTGATGTATGCTCACACTTCCAACAGGGGTGGATATCGTTTTGATATCAGTATCGCCCTCGGTGCTGTCTGTTATTGTAATCGTGTCGTCGTGATGCGTGTTGTATGTATGGACATGGCGCAATATAAGGTCGGCGCCGGTATATTTTGTTACACCCAGCTCGTCCATCTCCGGCATATTCTGCTCCGGCAGCGAGGTTGTGAAGTATCCGTCCAGCAGCGGCGCCCAAGATATTCTGTCTGCCGGCTGACCTGTTAGTATCGCCATAATCCGTTCTCTGCTTGTCATCAATTAACCGCCCTTCGAAAAATTGCGCCTGCGAGCGCGGGAATAATGAAATCATCTTGAAATTCGTCTGCGGACTCATTATAGCATATGCAGTTTCCGTTTGTCTAGTATTGCCGTATAGATTTTTTGCGGCGTATTGCGGCTAATGCGGAAAACAAAGCGGAATGATATTGCATAAAAGTGAATCATGTAGTATAATTCGAAGCAAGGCAATATGAAACACATCTAATCCGGAACAGGAAGGACATAATTATGAAAATTCTATTTGTCGGCGACGTCGTATCCGCTTGCGGGCGGCGTATGCTGGAAAACTCAATACACGAGCTTCGCAAGCAGCACGATATCGCAGGTATTGTGGTAAACGGCGAAAACGCAGCGCATGGCAAGGGCTTGTCGGCGAATGTGGCGGACGAGCTGTTTGGTATGGGTGCGGATATTATCACCACAGGCAACCATGTGTGGCGCAACCGAGATATCTTCAACCTGATAGAGCAGAATCCAAACATCATACGCCCTGCGAATATGCCGAAATCTAACCCGGGCAAGGGCTGGACAGTGCGGAAGGTCGGCGGGGCAGACATTGGGGTTATCAACCTCATAGGGCAGATATACCTCGACCCAAACAACAGCCCATTCGAAGCTGCCGACGCCGCTATCGCCGAGGTCAGCAAGCGGACAAATATTATATTTGTAGATTTCCACGCCGAAGCCACAAGCGAAAAGGTGGCGATGGGCTGGTATTTAAACGGGCGCGTAACAGGCGTTTTCGGCACACATACGCATGTGCAAACCGCCGACGAACGCATACTCACCAAAGGTACTGCGTATATCACCGACCTTGGTATGACAGGCGCATACTATTCTGTGCTTGGTATGGAGCGGGATATCATCATCAACCGCTTTACAACGCATCTGCCTCAGCCGTTTGAGCTTGCAGACGGCGGCGCGCAGTTCAACGGCGTGCTGGTGGAGGTAGACGAGCAGACAGGCAAGGCGGTTGGCATAGAACGCATTTATATGACAGATTTCAAGTAGGGACGGAGGTTAGTGTGAAAGAACTGCAAAAAAACAGAAAGGGTGGCGCGATGCCCATGCACTTCTCATTTTCAATTTGTGCATGCCTTCGCGCATGGGCTTTATTATGATATTCGAAAAACGTTACGAAATACGCTACAGTGAGCTTGACAGCAGACTGAACGGCGGCGGCAGTTTTATTGGGCGGCATGCGAGCCTGCCTGCAATCATCACATTTTGGCAGGACACAGGTATGGCGCAAACGGCGATGCTGGAGAGTGATCCGCTCACAAAAGCGGCAAATACCGCCTACGTATGGTTTCTGCTGAGCTGGCGTGTGGAGGTATACCGCTATCCTGCATACGGCGAGACGGTGGTGTCGCGCACATGGGCTACAGGGTTCGACGGCGTGTATGGGTACAGGGACTACACATTGCTTTCCGAAGACGGCGAACTGCTTGCCGCGGCGTCCACAGTATGGGCATCGCTGGATTCGGGTACAGGCAAGCTTAAACGCTGCTCAAAGGAGGTTGCGGATTCATACGGCATATGCGAAGACCGTGCGTTTGAGGGTGCAGCAGGCAGCGCTTCTGCGGAAAGCAACGCTTCTGCGGAAGTGTGGAAGATGCGCATCGGAAAAAATCGCAGTAGGATTGCGGAGGTCGAGGTGCGCAGAAGCGATATCGACAGCAATGTGCATGTGAATAACGTGAATTACATACGTATGGCGCTGGATGCGTATGCGGGCGCTGGTGATATACACAGTTTGACGGTGAACTACAAAAAAGCCGCTGTATTTGGCGATGTGATATGTATTGAAACCGACGAGGACGGCGCGTATGTGCTGTGCGGACGCGAGGGCGATGTGTTTGCGGCGGTGAAAGTTGGGTAAAATCATACATCCCATAAATTTCTATGTGCAAAATTACTAAAAATGGTTTGCATATGCGTAAATTTTATGATATACTAATTACATATCAAATATGAAAGGAAGTACCTATCTATGACATTATCCAAAAGAGTACTATCACTTGTGCTTGCGCTGTCTATGCTTCTTGCAACGGCGGCAATGCTCGGCACAATAACAGCATCAGCAGAAGAAGACGATGCTCCGCTTACAATCGTTCCGATTGCAGTTCCAATCAGCATGGAAGGCGATGCCGTGGGCATAAACACCGATATCATACCTGTGTATCTCGACGAAGCAGAGATGGAGTTCGATGTACCGGCGCAAATCGTGAATGACAGAACTATGGTGCCTATGCGCGCTATATTCGAAGCGTTTGACGCAGAGATCGACTGGGATGGCGACACAAGAACCGTAACAGCCGTTTTGGGCAATATTGCAATCGTTCTCACAATCGATTCAGACACCGCGTTTGTAGACGACGAGGAGTTTGAGCTTGATGTACCTGCTATGATTATAGACGACAGAACCATGGTTCCGTTGAGATTCGTTTCGGAGAACCTGGGCGCGGTAGTAGACTGGGACGCAGAAGAGCGTGCGGTTTATATCACCTCGCCTGAGCCGATTGAAGACGAAGAGCCGGAAGAACCAAAAGAGCCGATGCCGGCATGGCCTGCATGGGATCAAGCTATGGTAGACGAGGCTGTTTCGGCGGCGGATATCTCGCTGCCGTTGGATTCCACATTCCAATGGAAAACATCGTTGGAAACATCGGAAGCATTTTACATACTTGCACTTATGAGTTTCTATTCGCCAAACCTCGAAAGCTCGAAGGGTGTAAAGGTATCTGACAGACTTATCCAGCAGATTGGCAGTCTTGTTACAGGCGGACGCGAGCCGTCTTGCCAAGGCGGTTTGGGCGGCTGGATAGACAATCCGGCAGCACAGGGACTTGTTCTTGCAAAGAACACACCCGAAGTTTGGGACAACCTCGAGCCTGTTGTAAAAGAAAGATGCGATTTTATTATGCAGGCGATGGCAGTTACAGGCAATGTTACCCATAACTACCGGTCATCTCCAAACACGGATATGACACAGATATACAACTGGGTTAAAACTTGGAATCCCAACCACGTAGAGGGTTATGTAGGCGTTATGATTGCTGCGCATATGTATTTCGGCGGAGCAGAGAAGGTAAACGCAATACTTAAGGACTTCAAATACGACGAGTATATTGCTAAAATGGATGAGTACGGCTTTGTTAATATGAAGAACAACTACGAGTCCACAGGCAAAACATTATTGGAAAAAGGCGGTAGCGACGCGCTAAACGGCAATTTTGTTGCGGCAAAAACACCGTTTACATACATGGATATCCTAACAAGCAAAGAGCTGAAATACGACCCGATGGAGCTGTATAACTCGCTTGCAAAGCGTATGTACTACCACGAAGTGCAGAGCGTAATAAACAACGGCACAATGAATGTAGGCTGGATAGACGACGGCTCAAAATCGCCGTATGAAGGTCAGATAGGTATGGGCTTTGAGTTTATATCTATGGATGCGGGCGGTATACGTACCAGCGCAGACTACTTTATGTTTGGCTACAGAAACAGCCTTGTTACAAGAGCTACACTTGAGGCTATGGGGCTTTGGCAGGGTAAGTATATAGATGACCTTGAGGCGAGAATGTTTGTTGGCGTAGAGGATTTCTACTATAAAATAGGCGTAGGCTACCACGGCTGGTCAAACGGCAAAGACTTGGGCATACAGAAGGAATCCGACGGATTCAAAGGTATGGGCGCCCAGTATCTAAAGGCGATTTGGTACACAGCTGTAAACGAAGAAACAGCGCAAAAAGAGCTGAAAGGCACATTTACAGAGTAGTATATATTTGTAAATATCGAAAGGACTCGGGATTCGTTCCGAGTTCTTTTTTTGCCTGCTGCGGTTAAATTAACGCTTGGCTTTTGATCCCCGGTATGTTATATTAAAGGAAGCGACAAAATGATACACAATATGCTTGGAATAGGGAGAGGAAATAATGATTACAGGCGAATTGAAAAACAAAATAGATGGTCTTTGGGACATTTTTGCGGCGGGGGGATTGGTAAATCCGCTCGATGTTATTGAGCAGGTTACATATCTCATGTTTATCCGCGATTTAGATGATGCGGATAATCTGCGCGCGAAGGAAAGCGTGATGCTCGCGCTTCCGCATAAGAGCATTTTCGACGGCGAAATCAACATTGGCAGCCGGAAGGTGGATGGCAAGCAGATGAAATGGTCGGTGTTCCGCGATTACCCTGCGGGGAAGATGTATTCCGTTGTGCAGGAATGGGTTTTTCCATTCATCAAAACCCTTCATGCAGACAAAAACAGCGCGTATTCAAAATATATGGACGACGCTATCTTCAAAGTACCCACACCGCTGCTGCTGTCTAAAATCGTCGACGCGATGGATGCAATATACCGGCTGATTGAAGCGGAACGCAATCCCGACACAAAGGGTGACGTATACGAGTATTTGTTGTCGAAAATTGCGCAGTCGGGGCTTAACGGGCAGTTCCGCACACCGCGACATATTATTCAAATGATGGTCAAAATGATGAAGCCCGGTTCGGCTGATATAATCGCCGACCCTGCCTGCGGAACCTCCGGTTTTTTGGTTGCCGCGGGGGAATATTTAAAGGAAAATTGCAAGGAAGAGATATTTTTTGACAAGGCGAAAAAAGACCACTATATGAATCATATGTTTTTCGGCTATGATATGGACCGAACGATGCTCAGAATCGGCGCTATGAATATGATGACCCACGGTATCGACAACCCTTTTATTGAGTACCGCGACAGCTTGTCCGACCAAAATCCGGACAAGAATAAGTATTCGCTGATATTGGCAAACCCTCCGTTTAAGGGCAGTTTGGATGCAGATACCGTTTCGGCGGATTTGCTGAAAACCTGCAAAACAAAAAAGACTGAGCTTTTGTTCCTTACGCTGTTTTTGCGTATGCTGCGCGTTGGCGGAAGATGCGCTTGTATTGTGCCGGACGGCGTGATGTTTGGCTCTTCGGCAGCGCATAAAGCGATTCGGAAGGAACTGGTCGAAAACAACCGTATGGAGGCTGTGATATCTATGCCGTCGGGCGTGTTTAAGCCGTATGCGGGCGTATCTACCGCTGTGATTATTTTTACCAAAACAGGGCATGGAGGCACAGATAGCGTTTGGTTTTACAATATGCAGTCGGACGGATTCAGCCTGGACGATAAGCGCGCGGAGCTGCCGCAAAGCGATATACCCGATATTATCGCGCGGTTCCATGATATCGGTGCCGAAATCGGGCGGGAGCGCACAGAGCAGAGCTTTTTGGTGCCGAAGCAGGAGATTGTTGATAACAACTACGATTTGTCTATAAATAAGTATAAGAAGACGATTGCTGAAACGGTTGAGTATCCGCCGGCGAGGGAGATTTTGGCGGAGATTAAAAGACTCGAAGTCGAAATATCCAAAGGGTTAGACGAGTTGGAGGATATGATATGAGCCGATGGGAAAAGGTGGAGCTGCGTGACTTGTTAATTCCTCAGCCAAAGTCGAAGGTCAAAGCGGGCGAAGGGGCTTCGGAAGGAATATATAAATTTTTTACATCAAGCAAGGTTCAGACAAAGTGGATAGATTCAGCCGGATATCACAGCCCTTCGCTCATTTTTGGCACCGGCGGAAATGCCAGCGTTCATTTTTGCAAAGAAAAATTTTCCACATCAACAGATTGCCTTGTTTTCACAGGCAGTGAAATTGAGCTGAAAACGATCTTTCTATATTTAGATGGTAATATGCATTTGCTCGAGGAGGGATTTAAAGGTTGCGGATTAAAACATATTTCGAAGGATTATATTTTACAGATAAAAATCCCACTACCGCCCTTGCCAACACAGCAAAAAATTGCCAAAATTCTCGACAAAGCAAGCACGCTGATAAACGATAGAAAACAGCAGCTTGAAAGATTGGATTTATTGGTTAAGGCGCGATTTGTTGAGATGTTTGGGGACCCTGTGTCGAATCCGATTGGTTGGGAAGTGAAGCAATTATCAGAAATAATCATTCATGCCAATAATGGTATGGCAAGGAGAGGAAACGATCTTGATGGAAACATTGTATTGCGCTTGGTAGAGCTGCAGGATGGTTATATCGATTACAGAAATCCCAATAGGATATGTTTATCAGAAGCAGAACAAGTACGCTATTTGCTAGAACAAGGCGACTTCCTTTTTGCAAGAGTGAATGGCAATCCCAATTATGTTGGAAGGTGCGCTGTTTTTATTGATATAGGCGAGCCGGTGTACCATAACGACCACATTATTCGCGTACGTTTTGACGAAAAGGCGTTGAATGGAGCTTTTGCAAGCGAACTTCTTAACAGCAATTATGGGAAACGCGAAATGAAAGACAAAATCAAGACTTCTGCGGGGCAATATACAGTGAGCCAAGACGGTATAAATAAATTAAAAATCCCACTCCCGCTCCTAACCCTCCAGACCCAATTCGCCGACTTCGTCCGCAAAATCGAAAAATCAAAACTCGAAATGCAGCAGGGGCTTGAAAAACTGGAATTGCAATATAACGCGCTTGTGCAAAAATATTTTAAACAATAGAAATACAGCGAGGTGAACCGTATGACCAACTTTGACTTCCTAAAAGCAGACTCGCAGTTCGATGCCTTTGCCGACGCGGCGGTCGCTGCCGAAAGAATCTTAAATATCGATATCGCCGCCTCGACGCTAAACTGCAGGCGGGCGATGGAGAGCGCTGTAAAGTGGATGTATAGTGTTGACGCTTCCCTCGCTGCGCCCTACGACGGCAAGCTGGTTTCTCTCATAAACACAGAAGCGTTTAAAGACATTGTAGGCTTAGACAATTGGCGGCGCATAGATTTTATCCGCAAATCCGGCAACAACGCCGCCCACAACGCAAAGAAGGTCACGCGCGCGCAAACGGAGCTGTGCCTCGAAAACCTATACATCTTTTTGGATTTTGTGGCGTATTGCTATGCAAAGGACTACAGTGAAGGCGTGTTTGACAAAGCATTGCTGAGCGAAAAGGCAGATGCCGCACCCGCCGCTGTTTCGGATGCAAATTTAGAGGAATTGATTGCCGAAAATCGCGCGCTTAAAGATGAGCTAACAGCCCGCCGCGCCGAACAGCAGCAGACGTATGTGCAAAAACCGCTGGAGCTTTCGGAATACAACACGCGAAAAATCTACATAGACACTATGCTTCAAGATGCAGGCTGGACAGAAGGCGAAAACTGGCTGAACGAATACGAGCTGTTCGGTATGCCGAATCCATCCGAAGTCGGGTATGCAGACTATGTTTTGTTTGGCGACGACGGTAAGCCGCTTGCGGTTATCGAGGCAAAGCGGACGTGCGCGGATGTTGCCAAAGGCAGGCAGCAGGCGAAACTATACGCCGATTTATTGGAGCAAAAGTTCCGCCGCCGCCCGATTATTTTCCTTACAAACGGTTTTGATACGCGTATATGGAACGACAAGCATGAGCCGGAGCGCAAGACTGCCGCGATATACTCCAAGCGCGACCTCGAAAAGCTGTTTAACCTGGAAACGATGCGGACGAGCCTCAAAAATATTCTAATCAACCGCGATATTGCAGGGCGATACTATCAGGAAGCGGCGATCAAAGCGGTGTGTGATACCTTGGGCGAAAAAAATCGCCGTAAAGCGCTGATTGTGATGGCTACAGGCTCGGGCAAGACCAGGACAATTATAGGGTTGGTCGATGTGCTGCTGCAACATGGGTGGGTCAAGAATATCCTGTTTTTAGCCGACCGCAATTCTTTGGTTACGCAGGCAAAACGCGCGTTTGTCAACCATTTGCCCAACCTGTCTGTAACGAATTTGTGCGAAGAAAAGGACAACTACAGTGCGCATTGCGTGTTTTCGACATACCAAACCATGATGAACTGTATAGATACAGCGCGGGACGACGAAGGCAAGCTGTTTACCTGCGGGCATTTCGACCTCGTTATATGCGACGAGGCGCATCGCTCCATATATAACAAGTATCGTGACATATTCAACTATTTCGATGCGCGCCTGGTTGGATTGACGGCAACGCCGAAGGACGAAATCGATAAGAACACCTACGGGGTTTTTGAGCTGGAAAACGGTGTGCCAACCTATGGATATGAGCTTGCGCAAGCGGTTCGCGACGGCTTTTTGGTGGATTTCATATCTGTTGAAACAACGCTCAAATTTATAGAGCAAGGCATTGTATACGATGAATTGTCAGACGAAGATAAGTCGGTGTATGAGAACACATTTGCAAACGAGGACGGCGTATTGCCGGAACAAATCAATTCGTCTGCCATGAACGAATGGATTTTTAACGAGGATACGATAAAAAAGGTGATAAATACCGTTATGAGCAACGGCATACGTATTGATTACGGCGAAAAACTGGGTAAGACGATTATCTTCGCCAAAAATCACGAACATGCGGAAAAGATACATGAAATTTTCGGCAGGGAGTATCCCGGTCTGCCCGGATACACCAAGGTGATTGACAATTATATGACGTATGCGCAGAGTGCGATAGACGAATTTTCCGAGCCAAACAAACTGCCGCAGGTCGCAATTTCTGTGGATATGCTGGACACAGGCATCGATATCCCGGAGATTTTGAATTTGGTGTTCTTTAAAAAGGTGATGAGCAAAGCAAAGTTTTGGCAGATGATTGGGCGCGGCACAAGGCTTTGCCCGGAGCTGCTCGACAGCGAAGACAAAAAGCAATTCTACATTTTTGATTTTTGCGGAAATTTTGATTTTTTCAGGCTGAATCAAGGCAGTGCAACGCCTGTGATACTGCCATTGCAGGGCGCAATTTTCTGTTTGAAATCGCAGCTTGCCTTTAAGCTGCAAGGCATAGAATTTCAGACCGAGGAATTGGCGGCTTTTCGCAATGCGCTTGTATGCGATATGGCTGGCAAGGTTAAGCAGCTGAATCGCGAAAACTTTGCGGTGCGCCAGCATCTGAAGTATGTTGATATCTATTCCGCGCCGGAAAATTACCTGTCGCTTACATACGAAAACACCCTTATGATGAGGGAAGAGCTTGCGCCGCTTATACTGCCGGACAACGACGAGGCAAGTGCGGTTCGTTTTGATTCGCTTGTCTACGCAATCGAGCTTGCGTATTTAGACGGAAAAACGTATTCGCGCGCAAGAAGCGACCTTATAAAAAAGGTGAAAGGAATTGCAGAGGTTGCCAATATACCTGAAATCGCGGCGCAGTCCGAGCTTATCAATAAAATTTTGCACACGAGCTATATTGATGATGCAGGCATATCCGATTTTGAAAACATACGCGAAAACCTTCGCGGTTTAATGAAATATATTCCAGGCGGTCGGACGAAATATATAACAAATTTCGACGATGATATTTTGTCAATGACCTTCAATGAATCTGAGCTGGAAAACGATGATTTGAAGAACTACAAGGCTAAAGCTGAATTCTATATCCGCCAAAACCAAGATAATGCGGCGATTGCAAAGCTGAGGGGCAATATCCCGCTCACAAACGAGGATGTGAAAAATTTGGAGCGGGTGCTTTGGAATGAGATAGGCACAAAAGAGGATTATGAGGCGGAAATCGGCGTTAAACCGCTCGGCGAATTTGTACGTGAGATTGTAGGGCTGGACATGAATGCCGCCAAAGCCGCGTTTGCGGAATATTTAAACAATTCTATGCTAGACAGCAAGCAGATTTATTTTGTAAACCAAATTGTTGAATATGTTGTACGCAACGGTGTGATGAAGGATTTGTCTGTATTGCAGGAAACGCCGTTTACCGACCGCGGCAGCCTTGCTGAAATTTTCACAGACTTGCGCATGTGGGAAGGAATACGCTTGGTTATCGGCACAATTAATGCCAATACAATTGCGGCGTGATGCGAAACTCCTGTTAAATGCATCGCTTAAACGGTCGGTCAAAACGCGTTTTGCACAAATAATTCGTATTATATTGAAAAATGTATTGACACATGCTCTAAAAAAGATTACAATATTTTTGTATATGTTTTTTATGACCACATATATAAGAAAGAATTGCCAGAGGTCATTCTTTGCAAAACATACGGAATAAACACAGGGATGAGCAGATAGATTTTTCGTTGCGATGAGAGGTCTTTATATACTTAAATCCATATATATTGCAGGTTTGCGCGAGTATACGCTCGTGCGATTAAGCGTTGATGAAATTTTTGTATAGCTGCCGTTCCGATTATAGTGATATTTCCGCAGTAAAATCAAGACACTTGAAAGCGAAAATACTACAAAAGAGGAGGTGCTACGCTATAATTACATTACATTGGGGTATACTTGCAGCAGTGGCAGTAGTTTTTGCCGTTGTTGCATTCATCGTATGGAAGATGGCGTTTAAAGCGGGTTTTGAAAAGAGAAAGTTGCAAGCCGAAGCCGCTATTGGCAGCGCTGAAAACGAGGCTCAGCGCATTTTGAAGGATGCACAAAAAAACGCCGAGGGCAAGAAGCGAGAGATACTGCTTGAGGCAAAAGAGGAAAACCATAAGGCGCGCCTGGAGTTCGACAAAGAGGTGAAAGAGCGCCGCAACGAGATCACTCGCCAAGAGCGCAGAATCCAGCAAAAAGAGGAAACATTAGACAAAAAGACAGAAAATATCGAAGCAAAAGAAGAGGCAATCGTTAAGCGCAACAAGGATATAGACCTGCGCGAGGAGGAAATTGCCGATATCAGGAAAAAACAAACTGAGATGCTGGAGCGTATATCCGGCTATACGGCAGACGAGGCGAAGCAGTATCTGTTGAAAGAGCTTGAAAGCCAGATTCGCCATGAAGCGGCTATCATGATAAAGGATGTGGAATCGCAGGCGAAAGAGGAAGCCGAAAAGAACGCAAAGAACATTGTTGCGTTTGCGATACAAAAGGTTGCGGCAGACCACGCAGCAGAGACTACCGTTTCGGTTGTACCGCTGCCGAGCGACGAGATGAAAGGTCGCATAATCGGGCGAGAGGGCAGAAATATCCGCACGCTCGAAACGCTTACCGGCATAGACCTTATTATAGACGATACGCCGGAAGCGGTTATTGTATCGGGCTTCGACCCGATTCGCAGAGAGGTCGCAAGGCTTGCGCTTGAAAAGCTGATTGCAGACGGAAGAATCCATCCTGCACGCATAGAAGAGACTGTGGAAAAAGCGCGCAAGGAAGTTGATAACGATATTAAGCAGGAGGGCGAACGTGCCACCTTCGAAACAGGCGTACACGGCTTGCACCCTGAGATTATCAGACTGCTGGGAAGACTCAAATTCAGAACCAGCTACGGTCAAAACGTACTTAAGCATTCGATCGAAGTGTCGCACCTGTCCGGCGTTATGGCGGGCGAGTTGGGTGTGGATGTTACGATAGCCAAGAGAGCCGGCTTGCTCCACGATATCGGCAAGGCTGTAGACCACGAGATGGAAGGTTCGCATGTATCGATCGGCGTTGATATCGCAAAGAAATACAAGGAAAATACCGACGTAATCCACGCGATCCACGCGCATCACGGCGACGTTGAGGTGCAGACAATCACCGCGGCAATCGTTCAGGCTTGTGACGCGATATCGGCGGCACGTCCGGGCGCAAGACGCGAGAACTTGGAAACATATATCAAGCGTTTGGAGAAGCTCGAAGAGATTGCAAACTCGTTCCAGGGCGTAGAAAAATCGTTTGCGATACAGGCAGGTCGTGAGATTAGAATCATGGTTAAGCCGGAGGATGTAAACGACGAGGGCGTTGTATTGATGGCTCGTGAGATTGTTAAGCGCATAGAAGACGAGATGGAGTATCCGGGTCAGATCAAGATCAATGTAATCCGCGAAACAAGGGCGATCGATTACGCAAAATAGGGTTTTTTAAGGGGGCTGTAGCAAAACAGATTTGTCAGAATCTGATGTTACGGTCTCTTTTTTTGATGCAAAACATAATATACCGATTACACAAATATCGAAATGGGGGAGTGCCGTTATGGAATTCGGCAACAAAATTGCAATTATTACAGGCGGCGCAAACGGCATTGGCAAGTGCATTGCGCAGCTGTTTATGGCGCATGGCGCAAAGGTCGCTGTTGTGGATATCGCCGAGCCGGACTATACATGCGATCTGTTTTTCAAGGGCGATATTGCCTGCGAAAACACGCTCACGGCGTTTGTGCGGCAGGTTGCAGACATATTTGGCGGCGCGGATTATCTTGTAAACAACGCATGTGTAAACAAGGGCGGCATACGTTCGGGCTGCGGATACGACGATTTTCTGTATGTGCAAAAGGTTGGGGTTGCGGCGCCGTATTTACTTACAAAGCTGCTTCTGCCGTATTTCAACAGCGATGCGGCGGTTGTAAATATCTCTTCTACACGCGCGTTTATGTCGCAGGCAGACACAGAGAGCTATACGGCAGCAAAGGGCGGGATATCTGCTTTGACCCATGCGCTCGCCGTGAGCTTGGCGGGCAAGGTGCGTGTAAACGCCATCGCGCCCGGCTGGATAGATACATCTCAGGCGAAATTTTCGCCGGAGGATATGCTACAGCACCCAAGCGGCAGGGTTGGCATACCTGATGATATAGCAAAACTCGCCCTGTTCCTGTGCGGAAACGACAGCGAGTTTATCAACGGTCAAACGATAACCGCGGACGGCGGTATGAGCAAGCTTATGGTGTATCACAATGACTGCGGCTGGAGGTATGAGGGGTAGGGGATGTTCTTAATCGTCTGTCTTGTTTATTTCTACGTCCAACAAGGCGGGCGCATACTATGCGCCCCTACAGCCCTTTCACACACACAGCTCCCAATATTGCCTTCGTCGCATCTGCACATTCCGCCACATACGACGGCAAATGCGGCGGTCGGGTTGCGGTATCTGTTGTATTATACTGCTGAATCGTATAGCGTTTCGCGCCGCATATCATCTTCGCTATCTCCGCAATATCGGAGACCTCTAAATCTGGAGAAAGTGTGGTGCGAAACTCATAGTTTGCCATACGAGATATGATGATACCAATGCTTTCCCGCACCGCATCGGTGTCGATATTGCGGCGGCATATCTCGCTGTATCTGCCAAGCGGCGCCTTGATATCCATGGCGATATAGTCGACCACTCCCGCGTCAATCAACGCGTTAATCACCTGCGGGCGTGTGCCGTTTGTGTCGAGTTTTACGAGGAAGCCCATCGCTTTTATGCTTTGCATAAATTCGCACAGCCTGTTTTGCAGCGTCGGTTCTCCGCCGGATATCACCACGGCATCCAAAAACCCTCGCTTGCGCTCCAGCTCGGCTAAAATATGCGCTTCGGTATACAGCACTGTGGTGCCGGCGGGATGTATCAGCTGTGCGTTGTGGCAATACCAGCAGTTCATATTGCACCCGGCGGTGAATACCGTCATGGCGATATTGCCCGGATAGTCTACAAATGAGTTTGGGGTGTATCCTGCGATTTGCATGGGCGGTTGTCCTTTCTGAAAGTTATAGGGCGAACCTTGTGTTCGCCTTGCGGACACAAGGTTCGCCCCGAAAAGTTATATCACCCTACCCAACAACCAACATTTTCCGCTCTTTATACTCTTCCTTCTTGCCAATATTATAATTCTGCACCGGACGCAGGTAGCCTGTTACTCTCGACCAAACCTCCGCCTTTTCGCCGCATTCGGGGCATGTGAAATGCTCGCCCGCCATGTAGCCGTGTTGGTTGCATATGCTAAACGTCGGCGTGATGGAGATATATGGCATCTTGTACTTCGAAAATATCTTCTTAATAAGATTCTTACACACCTCAATATCTTCAATCCGCTCGCCAATATACAGATGCTGAACTGTGCCGCCTGTGTAGAGCGATTGCAGCTCGTCTTGCAGCTCCATCATCTCGAATATATCGTCTGTGTAGCCAACAGGCAGCTGGCTCGAATTGGTGTAATACGGCACAGCCTCCGAACCTGCGGTAATGATGTCGGGATAGCGCTTTTTGTCTGCATTGGCAAGCCTGTAGGACGTACCCTCGGCAGGTGTGGCTTCGAGGTTGTAGAAATGCCCTGTCTCGGCTTGAATCTCTATCATCAGCTCGCGCAGGTAGTTCATAATCTCCAGCGCAAAAGCCTGTCCGTCCGGCGTTGTAATATCCTGCCCAAGGAAGTTTTGCGTCGCTTCGGTCATACCCACGATGCCGATGGTATTGAAGTGGTTATACCAATACTCGTTTGTGCGTTCCTTAACGTTGCGCAAATAGTGCGACGCGTAGGGATACAGCCCCTTGTCGGACTGATCCTCAATAATCTTACGTTTTATCTCCAGCGATGTCTTGCCGATATGTACCAGCTTCCAAAGCCGCGCCTTAAACTCGCTCATGGACTTCGACACATACCCAAGCCTCGGCAGGTTTATGGTAAACACGCCGATAGAGCCTGTGAGCGGATTCGAGCCGAACAGCCCGCCGCCGCGCTTGCGCAGCTCCGTCGTATCGAGACGCAAACGGCAGCACATCGATACCGCGTCCTCCGGCGATAGGTCGGAATTTACATAGTTTGCGAAATACGGTATGCCGTACTTGCATGTAATCTGCATAAACAGGTCAACAACATCGCTGTCCCATTCGAAATCCTTTGTTATGTTGATAGTCGGGATAGGGAAGGTAAACACCCTGCCCTTTGCGTCGCCCTGGAGCATAACTTCGCAGAACGCCTTGTTAAACATATCCATCTCTGCCTGGAAATCGCCGTATTTCTCTGCGCGCATAACGCCGCCTGTGATTACATTGTCGTTTGCCAGCGTTTTCGGCACTTTGATGTCGAAGGTCAGGTTCGAAAACGGACATTGGAAGCCCACGCGTGTTGGCACGTTCAGGTTGAAGATGAACTCCTGCATACATTGGCGCACTTGATGGTATGTCATATTATCGTAGCGGATAAACGGCGCGCAGTATGTGTCGATGCTGGACCACGCCTGCGCTCCGGCTGTTTCGCCCTGTGTCGTGAACGTGGAGTTGATAATCTGCCCAAGAAACGAGCGCAGATGGTTCGCAGGTCCGCTCTCCACCTTGCCGCATATGCCGCCGAATCCGTCGGTCAGCAGCTGGCGCAAATCCCAGCCTGCGCAGTATGGACCGAAAAAGCCCAAATCGTGGATATGCGCGTCGCCGCTTTCGTGGGCGTTGCGCACCTCGTCGGGATACACTTCGTGAAGCCAGTATTTCTTCGTAAACGCCTCGCGTACATAGTTGTTCAAACCGTTGATACTCTTCTGTGCGTTGGCATTTTCTTGTATATTCCAATCTTTGTCGTCCAAATAATCCGAAAACATGTCGATCGTCGCGCCCACAAGTGCGTTCAGCTCACGCGCGCCCTTGCGCTTCTCGCGGTAGAGGATAAACGCCTTCGCGGTCTGTGCGTGTCCGTTCTCTATCAGCACTTTTTCTACAGCATCCTGAATATTTTCGATATCAGGCGTCTGCCCAACATACATTTTGTCTAAAAGCTCGTTTACTTGCAGACACAGCGCCTCCGCCTTGCTGAAATCGTCGCCGCCGACAGCGTTTGCCGCTTTAAATATGGCAAATGTTATCTTTTCGGGCGAAAACTTTTCGAGCCTTCCGTCTCTCTTTTTCACTGCTGTAATCATATTCACCGAATCCTTTCTATACACTGTAAAAAGTGTTTGTGTTTTGTTAAAACGCTATATATTGTGTTACTATCATCTCGTGAGTGAATTATATCATATCTGCACAAATCTGCAACACCCGAAATATGCCGTTTTAAACAAAAAGCAATGCGATAGCTCCGTTTTGCTCGTGTTTTCAGCTGATTTCATTATAAGGTATATTTGTTTTAGCGATGCCACAATATATTGTGGTTATGTGAATCGCATCACGCATATGTGTTCGGCATACGCCGCTTATGCTCCGTAACAGCGTGTGCGCGGTCAATCTTCGCAATATCCTGCGCATCGCCTGTTCCACACAGGATATATTCGTCTATCGCCTTATACGTCACACCCATCTCCTGCTCGTCCGTCTGCCCTTCGAACAGCCCTGCCGACGGCGCTTTTTCTATAATATTCGCAGGTGCGTTAAGGAACCGAAGGAATTCGTAAACTTCGCCCACTGTAAGGTCGGAGATAGGGTTAAAATCATACGCGCTGTCGCCCCATTTTGTGAAATAGCCCATATGCACTTCGCTGCGGTTGCCTGTGCCTGCCACAAGATAACCTTTGCTCTGCGCTATGGTATACAGCGTCATCATCCGAAGCCGAGGCGCGATATTGGCGGAC
>JGI994J12354_10000095_pt1 | contig 78130 bp, 63 predicted proteins | sample IntmicLarv3ML3BL_FD_12354 | JGI IMG/M metagenome (IMG submission 12354) | reverse complement strand
GGGGGGGGGGGTAGCAATCAGGAATACCCCTACAACGCGTGCAGATGCCCCTAGAATCGATTTGTTATATATTGCTACCATATTTTGATAGTCCAAAAGTCGTATTTTCTAAAAAATTTGTCAAACATTTTTTTCATGAACAAATATGCGAATCTAATTTTCCCTATTCAAAAAAACATCTATTTTCCATATTTTTATGTCTGAAAAAAAAATTTAAAAATTGCCAAAAAATAGACATTAAAAAATTTTAAGACTAAAATTGTTTTATCTTAAAAAAATCGTCAAACCGCATGCCCTAAAAAATGCTAATATATGTAATAGAAAATAAACTGATAATGAAAATTTTTTACTCGAATATATCATTAATCATCTATAATATATACACTCTATAATGTTTGCACTTGACCTAGATGAAAATTTTATAATTATATCTTCTTTTACGTAATTGCTCGGGTGGTGGAATGGTAGACACTGGGGACTTAAAATCCCCTGCCGCAAAACGGCGTATGGGTTCAACTCCCATCTCGAGCATTTTTTGTATTTTCCAAAGAGGCGGAATTCGTCCTTTGAATTGGGCTTTAAGGATGAGTTTTCCAACTCGATTTCTATTCCTTCAAACTTCGCTTGCCAATTGGACGCATTACTTCGCAATCGCTCAAATAACTAAAATCAATAAATGAGTTTTTTCTTTTACCAGCTATTCCAACTCATTTATTTTTCTCTGCACACTATGTGATGTTTACGAAGTAAACATCACTAACGGGATATAGATGCAAACACAGTTTGTCAAATCTCACTTCGCTTTGCTATTCTATTTGTGCTTTCAGATTTTTTAAGGAACTCGAAACTTTGAATGTGCCAGTCACTTCCCAGCCTGTATTCATTGATGTTAGATACATATCATCTAAAGTGCATTCTTTCAAAAATTTCTGTTTTTGAGCATCTTTAAAAGCTTCGATTATTTGTTTTTTCAAATCACTATTGAAAGTATGCCATCTATCATCATCTAACTGCTTTTTCCAAAAAAGCGACCCAGCAAAAATATGTATATACTTATTCGACGCGTCCTCTTTGCCACCATCTACAGCCTTATATTCTGGAACAAATTTATGTCGACTATCATATATAGGAATCCCAAACCAAAGAAAATCTCCATAGCCTTTTGATTCTTTATTAAGATTTTGCAAAGTGAAAAACATCACATATTGAGCCGCATGCAGGTTATCTAGATACTTTGTTTTCTTCTTTTTCTCAGGCTTTGAAATTTTTATATCAAAAGACAATTTGAACTTTTTCATTTCTGAAATTTTTGCGGCAGGTTCAATTTTTTGTTCTAATAATAAATGAGGCCAATCTTCTCCTTGTTGACGCTCTCCATTTGAGAACTCTTCATGCCCGTCTATAAAGAAATATAGAATAGTTTCATTTTTCTCTTTTTTTATAGAAACTTTTTTTCCCTGATTTTCATAAAATTTTTCATTCTTTGCAGTTTGCAGTTTCGCATCAATCAAAGAATACTTACTCCCCCACTGAGCTATACGCCAAACACTTTCTTTATCGATTCCCTCCTCTACAAAGAGAGTCCCTATGTGAACAGGATTTTCTAAAGAACTCAACGCCGTCAAATTAAATCCCTGCCCAAATCCCAAATCCCTAAAAATCTCTCCTCCGTAAATACTGAAACTAATAAACAAAACTAATAACACCTTTATAATTTTCATATACGAAACAAATTAAATTAAACTCTCACAATTATCAAAACAATTATATAAAGTATTACAAGCACACACGAGGGGCTGCCCACCCCATGCAGATTACAGGACAGAGTCTTCTTGATTCAACTTTACAGTATTCGAAGCATATTAGCAGTTGGCATAAAAGTTTTGTCTGCAAGGAGGATGGCCGAACCGCCGAATCCGCCACCAGAGAGACGCGCGCCGTGAATGCCTTTTTGGGTAAGAGCATTAGACACAATTGAATCGAGTTCTGGACAAGAGTTTTCGAAGAGAGTACGTGAGCTTTCGTGAGAGGCAGAGAGAAGCTTTCCAGTTGTCACAATATCTTTGTTTTTGATTGATTCAATACATTTATAAACTCTGGAAATTTCTTCAATTACATGCTTGGCTCTCTTGTAAATGCGTTCATCCATTAAATCTTTTTTTGCTTCTAAATCTTTAATAGAAAAATTGCTAAGAAGTTTGAATTCGCCACCACCACTAAGAATTTTTGCAGCATCCATGCAGTCTTGGCGACGCTGAGCATAGAGTCCGTCAGTGAGAGCATGCTTGACTCCTGAATTCACAACCCAAAGATTCCAATCATTAGGAAAGTCTAACAGCGAAAATTTTTCTTCTAAACAATCAATAAAAACAACACTTGATTCTTTGCCAAAACCGCAAACTCCTTGGTCTAAAATTCCACAAGGCATGCCGACAAATTCATTCTCGCACTTCTTTGCAAGCTTAACTAATTCAATAGTTGTCAATTTGATGTTGTATAATTCGCAAAGAGCCTTACCCATAGCGAGCTCGACGGCAGCACTACTGCTCAAACCGACACCTGATGGCAAATCAGAAATGTCTAAAAAATCAAAACCTTTGTCTATACAATGCCCTGCTTCTTTGAGAACTTTCACCATCCCAAGAGGATAGTTTACCCAATTGAACTTGTACTCTTGCTTTTCAATTTTGTTTAAATCTATTTTCTTGGACTGATTTCCATGCAGGCTGGCAAAGTGTAAAATAGCATCGTCTCTCTTCGCAAGAGCAACGGAAATATGCTTGTTTATGGCAAGACCTAAAACTACTCCGCCATTGTAGTCAACGTGATTGCCGATGAATTCGACACGTCCGCAGGCGGATTGCAACGCTTCGGGATTTCTTCCGAACATGTTTTGAAAATTTTTAATTAGAGTTTCTTCACGCATTTTTTTATTTTTTAGAATCTTTAAGATAAAAAACAAATCAAGATTATTTTATTCTTGCCAAAGAAGTATAGCATAGGCTAGTATACATTCAAGTTTAAAAAAGCAACCAATCAAAAATTAAATATATGATGAAATTCAGTAAAAAAATATTAATGCAAATAGCAATACTTCTGCTCTTGTGGAATGTGTCCTTTGCTTCAAACACAATAGATATTTCTGGCAAGTGGAGTGTGCAGATAGAAGGAAAGTCAGGCGAAGCAATCTTCCCTGGAGATATAGAAAGTCAAGGTTTCGGTGAAAAACCCAGCCTCAATGTGCGCAGACTTTCAGGTCATCAAGACCCTCTAACAAAACCTCGCTTAGTGCGATTCGTGACGAGTGAAGATAATTTTAGATGGCCATACACATTGCAACCTGACTTGCATTTTAGAGGAGTAAGTGTTGTCACAAAAGAAGTTGAAATTCCAGAATCTTTTTTGGATAAGCACGTCACTATACATATAGAGCGCGCGCATATGAGAACAACGCTTTATGTAAATGACAAAAAGATTGGCGACTGCACACACTTGGGTTTGGCTCACACTTACGACATTTCTGACGCAATTAAAAAAGGCAAAAACACTTTGAAGATTGAAATTGATAATGATATTTCTCTGATAAAAGCAATGGGGCAATCTGCTCACGCTGTTGGTGATGAGACTCAAGGCAATTGGAATGGAATGATTGGCAAACTCTTTATTAAAGCGCAACCAAAGCTTTGGATTGACGATTTTCAAGTTTATCCAAATGAAGATTTGAAATCTGCAAAAGTAAAAGTTGCATTAGGAAATAAGGCTCAAAACGCAATTGAAAAATCTTTAGTTTTGAAAATCAAAAATAATTACGATTCAAGTGAAATCGTAAAAGAAGTGAAAATTCCCGCAAACGAAAATTCTGCTGAATTCACTGTTGATATGAAAGATGCCAAGACTTGGAGCGAGTTTGGAGCGAATCTACAATTCGCAAAATTAACTTTGAAATCCGCATTAGGTGAAGATGAAAAAAATATTCAATTTGGTATGCGTTATATAAAGTGCGAAGATGAAAAAATTCTTTTGAATGGCGATCGTATTTTCATGCGCACTACTCTCGATTGTGGCCCCTACCCTATTACAGGACACCCTCCTATGGATAAAGAAGAGTGGTTGAGAATCATTCGCATCTGCAAAAATTATGGATTAAATGGAATACGTTTCCACTCTCAATGCCCTCCCGAAGCCGGATTTATCGCGGCTGACGAGGAAGGCTTTTATTTCCAAGTTGAAAATGGTATTTGGGGGCAAAAAATTGGCGAGAGCGAAGAGCTCGGTGAATGGATTGCAAAAGAAACAGATGCTCAATTAAAAGTTTATGGAAATCATCCATCTTTTCTATTGTACAGTCAAGGCAATGAGCCTTCGAATTCTAAAGGCACAGCAGACAAGGCTCTCGTAAAATTTTTGGAAAATTGGGTTGAGACTTCAAGAGCCAAAGATGGACGTCATATCTACACAACAGGCACAGGCTGGCCTTGGACCGTTGTCAATGACTTTATGGTTGTGCAAGCTCCACGTCTGCGAGACGTTGCTGATATGGAGAGATGTAAAGTTCATGGAAGCCGCCCCGCAACTAATTTTAATTACGACTCACAATACAAAGTTTTTGCAGACCACTTACGCGTCAAACAACCAATGATTTCTCATGAAACTGGTCAGTGGTGCGCGTATCCAGATCTTTCTACTATTGATAAATTCAATGGAAAATTAAAAGCAAAGAGTCACGAAATTTTTGTCGAGCTAATTGAAGAAGCTCATTTAGGAAAGTTTGCAAAACAATTTACAATGGCATCAGGCAAGCTTCAAGTGTTGATGTATAAAGCAGAAATTGAAGCTCTGCATCGCACACAAATGACATCAGGATATCAACTCTTAGACTTGCATGACTTCCCAGGTCAAGGCACTGCGCCCGTTGGAGTGCTTGATGCTTTCTGGAATGACAAAGGCTATTGTACTGCTGAAGATTTTAGCAGATTCGCAAATAGAGTTGTTCCACTTGCAGAATTTCCAAAATTGATTTGCAAAAAAGGAGACAATATAGATGTCAAAATTTTAGTTTCAAATTATGAACAAAACGATTTGAAAAACGCAAAAGTCGTCTGCGAACTCAAAGATGGAAAAAAGATAATCTTTTCAAAAACGTTCGATTGCAAAAGCATAGAGCGTGAGCTTTCTGAAATCGGCGAGTTGGAAATAGACACCTCAAATGTAAAAACTCCTGCCGCGTTAAACTTTGTCATAACGGTAAAATCAGAAGGCGTTAAGGATTATCAAAATGATTGGAATGTTTGGGTCTACGAACCTCAAACTGTTGAAATCGCACAAACTGATAAAGTCAGAAGTTCTGAAATTTTCGATAAAGCTTCTCGCAAATTTGTCGAAGATGGTGGAACTCTTTGGTTGAGAATTCCTGGGATTTCTGAAAAGAAATTGAACATTTACTTCCCTCCTGTTTTTTGGACAGCCGCATGGCGTTCAAGCGATACTATGCCACTCATGCTAGGAATTCTCTGCAATCCAGAGCATCCAGCTTTCAAGACATTCCCAACATCATATCATAGTGATTTCAATTGGTGGGAAATGGTGCGAAACGCAATGCCTATAATGTTAAACGAAGGAAACGCTATTAAAATCGACCCAATAGTGCGTATGATTCCTGACTGGTTTAGCCCCACAAATGCTGGATTTGTTTTTGAAGCAAAAGTTGGCAAAGGCAAAGTGTTTGTGACGAACATAAACTTTGACGCAGAAGGAGAAAACCTCTCACTAAAACAATTGGAAAGTTCGTTCTATAATTACATCAAGAGTTCCGACTTTAAGCCCACTGTTTCAATGGATACAGAGGAGTTTGCAAATCTTGTAAAAATCAACCAAACATTGACATCTATAGGAGCAAAAGTAATCGCTGTATCTAGTGAAAATAAAGGACACCTAGCATCGAATGCAATAGACACCCGCCCTGATACTTTATGGCATACAAAGTATGAAGATGGCATAGATCCATATCCACATTTCATCACGATAGATTTAGGCAAAGCTATCGAAATTGATGGCGTGCGCTATATGCCTAGATTGGAAGGTGAAGGTGGTCATGGCAATTGGGGAATAGTAGAAGTTTATTGCTCTGATAATCCTGCGGACTTTGATGTTCCCTTCTTCCCTGCTATCATGACTCATGATTTCAAAGGCGCAAAACATGAATTTACAGAAGCTAGATTTGATAAACCAATCACAACAAGATACATTAAATTCAAGATTCTATCGGCTTCAAATGGAGGTCCATTTGCTTCTGCCGCTGAAATAGATGTGATTCAGACAGAAAAATAAATCCTGTAAATTGAATTCAAAAAACAAAAACACACATCTCAATCGATGTGTGTTTTTTATTGAAAAAATTTCAAAGCATCGCTTGGGGAAAATATTGTTATTCCAAGTTTTTTCATAAGTTTTGGAGGATAATGTTTGGCATTTCCAGTGACAATTATTTTATCTCTAGATGCCAATGCAACTTCAATAAACATTTTATCATCCTCATCTGGCAATTCATCAGAAACAAAAATTGGCGATAACTTCTCTTGCAAAAGAACACTTGCTTTAACAAATCCAATATCTTCTTCTGATAATCCAAATTTAGGACGACTTAAAACTTCTATGTATTCAGCAATAATTCTATTATCAAAAGCAATAGAAAATTTGTTTTCTAGCATTTCTCCAATAAATCGTGCAGATGCCCCGTGAGGAGTGATAAATGCTGAAACAAAAACATTAGTGTCTACTACAAATATTTTCATTTACTGCGTCGACGTAATTTTCTAACTGTTGCGATTTCAGCATCAATTTCTTTTATCGACATTTTGCTTGTTCCTCGCTTCTGTGAATTCATTTGTGAATTGAGTAGTATTTGTTTGAATTTCAAATTTATTATAGATTTCACATCTGGAATAAGAGTATCTTCTGTAGTCGATATAATTATAGATCGTGGTTTGCCATCTTTTGTAATGACTATAAAACCATTTTTATCAACTTCACCCATCACTTTACCTGAATTGGCAGCTAATTCTCTTGTCGCAATCATTTTCATTCTTATATATATGCTGTACAAATGTTGTACGGTCAAGATATTTTTTTGACGAATCTACTTTAAAAATAAAGAAGAAAGAAAAATTATTCGCTTCTCATTTCTTCAAGCGGAATATTTTTTGTCTCTCGAACAAAGAATTTCACAACAAAAAATGCTATCACTTGAAAGGCTGCATAGAGCATATATGTTGTGGCTAATCCTAGTTTTTCGTTCATGATAGGAAATGAAAATAACACAAAAAAGTTGCTCAACCAAAGAAGTGAAGAACATAATCCTATCGCGGAAGCTCGCATAGAATTAGGGAACATCTCGCCTAACAAAGCCCAAAGAGCTGTTCCCCATGTGCCCGAAAATGCCGCAACAAAAATCATGCTCAAAAGGAATGCAATAATACCATATCCATCAGGTAAAACTAAATTGCCATCAACAAAATTTCCTTGAGCAAAAATAATTCCCAATGAAAACATAATCAAAAACATCAAAACACTGCCTGTTAAAAGAAGTATTTTTCGTCCTACTTTGTCTATCAATAAAAGAGCAACAACAGCACTACACATATTCACAACACTAATTATTATGTTTTGTAAAAGAGCGTCACTTTTATCAAAGCCTATAGAAGTCCATAAAACTTCGCCATAGTTCACAATTATGTTTACGCCCGAAAGAGATTGTGCCGCCGCTAAAAACATGCCTATTAAAACTATTCCATGAAGCCTGCAAGAATTCTTTTTGAAGACATCTTTTATAGAAGGCTTTTTACCTAACAATGTTTCTTTGATTTTTTTGATTTCTTCATCCACTTCAAAATTTGTAATTCTTGAAATCACTTTTTTTGCAGAAGCGTATCTCTTTTTTGCGACAAGAAATCTCGGAGATTCTGGAATAAAGAAAAGCCCTATTAAAAATATAAATGCAGGAATGCTTTCCGCAAAAAACATAAATCTCCATGCGCTGAATCCGAATACTAATCCATCAATAGAATTCAATGCCAAAGAAGCGATAAAATAGTTCAATAAAAAAGAAACAAACAAGCCAAGAACTATCGCAATTTGTTGAGACGAAGCTAACATTCCACGTATAGAAACAGGAGCGATTTCACAAATATACGCAGGACATATCGCAACTGCAGCTCCAATGCCTACGCCACCTATGATTCTAAAAACTAATAGCATCCATAAAGTTTTAGCAAAAGCGCAACCTAATGCGCTGACAGCAAAAAATGCGCAACTTAAAATCATTGTTGATTTGCGTCCGAAATTATCAGAACAAAATCCAGACAATAATGCGCCAACAATACATCCCAAAGCAATGATCGACACATTGAATCCTGTTTGAATACTTGTCAGAGAAAACTCAGCTTCTATCGCACGCAAAGAGCCATTGACAACTCCAAAGTCATAACCAAAAAGAAAGCCCCCAAAGGCGGCAGTTAAAGTGATAAAAATTAGATAAGGAAGATTATTTTTCATTTTTGCAGATTACACAAAAACCAAAAGTATGCTCCTTGAAATCTGAAACAGTCAAGCGATATTTTAAAATTTTCAAATGTAATTCATAAAAAACGCATCTAAGAAAAAAAATGCGTTTTTCGTGAATAATATAAAAATCTATTCGCTTTTCATTTCTTCTAGAGTGACGTTCTTTGTCTCTCGAACAAAGAATTTCACGAAGAAAAATGCTAGTAGCGGGAATATTGTGTAGATTATGTATGTCCACGATAACCCAAGTTTTTCATTCATGATTGGGAATGAGAAAAGCACAAAGAAATTGCTTAACCAAAGAACCGCAGAACATAATCCTATCGCAGAAGCTCGCATTGAGTTAGGGAACATTTCACCTAATAAAACCCATAACACAGGCCCCCATGTTCCAGCAAAAGTCGCAACGAATGCCATTCCCACAAAGAAAGCCGCAATGCCATATCCATCAGGTAAATTCAAGTGTCCGTCAACAAGAGTTCCCTGCGCAAAAATGATTCCCATTGCGGCAATTAAAATTGCCATTAAAAGACTCCCAGCTAAAAGCAAAATTTTTCTGCCAATTTTATCAATCAATAAAATTGCAATTACTGTGCTTGCAATGTTCACAACGCTTATAATCACGTTTTGCAAAAGAGCATTGTTTGTATCAAAGCCAATAGAAGTCCACAAGACTTCTCCGTAATTGAGAATTATATTAACGCCTGTCAACTGCTGAGAGGCCGCTAAAAATATACCAATCCAAACAATTCCATGGAGCATGTAAGAATTTTTCTTAAAGATATCTTTAATAGAAGGTTTTTTGCCTTGTAGAGATTCTTTGATTTTTTCGATTTCTTCATCCACATGAAAATTTGTGATTTTTGAAATCACTTTTTTTGCAGCTGAAAATTTCTTTTTTGCGACAAGAAATCTTGGCGACTCTGGAATAAAGAAAATACCTAGTAAAAACACAAACGCAGGAATAGCTTCTGCCCAAAACATAAATCTCCACGCTGTGAATCCAAAAAGTTTTTCGCTCGGACTTCCGCTATAAAGAGAGATTAAATAGTTTACTAAAAATGCCGCAAATAATCCGCCAACTATCGCCAATTGTTGAGCCGAAGCCAACATTCCGCGTATAGAAACAGGAGCGATTTCGCAAATGTACGCAGGACATATCGCGCTTGCTGCGCCGACACCAATTCCACCTACAACTCTATAAAACATGAGTTCTGCTGAAGTTCTTGCAAAACCACAACCAGCTGCGCTCACAATAAAAAATACACACATCAAAAGCATTGTTGCTTTGCGTCCGAATTTGTCAGCGCACCAACCAGACATCAATGCGCCAACAATGCAACCTAACGCTAGAATGCCAACATTGAATCCTGTTTCGACACTGCTAAGTGAAAACTCAATTTCAAGAGCTTTTACAGCGCCATTGATTACTCCGAAATCGTAGCCAAAAAGAAAGCCGCCAAGAGCCGCAATTACAGTGATAAAAATTATATAAGGTAGATTGTTTTTCTTTTGCATTGATTGGTTGGTTAGTTGTTTACGCAAAATACATTGAAAAAAGTGACAGTTAAGTATAGCACAGTCAAGGACGAAAAGTTGAAATTTTCTTGACATAAAAGTTTAGCATCCAAAGCTTATAATTATGCTTAAAAAGATTATTATTATATTAGAATTCGCGCTATGTTCAATGCTCTTGAGTATCAGTGTTCATGCGCAACAAAACGAAGCAGAGCTCTTCCCTATCACCGAAGATAGCAAAGCAAAAGATGGCGTCTTATATGGCGAATTTATAAACGGAAAACTTGAAAATTCAAAAGTCTTTCCAGGAACAAATCGCAACGTTCAAATTTTCGTTCCAAGCGCGTATGATGGAAAAACTCCCGCCTGCGTTTGTATATTTCAAGATGGCGGAATCGGATTCAATGCACATATCGTAGTTTCAAATTTAATAGCTAGCGGAGAAATCCCTGTCATGATTTTGATTGCTTCTGGATGGGGAAGACTTGAAGGAGATGTTGACTCAGAATCTATTCGCGCAAACAGAACTTTTGAATACGACACTCCATCTTCAAAATATGGAGAGTATGTTTTGACAGAACTTTTGCCTTATGTGGAAACACTCAAAACAAAAGATGGAAAACCTATAATACTATCTAAAGACGGCAACGACAGAATGATTACAGGAGCCTCAAGTGGAGCCGCTTGTGCTTTCAATGCGGCTTGGTGTAATCCTGAAGAATTTCCAAGAGCATTCACTCCAATTGGCTCATTTACTGGACTTCGTGGATCTTACGAACTCTCCACTTTAGTTCATAAAATGGAACCAAAAAATATTCGCCTATATCTGCAAAGCGGAGAAAACGATATGTGGACTTGCTTTGGAGATTGGTGGAGTGCTAATCAATCAATGGCACGCGCGCTAGAATTTGCTGGTTATGATTTCAAATATGCCTTCGGAAAAGGCTCTCATAGCGGAGTTCATGCAAACATGATATTTCCAGAAGTCATGAGATATATGTGGAAAGATTATCCTCAAGAAATCAAAGCCACAGGAAAAACTCGCAATCACGTTTTGAGCTTTGTTCTCAAAGAAAATGAAAAGTTTGAAGAAGTGACAAAACTCGAAGGCGCAATTTCATTGGTTTCATACGGCAATGAAGATGTTTTTGTTTTTGGAAAAGATAAATCTGTTGTAATAGATAAAGATGGAAAATTTTTAAATAAAGATTTCACAGACAGAGTTTTTGCGACAAGCCCAAACAATATAATGTTCGTATCCGCACCAAATAAGGAAGCTTTCATTGCGGAATCTATAATTGCAGAAGGTAGCGCAATAAGAAAATTATCAGAAAAAATTTATCCATCAAATGCAGTTGCACTGCGTAATGGAAATTTCTTTGTGATGGGCGCAAAAAGTCCAAATGAAAATCCGTCTTATCTTTGGCTTGTTGAAAAAAATGGAAATGTAATTGAGTGCGATTCTAACATCAAAGGCGCACGAGCATTGACAGTTAGCGCGAATGAAAATTGGCTCTATACTTTTGAATACGACACACGTCGCGGTTTCAGCTATAAGATTTCAAAAGAGGATAATGAATTAAAATACAAACAAGAATTCTTTTTTATCCATGTGCCTGAAGAAGCCGATAGCGCAGAAACATCTTCCGCAATCTGTGACGAGCATGGATATACATATCTTGCAACATCATTCGGAATTCAAGTCTGCGACAACAACGGACGCAGTGCCGCAATTATTCCATTACCAAAAAATGTTAAACCTATTTCCATTGCGTGGGGTGGCGAAGATATGAAAACTCTTTTTGTTCTTGGCGAAAATGGAGTTGTTTATAAACGCAAAGTAAATGCAAAAGGAGCGTCAATTTTTCACGAAATCCCAAAAATCAGACAAGGTGCAGGCTAATTTTTTAAATTAAATCTCTATAAGTTTTTTGTCTCTTACAGATAAAATTTTCGTGGCAATTTTTGCGCTTTCCAAATTCAATATTTTTGAAAGCGCATTTTTGTATAAGTGCAATTGATGTGCATGTTTTTCAATTAGAGTTTTCTCATCACAAATAGAATCTGTTTTGAAATCTATAATAATTGCATTCAAAATATTTCCATTTTCGTCTTTGTAAATATTTACTCTGTCAAAAATTCCACTTAGCAAAGATTCATTTATAATCACATCAAAATTCTTTTCACGCCAAACAGTCATGTTTGGCTTGAAAGTGAATATTTTTGCTACTTCAGGAACTTCAAGAGATTTAGCAACTAAATCATGCACAAAAGTTTTTTCATGCTTAAAATCATTTTTGAATTCTATTTTTTCAAAAATTTCATGAACTTTTTTCCCTAAATTTAAACTCTCATTTGAAGCCTCTGAATCAAACTTTTTTTCTAGAGGAATATAGTTTCTTGAAGCTTTAATAAATTCAAAATTTTTGACTGCATTTATTTTTCCAATAAATAAATCTTCCAAGATTTCTTTATCTTCTTTGGAGGAAAATTCTTTATGCCAATCAGAATTTCCCCTGCCCTCTTTAAAAGATTCAAGGCTTGAAGAAGAAAAAAGTAAATTTCTAAAATCCCCACTTGCAGTGCTGTTTTTGCTAGGAGTATTTGCAAAAATATACAAGGCATTTTTCGCTCTTGTTGCGGCAACATAATATTTGCAAATAGATTCATATAATTTTTCATTCGTAAAAAATTCTGACATCTCAAACAACTTTTTATTTGAAGAACATATCATTTTTTTTGGCATACTCATCACGGAAATTTTATTTCCCGCATTATAACATTTTAAATCTATGTCAGGGCGACCCCTGCCTTTTTCAACATCAGGCAAAATCACCATATCAAAGTCTAGCCCTTTAGAAGAATGCATTGTCATCACACGTATAGTGTCTTGATCTTGCCCTTCTTTTATTGCGTAATCCTCAATGAATTTAAAGAAATTATCTAAATCTATATCATTCTTTTCATCAAAAAGTCTCATTGCATATGCAAATTGATTTAGTCTGCGCAAATTGAATTCATCAGACTTTTCTAGATTCAACTCCACAAATTTTATAGCATCTTCAAGTCCTGCATAGAAGCCATTTGAAATGATTTTTTTATAGATATTAGCCTTAATATTTTCCGAAACAAATTCTCGGAGTATAGTAGAATTCACATACTCATTCGCCATAGTGTCAGATGGATGTAAAATACTTTTCACAAGACTTACAAAGGCAGGAACAATCATGTTGTCATCACAGATATTTATTTGCCCTTCAAACGTTATATTCAAAAATATTGAATCTTCTTTGGCATATGCGCGCAGACTTTCTACAAGTTCTTTGCCTTTATTTTTTTTGTTTACCAAAATTGCGCATGAAATTCCTTTTTGAGTAGGATTTATTTCTTTAATTAAATTGTAAATCTCTCTTGATTTTGAATCTTCTTCACACTCAAAAAGTTTGACATACCCTTTCATGCTTTCATTTTGAGAAGCTATAGAATGCGCTTGCCAATTAGTATTCCACTTGCTTGCGCCCTCAAAAAAATGAGCCTCTAAAAGTTCATTGTCAGAAAAAATTTCATTCACGAAATCAATTACTTCTTTTGAACTGCGATAAGAAATATTTAAAAAGTTGTCTTGATTTTTATCTAATCCATAGCGTTTTATCACATCTTCAAACAAGTGCAAATCTCCGCCACGCCAAGCGTATATAGACTGCTTTACATCACCCACAAAATAAACGCTAGATTTGCCAACATTATCCACAACTGAATCGATTAAATTTTCAAACACAGCCCACTGTTCGCGCGAAGTATCTTGAAATTCATCAAAAAGCCAATGCTCATATTTTTGGTCAAACTTGTACTCCACAAATTCTTTGCCCAGAGAAAATTCACCACTTAGCAAAATTTTTGATAAATCTTGAAATGCAAATTTGCCTTTTTTTATTACTGAATTTTCATAAGCATTCTCATACAAAGAAATAATTTTGCCTATGCCTTTTGTCTGCTCGCAAGTCTGCAAGATTACAGAATCTGCTAGCATTCGAGCCAAGTTTTCAATCAATCCACTTTGCAAGGCATCTAATGAATATAAAACTTTTCCTCTGCCTAATTCTAAAGAAACTCCGCCTGTGCGCAGTTGCGAAAATATTTTCGACACAACAGTTGATTCATTAGCCAATTCCCCACAAGTTGAATTTTCAAAAAAACTTATGATAGAATTCACATTTTGTTCCGCGCTTTTAGTTAGCTCCGTCTTTGCAAAAGATTTTTTTAACGCAGATAAATCCTTATCATATTCTGCCTGATTCCACGACTTTAAATTATCTGAAAAATCTTTTGGATTCCCCCAATTTTCTAAATTTGGCACACTAAAAAATGTGTTTTTTGCTCTATCTATAAAGTCTGATAAAAGTGAAAATAATTTCTTTTCTTCCGTGCCAAACGAAGCCTGTTTGAATGCTTGAGCAAATTCAGAAAAGCTTTCTTTATCGCAATATTTAAAGGCTTTATCTAATGAATTTTCAACATGCAAATTTTTTGCATATTCATCTAAGACTTCTAAATTGCCATAAAGACCCAATTCTTTTGCGCATGCGAAAAGCAATTTTGCGCAAAAAGAATCTATAGTGCCAAGAGATAATTTTGGCATGAATTTAATAATTAAATTCAACTTATTTAAAAAATATTCTTTCGTGTAAAAAGTTTTGTAGTCGTCACGCTTTGTGATTTTTTTCATTTCTTCAGCGAGTTGCAAAGCATTTTTATCGTCAAGTGAAGCTGTACAAAGTTTCGATAAAATCTTTTCAAAAAATTCTCCTGACGCTTTGCGAGTGAATGTCAAAGCATAGATTTTATCAGGGCTTACATTCTCTAACAATGCAATAAATCTATTTGTGAGATTATAGGTTTTGCCCGACCCTGCCGAAGCTAAGACTCTCTCATTATTAAAAATTACGCTCATTGGAAATCCTCCCACTCGATAAACTCTGACAGATTATTTTTTGCGAATGAAAAAATTTGTTCAAAATTATCAAAAGAAATTTTCTTATCTGTTGGCTCAAAATTCTTGTTTTGAATAGATTCAACTATTTCTTTTGATTTTTGAATTGCCGAATCCAAAAGTTCGTTATCTAGCTCCCAAACTGAAATGCAAGTCTTTGAAAGATGTTTTGGCATAGAAAAATATGCGCAAGAAATTTTTCTATCAGGATATTGTTCAGCCACCGCTTTCAAATAAAGAGGCATTTGCAAATCAATCCATACATCTTTTTTCAAATGGAATTGTTCAGGCAATGACTTGCTTGAATTTACTTCTGCGGAATCGTAAGTTTTATAATCTATAATAAGCAAATCGCCATTTTTATTTTCGTCTATTCTATCTATACGCCCTTTTATTTTGACTGAAGAAATTTCAAAATTTTCTAGATCCATTTCAACATCCCGAATACTCCAACCTTTAGCGAAATGCGATGCTTGAACTTTGGCTGCAGCTTGCAATCTGCTTTTCATTGCTTGCGCCTGAAGATAAATCATAGGAGGCAAATTTTTGCCAAATCTTTGAAATAATATTTTATCGAACTCAGACAAAAGTTTTTTTGAAATTTTTTCTGCATCAATAGTATTTCTAAATTCACTCTTTCCAAAATTTTCAAAAACATTATGCAAGAGTGTTCCTAATTGCATTGCGTCTAATTCTTTTTTGGAGATATCAAAATCTTCCATCTTAAGAAATTTTTTTAAATAAAATCTAAAAGGACATTCCAAATAATTTTTAAAATCGCTTACTGAAAGATGTGAAATTTTTACGTTTTTATTAAATTTCAAATTCCATGCTTTTTTAAAAGGCATTGCTTTTGATTGCGCATTATCAAAATTAAAAATTTCCTCAATACGCTTTGGCATATCAGAAGGATTCACTTGCATTAGCAATCGAGAGGGATTCAAAACTTCGCCCGCATATGATGTTCTTGAATAAAGAAAAATCGCGTTTTCTCTTCTTGAAGAAATCAAAGTATCAAACATATAAGCATCTCTTGCGTGCCTATGATTTTGATTTGGCAAATTCAATTCATTTAAAACTTTCTCGCTCAAAAACTGATTTGTATATTTATTTTGAGGAACATTATTATCACAAAAATCCGCAACAATCACAACAGGTCTATCAGACCAAAAAATCTCGAACCAATTATCTAAAGCAATAGAAGATTGTGTTTGTTCATAACTTTTTATTGCATCTATATTTTCACAAAGAATTTTTATAATCAGAGATTTTTTTAAGTTTACTCCACGAGCCTCGTCTTTAGCGATTATCTGCAATTGCTGATTTACAAATTCTATTTGTTCAGAAATTTCTCCAGCAAGAAATTCCGAAAGTTTGTTTAAAAAATCTTCTAATTTTTTCGCAAAAAAACCTTCTTCAAAAAAGTCCGACACTAAGTCATTAAAACACTCGAAAACTTCATGTTTTTTTAGCGCGCATCCAGACGCAAAATCACGTGGCAAAAACTCGTTTTTAAATTTATCCGCAAATTTTAAAACTTCTTCTTGTGACATATTTACTGCATTCGCAATGTATGAGCACACACGTTTTAACATTTCGAGAAAATTATCATAACTAGAATCTTCAATAAATCTTTGTAGCAAAATCAAAATACCAAAAATTTCTTTATTCTCAATTTTGCCAGAAGACTCAAAAGAATGAATACCAATCTTCGCTAAAGCCTGCGCAATCATTGTGCGAGACACTCCGTTTTCGCATGCTATAGAAAATTTTTCGCCCGCACTTTCTTTGCTTTGCGAAACAATTTTTGCGATTTGCAATGCTTGACTTTCTTGATTTGAAAATGCTTTGAATTGGAATTTTTTATTATTATCTAAAAATTTCTCACACCAAAATAAATCTGGAACTCCGTATTTGTCGAAATGAGAGGAATCACTACCAATTGCAAAAACGGTCAGCTTACCCCCAAACTTTTCAAAATTTTTTAAATATGCAAAAGACAAATTCGCTAATTCTGGATTCGCAATCAAAATGATTTCACTGATGTCTTCAAAAGTTTTTGCATCGGAAATTTCTGACAAAATAAAATCTAAAGAATCTATGCTATTTCTTTGAGCCAAAATTTCTTTATAGAAACTTTCTAATTTTGCTAAATCAAAAAAAAGTTCTTTCTCGCAAATAATCGATTCTGCAATTTGCGAAAGATTTTTAAATTCGCCCAAGACTAGTCTTCTCAAAGACTGTATGTCTTTAGCAAGCGCGTATTTATTTGAATAATCCAAATGACTTATTCCATGCAAAAACAGCGCAGGTAAATTATTTTCACCCAAAGAATCTATAGCTTCAATCCAAGCGTTTGCTTCTTCATATTTTGACGCGCAATCAAGATTTGTGATGCTCAAAACCAAAGAATCTAAAGTATTTATTTTGAGTCCAACAAAAAATCGATTCGATTTGGCAGAAATATCCGCAAGTTTTGCTCTCAATAATCGAGCCGCCTGTTTTGTCGGAACTAACACTCTTATATTAGAATAATCTTCGTGCTGCAAAGTTGACAAATAATCAAACAAGCTCTGAGCCGCAGAATCCGCAATATTATCTTTTAAATCTATGAGTCTTAGTTGAGGCATATCGATAGTGTTTATCATCTGAAAAAGACAAAATCTTTCAAACTTTTTTTTACGTCTAAGAAATTCACCTTTTTTGGAAAATTTTCTAAAAAAAACAAAAAAAAATGGGAAAAGATTCTTGACAATGGGTGGAAATGGATGAAAATGGGTGAAAATGGCAAAAAAATAATAATTATGTCTTCATTACTTTCATTCAATAGCTACGCCGGCGAATACTCAAAGGCTCTAGATGACAAGCGCAGAATTGTCATCCCTGCGAAGTGGCGTTTTGAAGGTGATGAAACAGAAACAGCTTATCTTGCTCTTCCAAACGCAAACGGCTCAATTACTATTTTTCCGCCAAAAGTAAGAGAAAATATTATTGCCACAGTTTCAGGCGTAAAATTATCCGATTCAACCAAACAAAAATCTAAGCAAAAAATCTTTCGTAAATGCGAAGATTTAGGCTGCGACAAACAAGGTCGTATTGCTCTCAGTGAAAAACTCATCGCTCACGCCAATATTGCCAAAGACGCAATTTTAGTCGGTAGCGGAGATGTCTTTAATATCTGGAGTCCAGAAAAATTGAAAGAATGGGATGAATGCGACGCTGAACTAATTCCAGATAAAGATTTGGAAATATTAGGCTTATAAAAATTACATTATGAAAATTTCACAGACATCTAAAACTAAAATAGGCAAATGCATTCTATATGAACAATAACACTGTTGAGCAAAAAACTTCAGAACTTACAGAACACTATCCTGTAATGCTCTCTGAAACGCTCGCAATGTTGAATGTCCAAGACTCGAAAAACTATTTAGACTGCACTTTCGGAGGCGGAGGTCACTCCCGCGCAATCCTCAAAAAAGCCGACTGCAAGCTCGTTGCAATAGACCAAGATATTGACGCTATTGCTAGGGCAAAAGATTTTGAAAAAGAATTTCAAGGCAGATTCACTTTTTATCCAATCAATTTTTCTAAGTTAGGAGAAACACAAACTGGGCGTTTCGCTGGAGTCGTAATGGACCTCGGCGTCTCGTCATTTCAACTCAACGAGGCGGAGCGCGGATTCTCTTTCATGCGTGAAGGTCCAACCGATATGCGCATGAATCGCAATCAAAAATTGAGCGCTTTGGATATCGTTGAAACTTTCTCTCTTGATGAGCTTACAAGAATTCTGCGCGAATATGGCGAAGAACCAAGAGCCTATCAAGTCGCAAAAGCAATCATAGCCGCGAGAGGAAAGCATGCTATGGATAACACTCTTGATTTGGCAAAAATAATTTCTTCAGCGGCTGATAAAAGCAAGAGAATCAACCCTGCAACAAAATCTTTCCAAGGGCTTAGAATCGCAGTTAATGACGAATTGAAAGTCTTGGAAGAATCTCTGCCTAAAATTTTCGACAAGCTTGAAAGCAAAGGCAAGTTAGCAGTAATCACCTTCCATTCTTTGGAAGACAGAATCGTTAAAAGATTTTTTAGAAAGATGTGCGCTATGCCGTTAGATGCGCACGATTCAACAGCACAACAAAATAGAATCAAGCTTGCCGAATTGGAAACTCGCAAACCTATTGCGGCTTCTGAATCGGAGATAAACGAAAACCCAAGGAGTCGCAGTGCAAAATTGCGCGCTCTAACAAAACTATAAAATGAAACGCCAAAACAAATATTCTATCATATTATCGCTTGCATTGTTAAGCTTTGTGTCGCTATTTGCGCTTGGCGCATTCAAGCTGAGTCTTGAACGCAGAGAACAAGCAAACATTGCTTTGCGAATCAAATCATGCGAAACGCAAATTTCCAAACTCAAGATTGAACGCGATGACTTGAAAGTAAAAATCGCGAATCAAGAGAACCCACATCTATTAAAGATTAGAGCCTCTTCAAGACTCGCAGCGCCTTCAGACAAAATGGTTGTCTGGGCTGGCTACGAAAACTTTGAAGGTGGCAGAGTTGAATCTTCTCCAGAACAAAAACTCGTTTTGCAATTCAGAACTCCTAGCAAACTAGCCCCAGAAAGGACCGCACAAAGATGAGAACTTATGCAACTTTTATAAGTAAAAAAAGATTCATTTTTTTATGCGCTTCAATCAGTTTTTTGTTCGTGTGTATCGCAGCAAATTTGTGCTACTTGCACCTAGCAAAAAGTGCATATTGCAAAGAAAAAATCGAAGCTCAACGCAACAGAACTGTCAAGATTGATGCTCGCAGAGGCGACATTTTAGATTATCACGGAAACATTTTAGCTAGCACATATCCTTATATTGAAGTTGGCGTTGACCCCGAAGTTTTCGATTGTCAAGACGAAGAAAAGTTAAGTCAACTTACTGCCCTTCTTTCTATAAGCAGAAAAGAACTTTTTGAAAAAGCAAAAAAAGATACTTACATGAGCGAAGATGGCTCTGAAGTAAAATGCGTGCGTTGGCGCAAAATCAGTCCGCAAATCGACGAAATGACTTATCAAAAAATCGTTGCTCTAAATGTTAAAGGGATTCGTGGAGATAGAAAATATAAGCGTTCATACCCTTCTGGTGCATTGACTTCTCACGCAGTAGGATTCGTAAACAGAGATTTTGATGCAGAATTTGGAATAGAAAAATTGTCTGACTATTATCTACGTGGACAAGATGGATGGATGGAAATCGAACGTGATGGACGTCGTCGTGAATTGACTCAATTCAGGGGCAGAGAGCAATCTGCAATAGACGGTATGGACGTCCAAACCAGCATAGACATTATCATTCAAGAGGCTGCTCAAAATGAAATGAAAAATCTTGTGGAAAAATATAATCCCGCAAGCGCATGTATTTTGGTCAGCGAAGCATCCACAGGATTCATTGTGGGAATGGTAAGTTATCCAAATTTCGACCCAAATAATTACGGCAACTACCCTCTCGATTCTATGAGAAACAGAGCCATTTCAGACAGATTTGAACCAGGTTCAACTTTCAAAATCGTTCCTGTTGCCGCAGCATTAAATGAGTCTCTTGTTGGAGCCGAAGACACTTTTGATTGCACAAGTTCAACTGCGACATATAAAGGCAGAATTTTGAAATTGTCAAAAGAAGCTCATGACTTCGACAAGCATTTAACTGTACGTGAAATTGTCAGCAAAAGTAGCAATAGAGGTTCTGCTAGAATAGGAATGCTCTTAGGCGAAAACAAATTGTTTGAATATGCATCCCTCTTTGGATTCGGCTCTAAGACAGGCATTGCGCTCTTAGGCGAAGTTTCAGGCGCGTTGCCAAAAGTTGAAAGATGGGATTCTCTTACTATTACTCGTATGCCCATGGGTCACGCAGTTGACGCAACTCCATTGCAGATTCACTGCGCTATGAGCGTGATTGCGAATGGCGGGATTTATATGCAACCACAAATCATTCGTAAAATAATTTCTAAAGAAGATAATAAATCTATCGTATTTCAACCTAAAGCGTTGCGCAGAGTAATCTCTCCAAAGACATCTTCATTGATGTGTGAAATGCTCGTCTCCGTCACAGAAAAAGGAGGCACTGCTACACGTGCTGCTCTTGATGGATTCAAGGTTGCAGGCAAAACAGGCACAAGCCAAAAAATTGTAAATGGTCATTATGTGACAAACGAACACGTGGCTTCTTTCTCAGGATTTTTCCCAGCACAACGTCCACGCTTGATTATTACTATTATAGTAGATAATCCACGCGGAAAAGGAATTGGTTATGGTGGTTCTGTTGCCGCGCCTGTGTTTAGCAATTTGGCTAAAACTGCCGCAAGCTATCTTGGAATTCAAAACGATATAGACGCTGAAAAATCTCTCGCTTGGAAAAATTAAAACATGATAGCATTTTCTAATTTATCAAATATCATTTCTCTTAGTGGAAAGAGAATGTCTTTTGCCGATGGCAAGGGCGGTTCGAGTCCATTTAGCATTAGCGATTTAGTAAAAACTTTAAAAAACGCAAAAGTATCTTTTGAAAAAAATCTTCCTGTGAAAGCCCTGCTTAGCGACAGCAGACGTGTCTGTGACGGAGCAGTTTTCTTCGCAGTAAAAGGACTTGTGTGTGATGGAAATCTTTTTGTGGAAGAAGCAATTCATAGAGGCGCGATTGCAATTGTGTCAGAAAATCCTGCTCCAAAAATCTGCCCTATTACTTGGATTGAAGTTGAAAGTATAGCTCAAGCAAAAGCAGATGCTGCAAAAATCTTTTATGAGAAGTCCGATGAAAGCCTGAATATTACTGCTGTCACAGGCACTAATGGAAAAACAAGTGTCACGTGGATGATAAAGCATATGAGTTCATATCTTGAAGAAAAATGTGCTCTGATGGGAACTATTCAATACGACTTAGGCGGAAGATGTTTACCTTCTGGAAGGACAACACCTGATGCTCTTGAATTGTATGCCCTGCTCTATCAAATGAAAAACGCGTCATGTAAATCTTTAGCAATGGAAATCAGTTCTCATGCTTTAGAACAAGGACGTGTGAAAAATTTAGATATAGATTGCGCATGCTTTACAAATCTTACTCAAGACCACATAGACTATCATAAATCTATGGACGCGTACTTTGAAAGTAAGGCTTTGCTTTTTGATGGAAGCGTTTGTAAAAAACCAAAATTTGCGGTAATTAATTTTGATGATCCAAAAGGCATTGAGCTTGCAAATCGCATAGACACTAGTGCGACAAAGATTATCAGCTTTGGAATAAAAAATACGGACGCAATGATAAGAGCTGAAAATCTGCAAATGGATTCAAAATCTTCGTCATTCACATTGGTATATCCCGAGGGCGAAACAAAATGTATTTTGAATATGCCTGGGAATTATAACGTCTCGAATGCGCTCACTGCATTGGCTGCTCTTTATGCTCAAGATAAAGATATTGTAAAAGCTTCGGAATCTTTGCGTGACTTCAAAGGTGTCCCAGGACGCATGGAAGCCGTGAAAAACAATGCCAACATAAATATTTATATAGACTACGCGCATACAGACGACGCTTTGAAAAATGGATTATCTATGCTAAGAGAAATCACCAAGGGCAAATTGCTTGTTGTGTTTGGCTGTGGTGGAAAACGTGATAGAAGCAAGCGCGCGCCTATGGTAAAAGCTGTTCAAAAATATGCTGACATTGCATGGGCGACTTCTGATAATCCTCGTGGCGAAGATATAAATCAAATTTTCAATGACATGAAAGAAGGAGTCGAATTTCCTGAAAAAATAGCCTTCATTGAAAATAGACGTAGAGCTATCAACTTGGCTCTATCAGCTGCAAGCGAGGGCGACTGCGTTTTGATTGCAGGTAAAGGTCACGAAACATTTCAAGAATTAGGCGACACAATAATCCCATTTGATGACAAGAAGGTCGCAGAAGAATTATTGGCGCTTAAAGAATTATCTTAATTAAAAAAATAAAAAAATGCCATTTTATAAAACACAAGATTTGAGTCTTTGGACTACTGGTACATGGTACAACCTCGATAAAAAAAATATCGAGATAAAAGGTTTTTCTATCGATAGCAGAAAGATAGAAAAAAACACTGTTTTTGTTGCTCTAGTTGATAAAAGAGATGGTCATGATTTTGCTAAAGATGCGATAGAAAAAGGAGCAAGCGCAGTCATTGCGTCAAAACAAATAGAAGGCTTGAATGCACCATTGTTGCTAGTAAAAGACACTCTCGTTGCATTGCAAACTATTGCGAAAATGCATAGGCTAAGGCTAGATTATCCTGTGATTGGAATCACTGGTTCTTGCGGAAAAACTAGCACAAAAGAACTTTTAGCAAAATTGCTTTCTTTTAGAAATCCAAGTTATTCACAAGAGAATTTCAATAACGAAATTGGTGTTGCGCTTTCATTAACAAATGCAGATGTGCGCACAAACAAAGCTGCAATTATCGAAGCTGGTGTTGCAGGACCTAATCAAATGGAAGTATTGGCAAAAATTATTGAGCCTGATATTTCTATAATCACAAACGTTTCAAGTGCTCACATAGAAAAATTTGGAGATGTTTCGGCGGTCGCAAGAGAAAAAGCAATCCTACCAGAGCATGCTTATGAAGATGGGTATTGCATTATGCATGGAAATCTTTTGTCGTGGAAATCTTTTGACGAATTGCCTTGTAAAAAAGCAGTCGCAATTCCCATGAATGCTTTGGAAATGCGAGCAGATTTGCTTTTCAAGTACGACTTAAAGTTTGAAGAGGAAACTTGCAAAATAGAACTATGTCTTGAAGGCGGGCGTGAATATTATTTTGAATGTAAAATTCTAAGTCAAGGAATGGCAGAGAATGCAATTCTTGCAATTATTTGTGCTCTAATGCTAGGCGCAAGCGAAGAACAAATTTCAAAAAATCTCGAATCTTATGAACTTCCACAAATGCGTGGGACTTCTTTAGTCGGCTTAAAATCTACATTTCATGTGGATTGCTATAATGCGAATCCATCTTCAATGAAAGATTCACTAAGCTTTTTCTTGCGTAAATCTAATGATGAAAAGCCAAGACTTTTTGTCTTGGGTTCTATGGCAGAACTGGGAATTGCGTCTTTGCGTTATCATAAAGATATAGGTTCATCACTGCCCTATCGTGTTGGTGACAAAGCAATTTTGGTTGGTGACAATGCATCTATATATAAAGAAGCAATGTTAGAATCTGGCTGGTCTGAAGACGCTATAAAAACATATGAAAAATCTTCTTTGGCAAAGGGCGATTTAAGCGAATTCGAAGGTCATGTATTTGTAAAAGGCAGTAGAGTTTTTGAACTAGAAAAATCTTTGCCTGATGACATTCAAGAAAAGCTCATGATGGAGCCTGAAAAAGAAATTGTCGAAGAAGAAGTTTTTGAAGAAGTCGAAGAACCTAAGCAAGAAAGCGAAGAAGCAGACGATGATGATGAAGGCGATGAATTTTCTGATGAAGAATTTGACGATGAAAATGCGCCTGATAATGATGAGAATTTCAGAAACTATCGTAGCGAAATTGAAGAGGATGACGAAAGATTTTAAGGATAAAAAATGCTACAATATTTAGAACAATTTGAAAATTTCTATGGACCATTCCGCCTATTTAGATACTTGTCTTTTAGATGCGTGATGGCGGCTGCCACCGCAATGATAATAGGATGGGTGATTGCGCCCTATGCAATAAAAGTCTTACACAAAATAAAATTCGGACAAAGTTTCCGTACAGAAAGTCAAGTAGGACAACTTGCAAATTTGCACTCCGCAAAAAAAGGAACACCTACAATGGGAGGCATAATCATCTATTTTTCTTTGATGATTTCTATTCTATTATGGTGCAAGCTAAACATGCTAGTGATAGCCGCAATCTTTGTCTACACCACGCTTACAGTGTTAGGCTTCGCTGATGATTATCTCAAAATCAAAAGAAAAAACAGCGATGGAGTAAGTGGCAAAATCAAACTTTTAGTTCAGACATTAGTTGCGATAGGTTTTGTGTTAATGATGTTAAATAGTCCTTACGCACAAGTAATACGTGAGCTTCATGTGCCATTTTTCAAAGACCCAATCATTGCGCAAATGCCAATTTGTCTTTTGATTATTTTTGTGTTTTTAGTAATAGGCGGTTCAAGTAATGCTATCAATTTAACAGATGGAGTTGATGGATTAGCTATAGGTTGTACAGTCTCTGTTGCCCTTGCATACAGCGTTCTAGCATATATCACAAGTCATGCTGTAATTGCAGGATACCTTTTCTTGCCCATGATTGCAGGCGCTGGTGAACTTTGTGTTCTTTGTTGTGCCTTACTTGGCGCAAGTATGGCCTTCCTTTGGTATAATGCGCATCCTGCGCAAATTTTCATGGGAGACACTGGGTCGCTCGCACTAGGTGGATTGATTGGTTCAATTGCAATAATGGTTCAACAGCCCGTCACACTAGTAATCATAGGTGGAATTTTTGTAATGGAAGCAGGTTCAGTAATACTTCAAGTAGCTAGCTTTAAACTTACAAAAAAAAGAATTTTCAGATGCTCACCTATACATCATCACTTTGAATATCTCGGATGGAAAGAGACTCAAGTGGTAATAAGATTTTGGATTTTATCATTGATATTTGCGCTCGCAGGATTGGCTACTTTAAAGATTCGATAGATGTCAGAAAAAATTACAGAATTATGCAAAGGCAAAAGTGTTGCAATTTTTGGCAAGGCGATAAGCGCGTTGGCGGCAGAAAAATTGCTGACGCATCTTGACATAAAGAGTGTGTTTTATTCTGAAAATCCTGACGACAATGCAGAAATTTTTTCTGCTGAAAACGCAAAAAAACATTCGCTTGTAATTTTATCCCCCGCATTTAAACCAACTCATAGTTGGATAAAAATTGCAAAAGAGAATTCTTTAGAATGCATAGGAGAAGTAGATTTATCTGCTCTTGCTTGGAAAGGTGATATAGTCGCAATTTCTGGAACAAATGGAAAAACAACAAGCACAGCTTTTCTTACAAAGTGTTTTAATCAAGCAAATATCAGAGCTGTAGCCGCTGGCAATATAGGCACTCCCCTTTCAGAGTTTTGCATAACGAGCGAAAACAAAAAAGATTCTGTGGCAGTTGTTGAGCTTAGTTCTTTTCAAATTTCCAATTTAAAATATACGCATCCAAGTGCGTATTTATGGACAAATTTTTCTCCTGACCACTTAGATTGGCATTCTTCTATGCAAGAATATTTCTTGGCAAAAAAGTCATTGATAGATTTGTTAAAGAACAAACTTTTGTTTGTGGGAGAAAGTGTTGTTGAGTTTGCAAAAGAAAACAATATTTCTCTCCCTGAATTTGCAAAAGTAATTTCTTCAGAGCAAAACTGCCCTGCTCCTTTCGACAACAATATTCAGAACGAAAATTTCTCTATAATAAAAGCCTATTGGGAATCTATAGGCATGGATAAAAAAATTCTTTATTCTGCCGCAAAAGATTTTTCTCTGGCCCCGTATAGATTTTGCGTTAGCGCAAAAATTGGCGACGTCACTTTTTGGAATGACTCAAAAGGCACAAATGAATCTGCAACTTTGGCAGCGATAAATCATTTGAAAAACAAAAAAATTATTTGGATAGGTGGCGGAAAAAATAAATTTTGCGATATCTCAAAACTTTGTCAAAGAGTGACAGAAAACTGCAAATATGCATGCTTAATAGGAGAAAACGCACCACTACTCAAAGAATTTTTCGATAAGACAAATTTTCCATGCGAGATTTTCCCAACGCTCAAAGATGCTGTCTTTACCGCATATAATCAGGCTTTGGAGTCAGGAGAAGTCTTGTTTAGCCCTGGATTTTCCAGCTTCGGAATGTTCAAAGATTATGCCCATAGAGGAAAATGTTTTGAAAATGAAGTTTTTGATTTGAAGAATCTAAAAAAATGATGAACAATTAGTTTTAATAAATAAGGATATACTACATGAAAACACCAATCACAATCACAGCAATCATTGCACTACACGTTGCAGCATTAGGAATGATATTCGTTCAGCCTGGATGCAGCTCTACAAATGAGCCCGCAGATACAGCTCCTGAAATCGTAATTCCTGCTACTCCAGACGAACCTGCGCCTTATGAAGCTCCTGAAGGTAGCGTAGCATTGCGCGCAGCACCTACACGTCCTGCATTTACTTTAGACGATAAAAAAGGCGGAGAAGTTTTGACTACAGAAACTCCTTCAACAGTCAAACCTCGCACAACAGTTTCTGCTCCTGCACCTACAGTTGCTTCGAACGACACTATTGCTCCTCTTACTCCTAAAGCTCCTGAAGTGGCTCCAACAGTAGCTCCTGTATTGACTCCTGCTCCTACTCCTGTTGAAAGCAGTATAGAGACAGAAGTTTACATTGTCAAAAAGGGCGACACTCTTTCTAAGATTGCATCAAAAAACAAGATGACTGTTGCGCAAATTAAATCTGTAAACAATTTGAAGAATGACTCTATTAGAATAGGTCAAAAACTTATTTTGAATAAGTCTGCAAATCCAACTATCGCAACTACTGCAAAAGCACAACCTGCTGCTACTCCAAAAGCAAAAGCAGACGCAAATGCTACCACATACACAGTAAAAGGCGGTGATACTCTTGGCGCGATTTCAAAAAAATATGGTGTAAGTGTTGATACTCTTCTTAAGAATAATGGAATGTCTGACCCTCGCAAATTGCGTGTGGGACAAGTTTTGTATATCAAAGCTAACGATGCTCCTTCAGCTGCTGTAGCTCCTGAAGTTAAAGCACAACCTGCAACAATTCAAGATGCTCCAAAAGCTCCAACACCAGTAATTCAGCCCGATGCGCAACCTGCGCCCGCGCCGGAACAAAGCAATCCTGAAATCATAGAAATCTAGTTTTGAAGAACAATGCAGAGCAGACAAGTAAAGACAGAAAATTCATTATCATTGATAAGGTCTTGGCTTGTCCTGTTAATTCCTGTAATTTTTCTTAGCTCTCTTGGATTAATTATCCTTATTAGTGCTGGCAGTTCAAGAGGCGACACTCTAGTTTTTTTCAAAAAGCAGTGCATATGGTTATGCGTTGCTTTTGTTTTTGGTTTAGTTTCGTGTTTTATTAGCCTTAACTTTTTGAAAAAAATTGCGTGGATTTTAGCAGGATTTTCATTGTCTTTACTCGTGCTTGTTTTGATTCCTGGAATAGGTAAAACGGTCAACGGCGCAAGACGCTGGATTGAGGTTGGACCTATCACTATTCAGCCAAGCGACATTGCAAAAATTGCCTTAGTGATATGCTTGGCAACCTATTTGCAAAATAATCAACGTAAGATAAAAACCTTTGTCCAAGGACTTGTTTTTCCGCTTATGATTATAGGTGCATTTGCAGGGCTCATTTTGAAAGAACCTGATTTTGGAACAGCAACTTTGTGCATAGTTGTTGGATTCTCTTTGCTCTACCTTGCAGGAGTGCGCCTCATTTTCATCGCACCATTTGCGGCCCTTGCCGCTCTTGGAGTTTCTATTCTTGTTTATTTCGACCCTGTGCGTCTCGCAAGATTTTTGTCTTTCTTAGATGTCGAAGGAAATAAAAGTTCAGGAACATATCAACTCTATCAAGCAATACTTGCATTCGGAGCAGGCGGAGTCTCTGGCGCAGGACTAGGTCAAGGACGTCAACAATTGTCCTTTTTGCCCGAAGCTCATACAGATTTTATTTTCGCTGTCGTAGGCGAAGAACTCGGACTAATCCTTACTCTATGCGTAGTCGCAGCCTTCTTCATAATATTTTTAGTTGCAATATTAAAGATTCGCAACGCCCCAAATATGTTTGAATTTTGCATAGCCATAGGCTCTATGCTTATGATAACTTTTCAAGCAGTATTCAATATGGGAGTCGTCACAGGACTCTTTCCTACAAAAGGAATTTCATTGCCATATCTTAGCTACGGAGGCTCAAACTTGGTAGCAATGTTTGTGTTTACAGGTCTATTGATAAACTGTATAAGATCTTGGGAAAAACCTATTCAAATTAAAGCGAGTAGAGTATGAGTAATTTTATAATATCATGCGGAGGCACAGGCGGACACTTCTCTCCGGGGATTGCCATAGGACAAGCATTGATGCGAAACGGACACAATGTTGTATTTATAATTTCGCAAAAAAAAATAGATTCTATTTTGTCTCAAAAATATCCTGACTATAAATTTTATAAAGCTCCAGGAGTTCCATTTTCAAAGTCGCCTATCGCGCTTGCAAAGTTTGCTTATACTCAAATAAAATCTTTGGTGTTTTCAATTAAGATTTTGGAAAAAGAAAATTGTGATGTCGCAATTTCTTTTGGAGGATTCAATTCATTAGGACTCGCATTGGCTGCGAAAATCAGGTCTATCCCTGTTGTCTTGCATGAGGCAAATCGTGTGGTGGGCAAAGCAACAAGAAAATTGTCACATATCGCAAATAGAGTCTACGTGCCATCTGGAGTCGAGCTTCGCAGACGCAGAAACAATCTTGTAAAATTCGCAGGATACCCTGTTCGTGAAGAAATTCAATCTATACAAAAAAGTGAAGCAAAGGAATTTTTCGGATTTAAAAATCATGAAAAAGTTCTTTTGGTTTTCGGTGGAAGTCAGGGATCTTTGCCAATAAACAACTGGGTTGCAGAGAATGCTCTAAATTTGTTGAACAAAAAAATTTCCATTCTTTGCATAGGTGGCGAGAATTCGAACAACATGCAAAATATGAAAATTTTGGATGAAAATTCTCAAGAGCATAATCTTATAAATATTTCTTTTTGCGACAATATGGCGGCGGCTTTGTCTGTCTGCGAAGTTGCAATTGCTCGCTCTGGCGCAGGCTCTATTGCTGAAATTGCTCGTTGTAAAGTGCCTTCTATTTTGATTCCATATCCCTATGCGGCAGATAATCATCAGTTAGAAAATGCTCATTGCGTAGAACGCTTTGGCGCGGCAATTATTGTGGAACAAAAAAATATCGATACTCTTACTAAAGAAGTCGAAGATTTATTTTTCAACGATTCATTAAAAGAATCTATTGCTAAAAATTTATCTATCGTGGACAACTTGAATGATATTTCAAAAATCGTCGATGATTTGTCGAACATTGCGCAAGAAAATTTCTATGGCTAAGTCGGCATACTTGGGGGGCATTTGCGGGATGGGTATGGCTCCATTAGCTATTTTGCTAAAGGGCGAAGACATGAACGTCTGCGGATTTGACGACAATCCTGACAACAGAGTTGTTGAATTGTTAAAGTCGCACAACATTTCTGTAAGCGATAAAATAAATGAAAATATTAAAAGTGATTTGTTTGTAATTAGCACTGCCCTAGCCTCTAGATTTCCTGAAAAAAATAAAATTTTAAGACGTGGAGAATGCTTTGCAAAATTTTGCGAATCACGAAAACTTGTCGCAATAGTTGGCAGTCATGGAAAAACAACTGTGACGAATATGTGCGCAAACGCAATCCATGCAAATAATCTGAATGCAGGATGGATGGTAGGAGCAATGCCAATGAGCATTTCTCCTGCACGCCATTGTGAAAAAGAAAATTTCTTTTTTTCTGAAATAGACGAAAGTGATGGCACGATAGAAAATTTTTCTCCTGAAATTTGTTGCGCCTTAAATTATGATTTAGACCACACTTACACTTACAATAACAATAATGATTTAAAGCAAATGTTTGTGCGTCTTTTTTCTCGCACAAAAAAATTAGTCTTGATTCCTTCTAACGATAAAGTCTTGTTAGAATGCGCAAAAGAATCGAAAAAACCTTTTGAAATTGTTGATGTAAGCGACTCTAAAAACTTTTTTGATATAGATAAAAAAATTGCTGAAAGTCTTTTGAAAATTGTTTTTGGAAATTCTTTTAATCCTGAATCTTTAGATTCTTTTGGTGGAACTTTCAGACGTCAAGAAATCCTCAAAGACACAAAAAATTTCATCGCTATTGCAGACTACGCACATCATCCAAATGAAGTCGAAGCATTTTTAAATTGGCTAAATGAAAAGTATGATTTGCCAAAAGTGATATTTTTTCAACCGCATAGATATACTCGCACAAAACGTTTTTTTATTGAATTCAGAGAAGCCCTTGAAAAAGCAAACACATCTAAAAACCAAGTGTATATTTTACCTGTTTATCCTGCTAGTGAGCCTTTCGATGAAAATGCTTGTAGTGAAAAAATTGCAGAAAATTCGTTTTTAAAAAATATTTTATTTGCAGATATGCAAGATATCATCAAAAATGCTACTAAAAATGAAAAGGTTTGCATTGCATTTATCGGTGCAGGAAACATATATTTTGAAGCAAAAAAGATAATATGAAAAATCCAAAAATAGCAGTTTTGTGCGGAGGAATTTCTCCTGAACGCGAAGTCTCTTTAGCTAGCGGAAAAAATGTTTTTGATGCATTATCAAAATTCTATGAAACTGAAAAAATTATCTTAGAAGAAAATCGTGTTCCTGAAAATTTGAATAGTCAAGAATACGTGATATTCCCTGCGATGCATGGCGACTATGGCGAAAATGGCTTACTCCAAAAAGAACTCGAAGAAAGAGGATTTTCATATGCGGGAAGCGAAAGTTTATCAAGCAAAGTTTGCATGGTAAAACCCGCGACAAAAGCATTGATGAAAACTGTCGGAGTTCCTGTCGCAAAAGAATTTTTATTTGAAGCTTCAGACAACATAAACGCAGAATCTCTTTGCAAAATTTTAGGCAATAAATTGATAATAAAACCTGCCGACAAAGGCAGTAGCGTTGGACTGCAAGTCGCATCAAATACGGAAGAATGCGCAAAGGCTTTGACTCTGATAGACGAAGGTCAATGGATGGCGGAAGAATTTTTTGAAGGCAGAGAATTATCTGTAGGCGTGCTTTATGGCAAAGCGGCAGGCATTGTGGAAATTATTCCTGAAGGAGGAGTTTATGACTTCAAACGTAAATATACTCCTAATTCCACACGCTACGAATTCCCTGCAAAAATCGAAGAAAGTATTGCGGACAAAATTAAACTATGCGCTGAAAAAGCTTTTGAAGTTTGTCAATGCAGAGACTTTGCAAGAATAGATTTTATACTAAAAGATTCTAAATTTATTTCTCTTGAAATCAACACTCTTCCAGGAATGACACCTACAAGTCTACTTCCTAAAAGCGCATCTTGCATAGGCTACGATTACGATAATCTTTGCAAAAAAATGATTTCAGGCGCAATATCAAGATTTGAAAACAAATAATGGCAGTTAAAAAACAGACGAAAAATTGGCGAGATTTAAAAAAGTCTCCAAAGAAAAAAAATGTTCCGCTTTCTTTCAATGCAAAAGTGCGCAAATTTTATTCTCTATTCAAATTCACTTCAATTACTCTGATTATCTGCGCTTTACTAGGTAGCTTTTGGTATGTTTATCAAAGCGGCTTGATTCAAGAATATCTCTACAAAAATAGCGATTGTGTTAAAAAAGTAATATTTAAAAGCGATGGAAAAATCACCGCAAAATGGATGGTGGAATTTGTCGATATCGAAAAAGGAACTCCTCTTGCCCTTGTAAATATTTTTGAAATTAAAGAAAAAATTGAAGACTTGTCTCAAGTAAAAAGTGCCTCTGTAGTGCGCATATATCCTGACACTATTCAGATAGAAATCGAAGAACACGACTCTTTCGCAAAAATTTTTGAAAACAATACTCGTGACAAAATTTTGATTATGTCCTCCGACGGAATGTTTTTTAATCCTATATGTTTTGACGAAGACGCCCTTGCCTCTTTGCCTTTGATTATCGGCATCAACCCTATAAAATCAGGCAACATGTATTTAAAATATCCCAAGGCAAATAGAGTCAAAAAACTTTTTGATATGGCACAAAAACGCATTCCTACTTATGTTTCTACTTGGACTGCGATAGATTTAAGCAGCGCGCAAAATATAGTTTTGCCTCTGATTTACATTCATACAAAAGATGATATACGCATCACTTTTTTAGACAAAGATTTTGAAAGTCAACTCGACAAACTTGAATATGTTTTACGCTATCTTGCGGCAAATCCTATCAATGGAATAGACTCCATAGACTTGTCGATGAAGGGGCGTTCTGACCTTGAAAAAAGCCCGTTGGCAAACGATAACCCCATAATCAAATTGAAAAAATAATTTGCTATGAACGACAGTAAAATGGTTGCAGCTCTCGAAATAGGAACTTCTAAAATACAAGTTTTCTTAGGAGAGATTATAGATAATAAATCTATGAGTATTGTCGGAATGGGTCAAGTTTCCAGCTTGGGAATTAAAAAAGGCGATATTTACGATTTGAAAAAAGCTTCGCAAATTGCGCATGAAGCCATTGTAAATGCTGAAAACGTGGCTAATATTCGCACAAAGAATGTTTATATGAGCATTAGTGGCGCGCATATAAAAGGCATGCGTAGCATTGGTTCTGCGAATGTAAGAGGAGAAAATAATATTGTCACATCTGCGGATATTGAGCGCGCTTGTGAAGATGCTCAAAATAAAACTTTAGATTCAAATTCTGCTTTCATTCATAAAGTTTGTTGCGGATACTATTTAGATGGAAATTTTTGCGCTGACCCAAAAGGCAAGGAAGCAAGCCGTATAGACGCTGAATATTGGCTAGTCTATGGCAATGCTGAAAAAATTTCTAACGCCTTACATATCGTTCATAGCTTTGGGATGGAGGTTGAGGAAATCATTTTTTCAGGCATAGCATCTGCTAGAATGGTGACAACTCAGCAACAACGCAAAGACGGTATTTTAGTTGTAGACATAGGTTGTGGAACTACTGATTATGTTCTTTATAAAAATAGTCGCCCTGTTTTTTCAGGAGTGATTCCTGTAGGCGGAGACCACATCACAAACGATTTGGCTCACGGGCTTAGAATGTACAACAAGAATGCTGAAACAATAAAACGCAAACTTGCCAAAGCTGTAATCACTGAAGACGAGCGTCACGAATTTGTGTGGACAAAAGGTGATCATCAAATAGGTGATAAAAAAATCTCTATAGATTCACTCAATAAAATCGTGCGCTCGAGAGTGGAGGAATTGTTTTTGATTATGCGTCAAGATATGGGTGAATTTTTGGATTCTTCTATACAAAGTATGGTGCTTACTGGCGGAACATCTCAATTGAAAGCGATAAATGAACTTGCGCAAGGAGTAATGGGAATCCCATGTACTAGCGGAAAATTTAATTCTTGGGTCAAGCATTCTTTGTGTAATCCTGAATACGCAACCGCGCTCGGTCTCTTGGATTACGCGCTTGAAGACTCAGCAAAAAAGCCAACTTCACGCTTTTTAGGCAGATTAAATAATTTTTTAAAAATCAAATAAATGTTGCATACAAAACTCATAGGAATAGGCAACGCAGGTTGCACTGTAGTTAAGAATCTAACGCAAAACGCGCTTAGTAGTTTGAGCTATACTCTTGTTTCTAATGATGAAAAGTTTTTAGCTAAATATAAAGATTCTGAAAAATTATTGATTTCTGAAAAAAATATTTTGTCTAAAGACAATGAAATTTCTCGTGCTGAAATTGAAAAAATTAAATCTCTTTTTGGCAACGCAAAGTCTGTAATATTGTTCGCGCAGTTTGATGACGATAAATCTGTAATTGCAGCACCTATTTTGGCGAAAAGCGCAGGCAACACAAATTTAGTCGCCATTTGTTCTATCGCAAAAAAGCCTTCTGAGTTTTGTAAAACCGCTTTTTTGAAGTTGAAAAATTCATGCAAATCTTTGATTGCGTTTCCAAATAGTCTTTCTGTCGGAGAGATTTTTATGCAAGAAAATATTTTAAAAGCTTTTGAATTTGAACAAACAAAAGCTCCTGAAATTAAACCCGTGCCCGCAAAGCCAAAGTCTCTTTTCGACAGACTCAAGCCCGATAGAAAAACTGCGTCAAATTCAAATGTTGACGCAAATGATTTGTTTCAAAATGAATTTTCGTTCGTCACGCTAGCTGAACAACGTGGATTCTTTGAAGACACAGACCGCAACTTTTACAATGGCGAAGATTTGGATGTGCCAACATATCTTCGCAAAAATATTAAAATCATATTATAAAAAAAATGTTATCACACATAGTCCTCATCACAACTAAAGACAAAAATAATGCCGATAAACTCTTGGACGGATTAGAAACATTAAGAGTAATCCCTCATATTTCTATGCATTTTGGAAAACCAGTACCAAGCGACAGAGCGGTTGTTGACTCAAATTATACAGTCGGGATTGCTATTCTATTTGAAAACCAAGCGGCTCTTGATTTTTATGCAAACCACCCTGTTCATATAAAATTCATGGAAGATTATTTGGTAGATGTTTCTGTAAAAGTCTATGATTTTGAATGAGAAATTTGAAAGGCACTGTAAATACATAGCCGAACAAGCCAGCAAAATGGGTGGTAGAGCCTATTTGGTGGGTGGTTGCGTGCGTGATTATTTTCTTGGTGTTGATTCAAAAGATATAGATATTGAAATTTTTGGTCTTGATGAGAATCATATAAATCAAATTTTATCTGCAAAATTTAGAGTAGAAACTGTAGGAAAAAGTTTTGGTGTTTGGATTTTAAAAGGTCTGAACATTGATGTAAGTATGCCACGTCAGGAACGCAAAAGCGGCATAGGCCACAAAGCTTTTGAAATTTCCGGAGACCCTTTTTTGACTGTTGAAGCAGCTTGCGCAAGACGCGACTTCACAATTAACGCAATGCTTTATGACATTCTCTCTGGAGAAATTCTCGACCCGTACAATGGTCGTGAAGATTTAAAAAATAAAATCCTGCGCCATACTAGCGAGAAATTTTCAGAAGACCCATTACGTGTTTTGCGAGCTATGCAATTTTCTGCTCGCTTTGATTTTGATGTGGCAAAAGAAACTATTTTGCTTTGCCAAAATATCACTATGGAAAATCTTCCACCTGAACGATTACTTGAAGAGTGGAAGAAATTAATTCTTAAAGGCAAAAAAATTTCTAAAGGACTATATTTTTTGAGAGAGTGTAATTGGATAAAATATTTTCCTGAACTCTCTGCAATGATAGGCTGTGAGCAAGATGCGCGCTGGCATCCAGAAGGTGATGTATTCGTTCATACATTACACTGCATGGATTCTTTTGCGAAAGATAGAATAGGTGATGAGCGCGAAGATTTAATAGTTGGGCTCGCAATTCTTTGTCATGACATGGGCAAACCTCTTTGCACAACTAAAGATGAAAACGGACACATACATTCTTATGGACACGACATGTTAGGTGGCAAAGTTGCAGGAAAATTTTTAGCTAGAATCACTCAAGAAAAATCTCTGATTGCAGATGTTTGTGTTTTGGTTGAGCGTCATATGGCGATTTTAGATTTGTGGAGAAATCAAGCAGGAGACAGTGCTATACGACGTCTTGCAAATAAAGTTGGACGCATTGATAGGCTCGTTCGTGTGGATAAAGCTGACAGAGAAGGACGCCCTCCGTTGCCTGTTGAAGACTCACCTCAAGGCGAATGGATTTTGCAAAGAGCAAATGAACTTCACGTAAAAGACTCCGCTCCTAAACCAATTTTACAAGGCAGACACTTGATTTCAGAAGGATTGCCTCCTTCTGAAAAATTCAAAGGCATTTTAGACAAAGCTTACGAAGCTCAATTAGACGGCGAATTCAACGACATTGAAGGCGCAATTAAACATTTCAAAAACTTTATATTATAAAGTCTTTTGCAAAACACTTAGCCCTGCTCCATCATTTTCAGATGAAGGCATTAGTATTTCGCTTTTCACTAATTTCATAAATGGAAACTTTTTTTCTATATCTTTTGCAATTTGAATATTCTCTGCTTCTTCAATAGAGCATGTGGAAAAAACAATTCGTCCATTTTCTTTCAACAAACCCACTGCGATTTCTAACATGGATTTTTGTATAGATGCGCAATTTACAATATCAGTTTCTGTAATTCTGTAGCGAGCATCTGGTCTGCGCCCGAGCACGCCTGTGTTAGAACATGGAGCATCTAGCAAAATTGCGTCAAACTTTTCAGGCAGATTTTTTGACTTCAATTTTTCTGCCAAATCTTCTTTGAAAACATCGCATGCTACTTGTTGCAAATTTATTGGCGTGGAAATTTTTAAATTTGAGCAAAGAGTTTCAAAACGTTCACCCTCCACATCAACAGAAACCAAAGTAGTTTCTACTCCCGCATTTTGCTGAGACAACAAATCGTAAATGAAAGAACTCTTCCCCCCTGGAGCCGCGCACAAATCTAAAATGCTTTCGCCTTTTTTAGGAGCAAGAGCAATCGGAGCAAAAGAAGTTGAAGGGTCTTGAATATATGCCAATTTTTCTTCAAGCAAAAATTCCAATTGCGAAAATGCTCCTGAACGCATTGCATAAAAATTCTCAAAATTTGTTTTATCTAAATATTGTAAAACATTTTTTACTTTTTCTTGGGTCAAACTATTTTGAGTGATTCTAAAGAAAACTCTCTTAGCTTCATTATTATTTTTTAAAATTTCTTTTGTTTTTTCTTCACCAAAATTTTCAATCCAACGCTTAGTCAAAAATTCAGGATTTGAATATAAAAGTCCAAACTCAAGCGCATTTGAGGGATTTTCTTTGATAGAATCAAAAAATCTTAAAAAATTCCTAAGCACTCCATTGACAAAAGAAGCCTCTGTTTTACTGAAAAATTGCTTTGCTAAATCGACTTTATTATGCACTAATTTTGCCGATTTATCTGCCTTATCGTCAATAAGTTCCGCTATACAGCAACACAAAAATGCGTAGATTTTTGGACGCGTTTTATGCTTCAAAAACTTCTTCAAAGCACACTCTATCAATAGTTTGTTGCGCAGATACGCCAAAAAGATAAATTGACAAACTCGCTTTTCTTCTTTGTTGTTATTAGAAGAATTATAATGTGTTGCGATATGCTCACTCCACTTTTTTGGGTTTGCGTTGTATCTCATTATAATTTCCATCGCAGCTTTGTGCGCGGAAACTACAAAGGAATCTTTTGCTTGTGGTTTATCTTGTGTCATTGCAGTCGAACAAGAAACACATACACAAAGAAAACTCAATCTAAATAAGATAAATTTTTAAATTTTTTACAGACAACCAATCCATATGAATTCAAAACTGATAGATCTTATTATCAAAAAAAATCCTAAGCTTGCCGCAAACGCAAAAAAACTCGAGCTCTTAAAACCTGAATCGTATTGCATTCACAGCAGTTGGGGCTTAGGCAAAATTTTGTCTTACGATGAAGTAAATAACAGAATCGTAATAGATTTTGATGAAAAGAAAAGTCATTCGATGGATCCTTCTTTTTGCATAGATAAGCTCACTCTTTTGGACGATGATGATGTTGTCGTTATGCATCGTAAAGACGCTAAAGCTGTCGAAGAGTCGATGAAAAAATCTCCTGCTGACTTCGTGTTTAATATTTTGACCAAATGCAAAGATTTAACAATCAGTCAAATTGAATTGGAAACAATTTTAAAGCGTTTGTTTGAAGACGAAAAGTCATATAAAAATTGGTGGAAAACCGCAAAGAAAGATCTAGAGCGTGACCCAAGAGTTTCATCTCCTAAGAAAAAATCAGACCCATACTTTATCCGCGCGGAAGAATTGACTCCTGAACGCGAAGCTTTAAGTGAATATTTTCTCTATAGAGATCCAAAAAAGAAGATTGAACTTGCTGAAAAACTCCACGCCATCGCAGAAAATGTTAGCGAAATTGCCGAGTCTTTGCCAACTATTCGTGATGAATTGACAAAGTCTATTCAAGAAGCTCGTGGTCTTACTCAAGCTGACAGACTCCGTGGCATTTGGGTTCGCAACGACTTCATTCGTCATATCGAACGTGATAGCGCGGAAAAAATCACTGAAGATGCAGAAAATCGTAAAGCTCTTTTAGCAAAACAAGCAAAAACTATCGAAGACAAAGTTGAAGACGTAAAGCCTCGTTCAAAAGATATCTTGGCTGACGCTCGTGAGAAAGATCCTAAAAATGGATTGAATGAATTGGCACGTCACTTGCAACCTTCGTACTACGAGCGTTTCTTAGACTTGCTTACTCGTACTTATGAAGACGAATGGCGAGATATCATCATTGATTTGCTCCGCAATAGCGAAGGACGCTTTACTAACGAGTGCGTAAACTTTTTGATTGCTAAAGATAGTCAAAAAGAAAGTAAGTTCACAGGACAAACCACAAATTATGAGTCTAATGCTGAACCTACTCAACGTCGCAAGCTCGACACCGACGGCAAAACTTGCTCTCAATTAGTTCACGAAAGCCTTTTGAAATGGCTCGACGAACAAACTTTACATGGCCCTGTGATTTTGTGGATTGTAAAAAATCGCTCCACAGAAAAATTCAAGGATATGCTCAAAGATTTAATCAATCATAAGCTCTTGACTGTGTTGTTGTCTGCAATTGACGACGAAGCTTTGCTTAGTGATTCAAATCGTAAAATTGTCTTGGCTGAAACTTTGAGTGAAGACCGCACATTGGTAATCGACTTGCTTGCTGACCATGTTCATGAAGAAAAATCTATACACGCTATCAAAAAAGGCGCAGGTGCTGCTAGTGATGAAACTGCTCGTGACTTGGCTCAAACTCTATTGTTGAATCAAGGATTTGAAGATTTAACTAAAAAATCTATCTTGGCACGCTTCATCAAATACTCTCCAGGAATCCAAGAGCTCGTTTCGAATAGCTCGAAGGATAAAGAAGTCGAAACTCTTTATGTTTCAAGCGAAAGTATGCAACTTCGCAGAGACGAACTTGAAGAAATCATCAAAAATAAACAACCTGCTAGTAAAAAGGCTATTGAGGACGCTCGTGAATTGGGTGACCTTCGTGAAAATGCTGAGTATAAAATGGCTCGTGAATTTGATGAAATGTTGTCTGCACGTCGCTCTGAGTTGGAACGCGATCTTTCTATGGCGGAAGTCATCGATTTCTCAAATGCACCAACCGATGTTGTGGGTATAGGTTCTGTTGTTGAACTCGAAACTGAAAAAGGTGAAAAAGTTGTCTACTCTATTCTTGGAGCTTGGGATAGCAATACAGAGAAAAATATCTTCTCTTATAAAACACCTTTGGCGCAAGCAATCTTGGATAAGAAGGCTGGCGATTCAGTGGAAATCAATATCGAAGGACACAAGAGCAAGTGGACAATTTGCTCACTATCTCGCTACGTCAAATAATTGACGTAGTTTGTAAAAACTATTCTTGACAAAGATAATCTGTTAAGATTGCATTAACTCTTTTAAAAATTTAGGAAGCATAGACATGAAAGTCGTATCATCAATTAAATCACTCAAAACACGCCACCCAGATTGCAAAGTTGTTCGCAGAAAGGGCACAGTGTACGTAATTTGCAAAACCAATCCTCGCTTTAAAGCAAAGCAAGGCTAATAATTATAGGACGCATAGAATATGAAAAAAGAAGGACATCCAGAATATAATCCAGTAGTATTTGTTGACGTTTCAACTGGTGCAAAATTTTATACAAAATCAACAATGAAGAACAAGCAAACTGAAGAGCTTGATGGCGTGACATACAGCGTTATCGTGCGCGACGTGACGGCTGATTCTCATCCTGCATACACAGGCGAAAAACGCTTTGTTGACACAGCAGGTCGTGTTGAAAAATTCAACAAAAAGTTCTCTCGCGGACGCAAATAATTTTTGTAAAAAACAATTTAAAAAGAGCGAAGATTTTTTCTTCGCTCTTTTTTTGCACCTTTTAATTTCTATGCAAAAGCCCTCAATATAAATTGAGGGCTTTTGTTTTTTTAAATGTAAAGTAAATGGAAAGTTTTGCTCTTAATTGTTTTCGATAATCAAAACAATATCATTCTTTGTGCCTTTATCTTTGCCCGATGGAGATACATCTTTAACAACTTTGGCTTTGAATTTACCGACTTCTCTAAACTCATCAAAGCCAACTTTTTTGCCATTGATAATTATTTCGCCAAATTCACCCATCATTACATCGCCCCTTGAAGCAAATGTAATAAGAGGAAACTTCCCTACTTTCGCATTAGGTGTGACGCGAACTTTTATAATGCTTCTTGAAACATCATTAGTAGGCCCATTAAAAATCAATTCGGGCAGATTTCCTTTGTTTTCCGCAAACTCAAAAACCGACACCACTTTGTCAGGAGCTTGTTTCAAATATGAGTCTATCAATACTCCTGAAAATTCTATTTTTGACTTGCCTTCCAAAGATAAAGTCATGCCGCCTGAAGGTTTTGTATTTGTAATAGTAGCATTCAAAAATACAAGCTCATAGAGTCCAACAAATTTTGCAGTTGAATCAATAAATTTAAAAGTGGTCATGCCACAACCTCTAGCCTCAACCATATTCAATGTATACCCTCTAATACCGCCAGAAACATTAAGTGCGCAATTTTTGAATTCAATTTCATAACTTTCATCTTGATTACGACTCATATTCGTTGCGAGTCCTTTAAAATTGAATTTTTTATTTTCGGCACAAACAAGACCATTTACATAGAGAACACCCGCAGTCAAATCTTTATCGAGATTTATTTTATAGACGCGCAATGTGATATTATCAGCCTTTCCAGGCATACCTGAAAGAGGATTATATGTTCCATCAGGACCCGCAGAATCAACCCATTTTAATTGTGAAAAATTCACAGGTTCTCTTGTGCCTTCTGGGGGCTTCAAGGTATTATGAAAATCGTGCAAAGCAAATGCTGTTGTAGCACAAAAAGAAATTAAAATTAAAACATATTTTTTTATTTTTTTCACTTAGCTTCCTCCAGAATTAAAAGGATATCATTTTCAGTAGACTTGTCTTTGCTTGTAGGCGATGCGCCCTTAACAATCTTTGCATTGAGCTTACCCACTAGACGGACTTCATCCAAAGAAACTTTTTTACCATTAATAAAAATATCTGCAAACTCGCCTGTATACGGTGCTTTTGATGTAAAATCAACAAGCGTATATTTGCCTTTTTTTGCTGTTTTATTTATAGTCATTTTTATAGAAGTTCTTGCAATATCATTAACGTCAGAATTGAAAATTAGTTGCGGAATATTTCCATCTCTTTCAATAAATTCAAATTCAGAATTAACTTTAGTAGGATTAGATTTCACAAAAGAATCGATTAAAATTCCACCGAACTCAACTGTGCTCTTGCCTTCTAGCGTAAGCGTAGAGCCCCCTGGAGAAGTATTGCTGATAGTTGTAGTGATTATAGATAAAGAATATAATCCACCGAATTTTGCTGTGGAATCAATAAATTTTAAAGCTGCACGACCAACAGAAATTGTTTGCAATCCGCCAAGAAGCGTAGGAGCGTATTCTTGTGCTACTTTAAGATTACAGTTTTTCAAAGTGAGTATATTAACTCCCTCTGCAGATGCCGTGATATGCGTAGAGAGTCTTTTCAAATTTAATTTTTTATTTTCAGCAAAAGTTCTACTATTATTAACAAGAGTTCCTATTGTAATATCTTTATCAAGAATAACAGTGTAGTCTCCATGACCAAAAAGAAAGACTGTGTCATTTTTTCCTGGAGAACCTGTAAGCTGAGTATTTTGATGCTTATCAGCATACCAAATAAGAGCACTATAATTTGTAGAGCCTTCTGGTTTGTCGGGATGTTTACTCAAGAACTCGAGAGCATTTGCTTGCGCAAAAAAAAGAAGTAAAATACTGATTAAAATTTTTCGCATTTTTTATTTTTTTATTTTACTACTTCATCTATTCTATTATTAAAACAATATCGTTTTCAGTAGATTTGTCTTTACCTGTGGGAGATGCCGCTTTTACAAGAGTAGCTGTAAGTTTACCAACCTGACGAGCTTCCCCAAATGCGACTTTTTTACCATTGATAATAATATCTCCAAACTCGCCTGCGTATTGAGCTTTTGATGTGAATTCTATGATAGTATATTTTCCTTTTTTCGCAGTCGGATTAATCAACAATTTCATAGAAGTTCTAGCGATATCATTTGAGTCAGAATTAAAAATTAATCGAGGAATATTTCCTTCTCTTTCAATAAATTCCAAATCAGAAGTAATCAATTTGGGATGACTTTGAATAAAAGAATCCATCAAAATCCCGCCAAATTCGACTTCAGTTTTGCCCTCTAGAATAAGCGTAGAGCCGCCTACGATAGATGATGTTTTTAAATTTGTGTTGCCCACGGTCATGGAATACAAGCCTCCAAATTTCGCTGTGGAATTAGTAAATCTAATAGAAGCACGACTTATATATCTGTCTATTAATCCATCAAGAACAACAGGCTTATAGCCTTGTGTCACTTTCAATGTAGAGTTTTTCAAAGTAATTGAATTCAGTCCGCCCTCGCCTGGAGCAAGATGAGTATACATTCCTTTAAAATTTAATTTTCTATTATCCGCAACCACATGTGCATTGAAAATAAAAGCTCCTAAAGTTAAATCTTTATCGATGTTAATAGTTGCAGGACCTATCAATTGCATTGCATCATTTTTACCTGGAAAACCACTCAATTGAGTAATTTCATTATAATCACCATACCAAATGAGCGCACTTAGATTCTCTATTTTAGAACCTTCTTTAGTAGCCTTGTTCATGAACTCTAGCGCGTTTGCGTACGCAAAAGAAAAAAGGATTATGCTGATAAAAATTTTCTTCATTTTACTTCCTCTATAACTAAGACAATATCGTTGCCTGTTGCTCTGTCTTTGCCTGTGGGAGATGCCATCTTTATCAGAGTAGCTTTTAAATTTCCAACCTGACGCGCTTCATCAAACGCAACTTTTTTGCCATTGATAGTTAAATTTACAAATTCACCAGTAAAAGGAGTTTTTGCGGTGAAATCGACAAGAGTATATCTGCCTTTTTTCGCTGAAGGAGTAATGCGGACTTTAATATTAGTTTTCGCAACATCATTAACTGCAGTCCCGAAAACTAGCAGAGGCAAATTGCCATCTTTTTCAGCAAACTCAAACTCGGAAGAAATTTGGTTGGGATTAGTTGCCGCAAAAGAATCGATTAAAATTCCTCCAAACTCAACCACGCTTTTGCCTTCAAGACTAAGAGTAGCACCTCCTGGACCTCTAGCATTTTTGATGTTTCCATTCAAAATTACCATATTATATAATCCATTAAACTTGGCAACCGAGTCAATAAACTTAAGAGTCATGCGCCCTGCCTGTCTAGAATCTACCGCCTGAAGAATGACAGGCAAAAAATTTTGAGTCACTTTCAAATTGCAATTTTTCATTGTAAATACTGCATGCCCCTCTTCTCCTGGAGACAAATGAGTTTCTATTGTTTTGAAGTTTAATTTTCTATTTTCAGCAAAAATATTACCATTTGCCAACAAGTGTCCTGTAGTAAAATCTTTATCGATGACAATAGTAAATTCTCCAGCACCGCGCAGATTCACAGTATCATTTTTCCCTGGAAAACCTGTCATTGGTATTGTGTTAAAAGTATCTGCAACCCATTTGACTGCGCTTAAGTTGACTTTTCCATAGTTATTTGCTGGAAGCTCGCTTAAATACTCAAGCGCATTTGCAAAAGTTGAAGATAAAAGTAATGTAATAATAAGGATTTTTTTCATGAATTTTTAATTTGGGGATTATTTTATTTCGAGTATATAATCGTTTTCTGCTTTGTCAGAGCCTGAAGCACCCATATAAACTTTTGCCGTCAACTCGCCTATCTGAACTGATTCACCAAAAGCGACAGTTTTTCCATTTATGATTACGTTTTGAAATGGATTTTGAATTTCAGCTTTGCTGGTAAAGTTAACAATATTATATTTGCCTTTTTTGATATTTGGTGTGCAACGCACTCTGAGATTCGCGCCAACTAAATCATTATAGTTTCCACCAAAAGTAATTTCAGGCATATTGCCATTTGATTCCTGAATCTCCACATAGTGTTTTATGAATTTAGGATAAGACAATGCAATAGAGTCCAAACGAATCCCTTGTTTGAATTCGAGCTTAGATTTACCTTGAGCAATTAATCTAAGACCTCCAATTCCAGATTGATTTTTGAGAGACTGACTCGAAATTGCCAAGGTCAAAGCACCAGTTGCTTTAAGAGTTGAATCAATAAATTTCAAATCATGCACACCTAAAAAGATTCCATCGAAACCTATGTCAGTGCGAATATATAAATCGCCAACTTCAACCTGACACTTGTCAAAAATATTTTCTTTTACTTGATTTTCTTCAGGCAATAAAAGTTCAAGTTTTTTTGCGAACTTCAACTTCTTGCCCATTGATTTAGAATTACAACGTATATCAGTAATAGAAACATTAATGTCTTGGTCAAATTCAATAGTATAACCTGAACCGCCCACCAAAATCACAATGTCGTTTTTTGAAGGAAGCATAGCGCGCTTAACAGCGGATTGCTCGTCTTCATACCAGTCTATTTGACTATACTTGCAAGAATGCGGGTCGACGTCATGAACATAGTGCTTATTATGGAAAAATAATCCATAGCTTTGAACACTTATAAGAGAAAGAAAAAGTATATAGAAAAGTTTTTTCATGCTATTTAATTTCGAGTATATAATCGTTTTCTGCTTTGTCAGAGCCTGAAGCACCCATATAAACTTTTGCTGTCAATTCGCCTATCTGAACAGTTTCACCAAGGTTAACGGTTTTTCCATTTATGATTACATTTTGAAATGGATTTTTAACAGCTTCTTTACTTGTGAAATTAACAATATTATATTTGCCCTTTTTGATACTTGGCGTACAACGCACTCTGAGAGCTCCGCCAACTAAATCATTATAATTTCCACCAAAAGTAATTTCAGGCACATTGCCACTAGCTTCTTGAATATCTATATAACTTTTCAGTAGCTTAGGATAAGATAAAGCAAAAGCGTCTAAACGAATTCCCTGTTTGAATTCTGCTTTAGATTTACCTTGAGCAACAAAACGAATCCCACCTGAACCACTCTTATTGTTGAGCTTTTGAGTTTGAAAAGATAGAGTAATAGAGCCTCCCGCTTTCAAAGTAGAATCTATTAATTTAACATCATTCATGCCCGCTGTCGCACCATTGAATTGTACGCCACTGCGGAAAGATAAATCACCTGTGATATCAATTTGACACTTCTCAAAAACAGCTTCTCTAGTTTGATTTTCTTCTGGCAAAATAATATCAAACTTTTTTGCAAGTTTGAATTTTTTTCCTGTAGCCTTCAAATTGCAACGCATATCAATATTGCCAACATTAATATCTTGGTCGAACTCAATAGTGTAATTAGAATTACCCAAAAGAACAACCACATCGTTTTTTGAAGGCAATATAGTACGCTTTACAGAAGCACCTTCGTCCTCGTACCAATCGAGCTGGCTATATTTGCAAAAGTTTGGGTCTACTCCAGGGGTATAATGCTTGTTATGAAAAAACAATCCATAACTAGGAGCGCTTATGAGTGAAATAAAAAGAGAAATAAAAGATATGTAGAAAGTTTTTTTCATGCCTATTTGATTTCTATCATCAAATCATTTTTTGTTGATCTATCTTTGTCTGTTGGGGACGCGTCAAAATAGAGTTTTACTTTTTTACCAAGAACATCAACTTCTTCACCAAGCTTTGCCTTAGTTGAATTAACAGTGAAATCTGTAAAATCGCCGTCTAGCATTTTGCCTTTAGGCAAGAATGTAATCAACGGATATTTGCCATCTTTTGCGTTATTTGAAATGCGCACTTTAAACACGCTGTTCAACAAATCAGAAGACGCGTTTGCAATAGTAAGTTCAGGAAAATTTCCTTTTCTTTCTCTGAAGAAAAATACGCTTTCAAAATTCTTTGGGTCAGTTTTCAAAACTTGGTCTAAGAGAATAATTCCTTTGATATTTACTTTAGAATTACCCTCCATATTCAAAGCAATCCCGCCTTTTTCATAAGGGGTATCTTTCCAGTCGCCTGCTGTGACGATAAATAGATATGTGCCATTTAGATTTATTGTTGAATCAACCGCTAAGAGAGTGCCTTTGCCATGAACCGCATTTTTGCCTGTGTCACCAAGAGCTTCAACCTTGTATTCTTTTTGAACATTAAGAGTCGCTCCATTTTTTGCGGCTAAAATTGTGTTGCCAAACATGTTCGCGCTGGAGGCTTCTTTATTGAATACATAATCCACAGTAAAAGTTTTGCCTGAAACTTCGAAACCATTATTACCTTCTAGATGCATATCTTTTACTTGAACATTTTTATCTTTCAATGTCACGTAATAGCCATTTCTAAAAAATATGCTGTCGCTCTTTGCAGGTTGGTTTTTTTGAAGATTAGCAGGTTGTCTGTAGTTATCCCACCACTTTACATCAGAATAAAGTATATCAGTTTCGGAGTAATCACCTTCCATACCGCAGTACATGGTCAATGCTGAAACATTTCCCACTTGCAAAGCGAGAATACTTAATAGAACAATTTTCTTCATACTATTTAAGGATTTCTAAAATTAAATCGTTTTTAGTTTCTTTATCTTTGTCTGTTGGAGAAACTCCCATATAGATTTTCACTTTTTTGCCTAGGACTTCTAATTCAGAACCCATAGTAGTGGTTCTATTATTTACAGAAAGAGGCGAGAAAGAACCTGTGATTTGTTTGCCCTTAGGCAAGAATGTCACCAATGGATATTTTCCAGGTTTTGCATTTTGCGACAGACGAACTTTCACTCTAGTATTATAGATGTTTGAAACAGGACTATGGAGCGTAATTTCTGGAACATTGCCATTTTCTTCTCTGAAATAAAACAGCAACTCCATCTTAGAAGAAGCAGTGTCTACTATAGGGTCAAGGATGATAGGTCCCTTGATATTGATTTTGCCATTGCCACGCAAGTTAAGAGCAACACCACCCTTTTCTGCTGAATTAGTGATAAAGCTATCGCTTGTGCCGCAAGTGAATTCAAAAATATTGTGAATATTTACAACAGCATCATGAGCGTCTATAGAAGAGTATCCGAATACCAAATTATGAAGCATTCCACGACCGGTCGCGCTATAGTTTTTAATATCTACTGTTGCGCCTTTTTTTGCGGCGATAGTAGTTGATGAGCCGTAATCAAATTGAGCCAAACATGCATTTGCTTTTTCTACAGAGAGCTTTGCTCCGTGAATTTCAAAATTATTTTTTCCGTTAAGTTCTAGCGTTTTAAAAGAAGTGTCTTTGTCGACAATAACGGTTGTCACTTCTCTCATATAAGCTGTATCACTTTTCCCAGGAACGCCTCTAAGCGGATTCGCGGGTTCTCGACCAGCATCGACCCACTTTATTTCAGAGAATTTATATTCTTTGTTTGAGTCTATTTCAATGTCTGCATAGTAAGTAATTGCGAACATTTCTGTAGTCAGAAAAATTGAAGCTAAGATAAGTAAAAGTATGTTTTTCATAATAATGTTTACATTTATATAATTTTTCGGACTTTATTCAATAAAAATTATACCCTTGATTCAAATTTCAGCACAAAACTTTATTGACTGATTATTTTGTCGAATTATAAGGTAAGGACTATTATGAGACACACAATATTCACGACTCTATTTATGCTAGGAAATCTGATGATTTCTTTTAGTTTGCAAGCTCAAGAAAAGCAAGAACCCACGCCTTACGAGCGCGGCACAAATCTATATAAGACACTTGGAGTGCAAGTCGAACGCGACTTAGTATACAAATCTGTAGATGGAATGAATCTTACTCTTGATTTACTTTTACCTGAAAACGAAATTTATAAAGACGGAGCACCTGTCGTAATTCTCATACATGGAGGAGGTTGGAATGCGGGCGATAGATACCACATGGGCGATTACAAGTATTGGAGTGATAGAGGAATTGCAGGTGTCGCGATTTCTTATAGATTTCTTTCCAACAACGCAAATGGCAAAGTTTACAACATTGCGGACTGCATCACAGACTGCATAGACGCAACACGCTTCATTGCAAAAGTTGCAAAAAAATATAATTTAAATCCTAATCGTGTCGCTATCTATGGACACTCGGCAGGTGGACATCTTACATTGATGACCGCGCTTGCTCCTCATGAAAATTTTATTGGCGATAAAGAACTTTCTAAATACAAGTCAAAAATTGTTTGTGCGGCTCCTGCAGCTCCTGTGGTGGATTTATTTACTCCTGAATTTGGGTGGGGCAACAAATCAAAACATCTGATTGGCGATGTTGAAAACCCAGAAGAAACTGCAAAAAAATTGAGTCCTATCACTTATATCAAAAAAGAAAGTGTGCCTTTGTATATTAGTCATGGAGATGCGGACACCGCTGTTCCTGTAGATGGCACACGAGCATTCATCGCAAAAGCAAAAGAAATTGGCGCAGATGTCAACTATCTTGAAGTCGCAGGTGGAGATCACGGAATGCACAATAAAGAAGCACAAGTTTCAGGAAAAATTCTAGAAGAAAAGCGTCATGATTTCATTCTTAAACATTTAACAAAAGATTTGAAATAATATGAATTTTTCATACAAATTTCTCTTAGTGTTTCTTGCAAGCGTTTCTCTTTTTGCTCAGCCAACCGAGGAGATAGAAAGGGCCGCAGACGAAAATTACAAAGGCGCAAACATAGAACGCAATCTAGTTTACAAAACTGTAGATGGCATTGAACTTACAATGGATTTGATTCTGCCAAAGAAAAGTATTTATGTAGATGGCAGCCCTATTCTCTTGCACACACATGGCGGTGGCTGGGGTGGAGGTCATCGCTACGGTGTTAACGACCACAAATATTGGACAGACAAAGGCATTGCTGTTGCAACAATTTCTTATCGCTTCGCTCTAGAAAATGACGGCAAAAAAAACACAATACGCGACTGTATTACAGACTGTAAAGATGCCGCGCGATTCTTAGCTTGGAATGCTGGAAAATATGATTTAGACCCACGTCGTATGGCAGTTTTCGGACACTCTGCGGGCGGTCATTTGTCTTTGATGACTGCGCTTACTTCCAATGATACTTTCATAGGTGATGAAAAACTTGCAAAGTTTAAGCCTGAATTTTTGTGTGCTGTAGGACTTTCTCCTGTGACAACTTTTGTTGAAGAATCTCTTTATTCTGAGAAAAATGTAATGAATTTTCCAAAAGTCAGACAACGTCTTTTTGGAGCTGATTTTCCTGAAAGTTTTGAAGAAGCAAAAGCTTGCAGTCCCTTTACATATCTAACAAAAAACTCGGTGCCTGTCATGTTGATTCATGGAGATAAAGACGACATAGTTCCTATTGAAGGCTCACGATTCATGTATGAGAAAGGCAAAGAAATGGGCGCCAATATCACTCTTCTTGAAATCAAAAATGGAGACCACGGCATGCACAACAAAGAGGCATCTCCTACTCCCGCAGAATTCAGAGACGCTCGCAATGATTTCATTTTAAAACATCTTTTGAAAAACATTGCGACACCCTACGAAATAGGTTCTATCTACTATAAAGGCTTCAACGCAAAGCGTGACATTCTTTACAAGACTGTTGATGACATTGATTTATTCATGGATATTTTGATTCCCGAAGTTGAAGCTCCAGAGAAGGGATACCCTGTAATTGTATTTATTCATGGAGGCGCATGGGCTAGCTTAAATAGATACTCGATGCGAGATTTTGAATATTGGAACAAACAAGGGATTGCTGTTGCTGTAATTGATTATCGTGTGGCAATGCCGAATCGTTATGAAAATCGAAATGTTTATACTGTGCGTGATTGCCTTACCGACTGCTTTGACGCGGCTCGTTGGCTTGTCAAAAATGCAAAAGAGTATAATCTCGACACAACAAAAATGGCAACTTATGGAGAGTCTGCTGGCGGACATTTAAGCCTTGCAACTGTGCTTGCAAATCAAGACGATTTTATCGGAGACAAAAATTTATATGCATATAGACCAAATTTTGTTTGTGGTGCAGGAATCGCTCCTGTTGTCACTTTGACAGATAAAAATCTCTCTCATCAACTTGGTGATTCACGCGTGACGGGAAAAAAGTTTATGAGTCCTGAAGGCATTGCGGAATCAATAGCATTAAGCCCTATGGAATTGCTAACAAAAAATTCTGTGCCAACTTTCATTATTCAAGGAGATAGCGATGCCTCTATCAAAATCGAAGGACCTCGCGCCTACTACGAAAAAGCAAAATCTCTTGGACTAGATGTTGAATATCTTGAAGTTCAAAATGCCAATCATTCTATGCTCGGCGAAGGAGGAAAAACTATGTTCATCTCTAAACAAGATGCCCTCTCCCTCCAACAAAAATCCCCACTCTTTAATCACCTCAACACATCAAATAATACCACCCCATTCACCCATCCCGATACCGCCCTCGCTAGACAAATCTTCCTTACTAAATATCTATTAAAATAAAAAAATATTTATTTATTTTAAAAAGAGCATTTTCATTAAATAATTTTTATTTAACGAAAATGCTCTTTTTGTAATTATTTATTTCTTGCTCTCGTGTGCTTTCTTTTTGTAGGGCTTTGCCCTACGACCCAGCAACGGTTTCTTCTGTTCACGCCTTTGCAAACTCGGCAGGAAATTGTTTCCTGCACCTGAAATTGACCCACTGCATAGACAGACACACGCATTGCTTCGCAATTGCTGAACTCGATTAGCCGAAGCAAAAATACCATCCTTAAACTAGAATTAAAGCACGTAGTGCGCCTCTTCAAAAATATCAAAAAACGCTCCGTGAGGGACTATCGCTGCAAGTCGTACTTGCTTTGGGGTGTGGGGCGAAACCAGCCCCACGCGGAGGTTTCAAAAGGAGGCAAAAGCCTCCTTTGTCGAGGATTCTTAAGGGGCAGATAGCCCCTTAAGTCAGGTTTCGAAAGGCAGAATGCCTTTGTGAATTAAGAACAAGAGTTCTTGAAGAAAAATTTTGTGAGGGTGTATTTTAGTTTATAGATAATCCTTGCGAGAGGATAGTGAGGAGGGGCTTTGATATGATTTATGTCAGAAGAGACGTCTGCAATTGTTGCGGAGAAAGGGAGTAATCCGACAATATTGAGTTTTGTTTCCCAAGGGAATTGTAGATCTACATCTGCAGGACGGAAAAACACGCTACGTTTTTGTAGAAGTTTTTTTGCTCCTTCTTGAGAGATTGCATAGATTTGAGAGCCCATAGGAACTTTGTTCCATCGGACAAGTTCAAATGTGAAATTAGACTTTTTTTCTTCTTCGCAATTTTCTATGACTATGGGAGTGCGACTTATAATTTTTTTCTGCCTGAATGGAGCAGACAGCTTTATGTAATTCCAATTTTGATTAATTTTTTCTATCGCGCATGGAATTAGCTTAAATATCGGATTTAAAATCAAATCATCTTCAAGAATAATTCCATAATCAAGATTTTCTGAAATGATTTTTTCACATGCCTTAATATGACTTATGTAGCAAGCGATTTCGTTTCTACTTAAAGACACAAAATATTTTTTTCGATTAAGAGTCTTGGAGTAAAAACTGTCTAAAAGCTCGTCAGAAGCTTTGCTTCCATCAATGGCGGAAAACCTTTCAAAAGGCATGCCTAATCTTTCAAATTGATTGCGCATCCCCTCTAAACGTTTAGGGGATCTATCTAAATTTATAACAAAAATTTTATATTTTTTGTTTTCTTCCATTGAAGTTTTTTCTTAAAATTTACAGTAAAAAAATATTCTTCTATAAGTGGAGTTTTGTCTATATAAAAAACAAAATTAGTCTTATAACACATCTTTTAATTCCTACCGAACTGAATTCCCTGCTGACATCTTGAGCCATTTGGTGGCTTGAGCTTTGTCTCGTTTGACACCTATGCCTTCACTATAGCATCTAGAAACTTGTGACATTGCATATACAGCACCTTGCTCAGCAGCTTGCATATATAATTTAAAAGCTTCCTTTTCATCTTTTTTAACACCCCTGCCTGTCTCATAAAAAAAACCTAATCTTGATTCAGCTTGAGGATAATTTTTGCCTATCGCACTTTTAAGCAACTTGACAGATTCTTTGTCGTCTCTCTTGACACCTGTGCCCATACTATAACAAAGACTCAATGTGTAAATGGAACGAACAACACCTTTGTCTGCCGCACGCTTGAGCCACTTGACAGCTTCTTTTTCATCTTTCTCAATACCTGATGAGCCATAAATGTATATAGCACCAAGACATGCCTGAGCATTAGCATTATCTTTATCAGCAGCACTCTTAATTAATTTTAAACCCTCTTCTAGATTTTTCCCTACACCACAGCCACCAAAATAAGATTCACCAAGAGAAAATTCAGCTTCCACATCGCCCTTTTCAAAAGCGGATTTATAGAATAAAACAGCCTCTTCAAATTTCCCTTGCATGACTTTCAGCTTACCAATTTTTGTAATTTGACTATATTTGCCATTTACAATTTCTTGAAAATCTTTTTCGAGTTCTTTCAATATAAGCGCATTATTTGAATATTTATTTTTAATGTGTTGTTCAACTTCTGAAACTAAATCGCTATATTCGCTTGCGAATAAAAAATTCGCCATAAAAATCTGACAAAAAACATTTAGTATAATAATCTTTTTCATGATATATGAAAGTTGAAATCTTTAGAGTTTTTTTATAATTTCTTCGGCTTTGGATAATTCTTCAGGAGAAAGTTTGTTTTTTATTTTTTCGATTTTATCAAGATCTGCATCATAGAATTCATAGCCCGACTTTTCAGCAGATTTATATGCAATATAAGCCTTATATAAATTGTATGATTTCAAATTTTCATTTGAACAAATATCTCCTAATTTTTTTTGCGCGCGAGTGTGTCTTTGCATTGCGGCTTTTGTGTACCATTCAACCGCTTTGAGTGGATTTTCTTCAACACCCAAGCCTTCTAAGTAGATTTCACCTAAAATATTTTGTCCATCTGCATTGCCTTGAGTTGCCGATTTTTCTGCAAATTCAAATGCTTTTTCATAATCTTGAAAAACACCTATCCCCTCAATGTACGCATACGCCAAATTGTTTTGCGCATCTGCATTACCTAAATCTGACGCTTTATTCCAGCACTCAACAGCCTTTTCATGATCCGCTTTAAATGCCAAACCCTCCGCATAAATTCTGCCAAGATTATTTAATCCATCAGGATTATTTTGTTCTGCGGATTTTTTTGCAAACTCAACTGCTTTGTCATAATCTTTATCAATATCTAGACCTAAATAATAAATCATTGTAAGAGCATTTTGCGCATCTGCAAAATTTTGTTCTGCCGCCTTAGTTGCCCATTCAAGAGCCTTTGCATAATCTTGCTCGACGCCCAAAGCCCTGATGTATAGCCATGCAAGAGCACTTTGTGCCTCAGCATTCCCCTGCTCTGCCGACTTGCTCACATATTCAAAAGCTTTTTTCAAATCACGGTCTACCCCATCTCCTTTATGATATGCCATAGCAACTTTAATTTGCGCTTCGCTATCGCCTGCATCCGCTTTGTCGATGAGTTCATTTATGTCTTCACTCGCCCATGCAACAAGCGAAAAAATTAACACTAATATAAAAGCTATTTGTTTTTTCATAATTTCGATTTTATTTTACAAAGAATTATAATCAATATAAAAGTTGAGCAATTGCGTAAAAAAAAATAATTCTATGAGACAACTTTTAAAATTCAGTTTATCGATACTAATCGTTTCCATGTCTTTCTGCCCTGTATTTGCCGCAGACACTAACACCGAAGGAGTTTGTTCTATTGATGAAAAAACTGGAATTATAAAAGATAAATCTGCGTTAAATTTGAATCTTGATAAAGAATCTGCTATAAAAATTGCTGAAATTATTTTAGTTAAAATTTACGGTGAAAAAGTTCTTAAGCAAAAACCTTGGAGCGTATCTGAAAATGATAACAGTTTTAAAATAAGGGGAACTACTGTACACACTCAAAAAGGTGGAGTTGCAGAAATAATAATAAATAAATCTGATGCTCGCATTCTACATGTCATACATGAAAGATAAAATGTTTATTCATAGTATGTACACACACAAATTCAAACACTACCAAATATCTCGAGGGTCGGAGAGTTTGTTGTCTTTGTTTTTTGGCCAAACATAAATTTTATTGCGTTGCATATCTAATGTAAAATTATAGCCTTCAAAAAAGTTGAGTCCCAGCAAGCCTTCAGAGCCCTTTTTCATGATTGCAACTTCTACTGTTTTTTCAAAATTTCCTGCTTTAACGCTAAGGCTTGAAATTCGTGATTTAATATCTCCATTCGCAGTAGAAAATGTACGTGTTTTTGTAGATGTTTTTGTCTGCACTTTATTATATACAGCTTCAGGCAAGCTTACTATAGTAGCACCTGTATCAACCAACATTAGAAAATCCACACTGCCCTTTTTGCCTGTCAATTTTACTGGAAGCATAAGATGACTACCCATTCTTGAACACTCTATAACAATTGCGTCTTTTGGCACTTCTTGATTCATTTTCGATCTATCGAAAAATTTAAACGACTCCAAAAACTTTTTTATAGTGCCCTCGTGTTTTTTAGAATCTTTTGATTGATAATCCATACCTATATCAATTTCTTTGTCATAATTCCAAAAGGTATATTTTGACGAAAGCATATTAGGATTATCATCTGTCTTGTTTTCTTGCTCGACATACAAACTATCTATTCCATTTATGCGTTTTATAATAGGTTTTTTTATAGAAATCACTTTGTATTTTCTATCACCCGAAAGCGCTTTTTCGATGTTGGGAATTCCTTTTTGCAAGCGTGAATGATAATCGTCTATACTTGCTTGAGAAATAGGCAAAGGGTCATTAATAGAAATTCTTGTGGGAGATTTGCTTTTATCTTCTACAGTAATAAAAATTTTGAAATCTTCTTTTTCAGAATCCTCTGAATTATTCTTTAGCTGAAAACGCATAGAAGCCCTACCGTTCTTTAAATCATCTGAAAACTTTTCTTGATTTTTTTCAAAAGAACCATTCACAGATTCAAAATTTGGTGGCAGTTGAAAACTACAAATTTCAGGAATTGAAATAGTTTTCCAGTCTCCTGAATCGTCCGCAAAAGCAAGATTGCTTGCGTTGAACAAAAACAAGCAAATTATCAAAAATTCTATGTAAAAAAACCTCTTAATCACGACCTTCTTTTAATTGAAAAAAGTCTATTAATTTTGAAAAAGTAGTCGAGAAAAAAAGCCTTTTTTAATATTTTGATTTTAATTTAAATTCAATTTGACAGATGTGAATTTAAAGAATTCTCTGAGTGCATGAAGAAAACAATTTTAATTTCCGTAATATTAATTTGCATAAGCGTAGTGGTCTGCTCGCTTATTTTGGTCAAGCCCGCTATTCTCTTTAGAAACGAGTCTGGGATTAGAGTCAAAGGACAAGTGTCGCAAGTAGTTGAGTCTGATATCGCAAAATGGGATGCGCGTATCTACACTTCAGACTCAAACCCTACTATTGCATTTCAAACAATTCAGGATGCAGAAAAATTGGTCATAGATTTCTTGGAAGAAAAAGGGGTTAAAAAAGAAAATGTTGCAACATCAACATCTCTTAGACAAATCAATAAACGAAACGCAAATGGATATGAAACAAATGAAGTTGTCGCATTTCAATATACATTGTATATTTCGTATCAGTCTAAAGATATAGCATTGATAGAATCTTTGGCATCAGATGCCGCAACATTAGTTAATGTTGGAGTGTTGATAGAATCATACGGACCACAATTTTACTATTCAAAACTTGACGAATTGAAATTAGATTTGATAGCAAAGGCCGCCGAAAATGCTAGAGATAGAGCAAAAGTATTGATTTCCGGAAGCGGAGGAAATTTGGGCAAAGTGATATCAGGCTCCCAAGGCGTGTTTCAAATCACCAGCCCCTTGTCTACCGACGTGAGCGATTACGGAACCTACGATACTTCTTCAAAAACCAAACAAATCACCTGCACCGTGACAATGGAATTCGCAGTAGAATAATTTTTCATCCACTTTTTATCTACTTAAAAAAATAGAGCCGAAGACGAACTTCGGCTCTTTATTTGGTGGAGTAAACTCCTTGTTAACGGATATATGCTTTACGCATACCAGATTTAAAATCTGTGAACCATTCTTTGATTTCTATATACTCATTTAAGAGTATGCGATACACTCTCACTCAAAATCTTCAAAAGTCAAGTTTTTTGTTGATTTATTATTTATTTTAAAATATTTGTTTCAGTTATGAAAAATTATAAGCTAGGATTAGATATAGGTGCGTCTTCAATTGGTTGGAGTTTGTTAGAAATAGACAAAAATGAAAATTCCATAGATATTATAAACATGGGTTCTCGAATTTTTTCTGATGGAAGAGACCCTGTTTCAAAAACGCCTTTGTCCGTAGAAAAACGTATGGCGCACGGAGCAAGTGTACGTCGCGATAGACTTTTAATGAGAAAAGAAACTCTTTTCAATCTTCTACAAAAAAGCGGATTGATGCCAAAAGATATAGTAGATGCAAAAAGACAAGAAGTTTTGAATCCTTATAGATTACGCGCAAATGCAATCAAAACAAAAATTTCACTTTATGAATTAGGTCGAGCACTTTTTCATCTCAATCAACGTAGAGGGTTCAAGTCCAATAGAAAGGCAGATAAATCTGCCGATAAAGATGAAAAATCTGCAATGAAAAATTCCATAGACAAATTGCGCAATGAATTAAATGGACGCACTCTTGGCGAATATCTTTTTGAACGTCAAAAAAATAAACTTGGCACTCGCATGCGCGCACAACTTATCAAAAATAAAAATGCTTATGAAATGTATGCAGACAGAGCTATGTATGAAGATGAATTTAATCGCATTTGGAATTTTCAGATGCAATTTCACAACGAATTAAATAGTGATTTAAAAGAAAAAATTCATCACACAATATTCCATCAAAAACCTCTTAAAACTCCTGAATTAGGCTTTTGTCAATTTGAACGAACAGAACACCGTGCTTATGCAGCCTATCCTATTTCTCAAACATTCAGAATTTGGCAAGAAGTAAATAATTTAGAAGTAGATACTTTTTCAGAAGATGAATTGCTCTTGCAATCAAGTGATAGAATAAAATTAGTTGAAGCACTTCTTTCAGGTGAGAAATCTGACAGAAATGGAATTTTAACTTTTGCAAACATAAAAAAGATTTTAGGATTAAAACCTTATATCAAATTTAATCTTGAAAGCGGAATCCGCAAAGGCTTGCAAATAGACTCAACTGCTAAAGTTTTTGCAGACAAAAAAGCTTTTGGAAATCTTTGGAAAGATTTGGGTGTAGAAAAACAAAACGCTCTTATAGATGTAATCATCAGAGCAGAGAATGATGATAAAATCTACACTTACATTAAAGAACATTTTGATTTATCTGAAGATTCAATAAACTATATAATTGAAAATTCTCTCGATATAGCAAGTGGTACTGTTTCTCTTTCTGTAAAAGCTATGCAGAAAATTTTTCCTTTTTTGAGAGAAGGCGCCCAATACTATTCTGCTTGCGGATTCGCAGGCTACAATTTTAACGCTAATTATGGCGGCGAGCTTTTAGATACTCTTCCTTATTATGGAAAAGTTTTGCATGGAGCAGTTCTTGGTGCCGGAAAATCTAAAAATGAAAAAGAAGAGCCTGAACTTTTTTATGGAAAAATAAATAATCCTACAGTTCACGTGACACTCAACCAGCTAAGACGAGTAGTTAACGCAGTCATTTCAAGATATGGCAAGCCTAGCAAAATCGTAGTTGAATTGGCAAGAGATTTGCCTCTTGGCGAAACAGGTTTAAATGACCTGAAAAAAGAGCAGAAAAAAAATCAAAAAGAAAATGAAGATATCTCAGAAGAGCTTAAGAAAATCGGAATAGCTAATAATGCGAAAAACAGAATGAAATATAAAATCTGGGTCGATTTGAATAAAGACCCTCTAAAAAGATGCTGCCCATTTTGTGGAGAAACCATTTCTAAAGAAAAATTATTTACTCCACATTTTGAAGTCGAACATTTACTACCCTACTCTATTACTTTTGATGATGGACGTGCAAATAAAGTGATTTCTTGTCGCACTTGCAATAGAGATAAAGCAAATCGTACTCCTTATGAAGCCTTTGGCACTGACAAAGAAAAATGGGCTGAAATAACAAGCAAGGTTTCTGAATATCATTCTTCAAAGCAGAAAAAATTTGCACCTGACGCATTAGAGCAATTTAGAAAAGATGGTAGAGATTTAATCGCAAGAATGTTAAATGACACAAAATATATATCAAAAGTAGCTCGTGAATATTTATCTTGTATTGTTGCGAATGAAAATGTCTATACAGTGACCGGCAGAATCACTGGACTGGTGCGCAGAAAATGGGGATTGAATTCTATACTAACAGAAAACCTAGACAATGCCACACGCGAAATAAAAAATCGTGAAGACCATAGACATCATGCGATAGACGCTTTTGTGATTGCTTGCGTAGGCAAAGGTTTGATTCAAAAAATTTCTCAATGTGCAAAAATTTGTGAAGATGCAGGTTTAGATAAATTGATTACAGATTTACCTCCGCCATTTCCTGATTTTAGTTATGATAAATTTAAAAGTCATGTTGATAAAATTGTCGTATCACATCGTCCTGATCGTGGAGATATCGCGAATGCAATGCGTAAGGGAAAAACTCTTGGCAAGCTACATGAAGAAACTGCTTATGGACCTATAGGCAAAATTGAAGGCGAAAATACTATTACAATTGCTAAACGAATTAAATTAGAAAGCTTAAAATTTAGTGAAGACAATATAAATCAAATTGCAGACTCAAAAATTCGTGAAGATTTATTGAAAGAATTTTCAGCAATTTCAAAATTAGGACTAAATAAGAAAGATGCAGAAAATTCTTGGTTAGAAATTTTGAAAACTTATGGCGAGAAAAAATCAATCTATCGAATCAGAATACACCTAAAGAATAGAGCTATTTCAACTTTAATACCTATCAAGGATAAATCAGGTAAAATCTATAAATTCATGGATAATGCAGAAAATTTCTGCATGGATATTTATCAAGCATCGAATTCAAAAAAATGGGAATTTGAAGTCATAAACATGTATGATGCACATCAAAAAAACTTTGTGCGAAATTGGCGAAAAAATGATGCAAAAGCTAAATTGGTGATGCGTCTATTCAAATCAGATATAATAGCATTTGAAGATAATAATGAAACACTGTTATATCGAGTCATAAGCCTGTGGACAACTGGAGTGATAGTATTGAATCCTTTAAATAAAATAACTTTATCAAAACCTGTTTATAAAACAGTATCTCCTCTTCAAAAGCTAAATGCGCGCAAAATTTATATAAACGAAATCGGACAAATATTTGATCCTGGTAAACCAAAACATAAAACAGAATGAAAGCACAACGTATAGTTGAAATTTCTGAAGATGGACGCTTTATAGGTGTCGAGAGAGGATTTTTAATAGTCAAAAATTCTTCTCTTGAATTAGGAAAAATTCCTCTCGACGACATTGCTTCAATAATTACTTTTTCGAACTATACTACGTTTAGTAGCGAACTTATTTCACGATTGGCAGAATATAATATTCCTCTAGTTGTGTGTGATAAAATCACAAAAAAACCAACATCAACTCTAGTTACGCTTGATGGTAATTATAGACAAGGCGATGTATTTTTAGCTCAAGCTGAAAGCACAAAACCTTTAAAAAAATCTCTTTGGCAAATTGTGATTAAACATAAACTTTTGCAACAAGCAGAGGTCTTGAAATTTTTCAAAAAAACTGATGCGACAATACTACTTGGAGGATTGGCAACAGTTGTAAAATCTGGAGATCCCGAAAATATAGAAGGTCGCGCCGCTGCGGCTTATTGGAAAGCTTTGATGGGAGATTTTTTCAGACGCGATAGAGATGCAGAAGATGAAAATATTTTGTTCAATTATGGATATACTATTCTGCGAGCTGCCACTCTGCGATCAATCTGTGGAGCAGGACTTCACCCTAGTCTTGGACTGCATCATATGTCTAGCACAAACCCCGCACGACTTGCAGATGATTTAATTGAACCATTTCGTCCATTCATAGATTTAGAAGTGAAAGAAATCTGTATGAGTGGAGAATCAAAAGAATTGAATGCAAAAAATAAAAAGCGTTTGGCAGGAGTTATTGATAGAAAAATAATTTTAAAAGAACGTGATACTACAATTCAAATATTGATGCATCATTTGGCAAAATCGCTTGCGCAAATATTTTTGAAAGAGCGGAATGATTTAAACTTAGAAGTAGTAAGTTATAAGAATTTTTATGTCAAAAAAGCAATCTATAACGAAAGTAAGCGGGTACAAACTGATGTGGATGATGGTGATGTTTGATTTGCCTGTTGCGTCAGATGACGACAGAAAAAAATATACCGAATTCAGAAATATGCTTCTGGATAATGGATTTGAAATGTCGCAATTTTCGGTATATGTGAGATTTTGTGGAGACAGAGAATGTTGTCAGCGTTATGTAAGAGTAATTAAAAAAAACACACCTGCTGAAGGAAATATTTCAATTTTATTTTTCACAGACAAACAATTTGGACAAATAATAAATATAATAAAACGCGAACGAGTGAAATCAAAAGATCCACCAGAACAGCTTAGTTTATTTTGATATATAATCTTAGTTTATTTTAATAAAAAAGAGCCAAAATTGAATTTTGGCTCTTAGAATTTTGCGAATTTTTAATGTAAATCTTGTTATAACTCCGTTCAAAACACAGAGTTGTATAACATATAATATAGAAATCAAAGAACAATCGTCAATCCGCAACGCTGCGCATAAAATTGCGCATCAATGCGGAAATATAGAAATCAAAGAACAATCGTCAATCCGCAACCACGAATTGAATATTGTCGGGGCGCATTCAAATATAGAAATCAAAGAACAATCGTCAATCCGCAACTGTCCGCACCTATGTTTCCATAGTTATCGAAATATAGAAATCAAAGAACAATCGTCAATCCGCAACCAAATTCTATTGATAAAGCCGTCGAGGCGGAATATAGAAATCAAAGAACAATCGTCAATCCGCAACCAATAGCTTTCACACCATTCTTGCCAACCTAATATAGAAATCAAAGAACAATCGTCAATCCGCAACCAACACCATAGTCTAGAAGTTTGCTTATGAAATATAGAAATCAAAGAACAATCGTCAATCCGCAACATAAATTGTGCTACCTAATTCATTGTGGATAATATAGAAATCAAAGAACGATCGTCAATCCGCAACCAAGGCGATTGACAGATTTGTATAAGATATAAAATAACTATTCGCAAGGGGAGTTTAGGATGCCGTATTGGAGGCCTCGGAGTTCTGCTAAGCCTTTTAGGCGTCCTATGTAGGAATATCCTGGATTCGCAAGTTGTGGCTTTTCCAAATCGTCTGCGATAAGGCGGCCATGATCGGGACGAAATAGTATACGTTGTTCGCCTTTTTCAAGGCGTTCTTTTTGAATTTCCAAAAGCTTTTTTACAATTTCATACATAGGAACTGAACCTTCTATATGTCCTGCTTCAATGAAACTACCATCTTTTTCACGCTGTGTTGAACGCAGATGGACTACATGAATTCTTTCTTTAAGTTCTTCTAACATCTTAGGCAAATCATTATGCGAGCCTGCGCTCAGAGAACCTGTACAAAAATTGATGGAATTTGAAGGGCTATTGCAATAGCTCAAAATTTTTCTAAAATCTTCAATTCTTGAAGCTATACGAGGAAGTCCTAGCACGTTGAATGGCGGATCATCAGGATGAATCGCCATTCGCACGTCAAATTTTTCAGCCACAGGAACGACTTCTTGCAAAAAGAGTTTAAGATGTTCATGCAATTTATCAGCGTCTATGTTTTTGTATGTGTCGAGCATTTTGCGCACGTCGTCCATATCCAAACCCATTTTGCACCCAGGGAAAACATCTATGATTGTACGCTCAAATTCAACAAGTTTTTCCTCGCTCAAAGATTCATAAAAAGCCTTTGCTCGAGACAAAGTTTCGACATCATAATCAGACTCGGCGCCCGCACGTTTAAGCATGTATATTTCGAAAGCGGCAAACTGCGCAGGGTCGAAACGCAAACATGTAGAGCCATCAGGCAAGACATAATTTAAATCCGTACGTATCCAATCAAGAACAGGCATGAAATTATATATCACCAAATCCACGCCGCAACGTCCAAGATTTTCGAGAGTCTTTTTATAGTTTTCTATATGACGTTGAAAATCGTCCGTGCGTGTCTTAATTTTCTCGCTCACTGGAACAGACTCCACAGCACTCCAAATCAATCCTGCATTCTCCAAGATTTTTTTGCGCTTGAGAATTTCCTCTTCAGTCCAAAGCTCTCCATAAGGAATGTGATGCAAGGATGTAAAAACACTTTCTGCGCCTGCTTGCTTGATATAACTCAAGCTTACAGAATCTTCGGGGCCATACCATCTGAAACCTTGATTTAGAAATCTTTTTTCCATATTCTTGGTATTTGATTTTGCGATTAAACTCCTGAGAATGCTGAGAATCCTCCGTCAACAGGCAACACAACTCCCGTGACGAATTTGGAAGCTTCGCTTATAAGGTAATGTACAGCACCATTGATTTCATCGGAATTACCGAAACGTCCGAAAGGAGTTTTTGTAATAACGCTATTGCCACGTGAGGTAAAAGATCCATCAGGATTACAAAGCAAAGTACGGTTTTGCTCGCTGATAAAAAATCCTGGAGCAATAGCATTAACACGCACTCCCTCGCCTATTTTTTTTGCGAGTTCTACTGCGAGCCAACGTGTAAGATTGTCAACACCCGCTTTCGCATTTGAGTATCCGCAAACACGAGTGATAGCGCAACTAGCAGCCATAGAAGAAAAATTGAGTATAGTCCCTTTCTTCGTTTCTTCAAAGACTTTTGCAAAGACTAATGTGGAAAGCAATGTGCCTCCCAAATTCAAATCCATTACGCTTTTCCATTGGTCAAAATCCAACCCGAAAAAACTTGCATCAGGAGTGACAACAGCACCTGCCATATTGCCACCAGCGGCGTTAATCAAAACATCTATGCTTCCGAACTTTTCCAAAATTTCTTCTCTTGCATTTTCTAGAGAAGCTTTGTCCAAGACATCGCAAACGCAAGCAATACTTTTGGGCGAATGTTCTTTGACATCCGCAAGCACAGTCGAGAGCTTATCTATGTTTCTGCCCAAAAGAGCAAGACGCGCGCCTTGACTTGCAAGATAGCGCGCAAGCCCGCCTGCGAGAACGCCGCTTGCTCCACTGATTACGATAGTTTTGGAATTTATATCGAAAAGATTTTCCATCTTAATTCTTCTTTGATTTTAGAATAAAGTGCGATATCAGAACTGCCACAACGAAGCTCGCAAAAATAGAAGGTCCTATATAAGTGCCAAGTTTGCTACTCAAGACATACAAAGCTGCAAATGAGCAAGCCGCAAGCGAGATACCCATAAGAATATTCCAACACCATCTTGATATACCTCGTGGCATGCTGTCTTTAAGAATACTCTTGCTGTTCATCATTACAAAGAATGCGGCATATGCGACAGGCAACAGAACCATTGTGACGATTCCTGAATAGATGACTAACCACATTTTTGCGCCTGTCAAAAATACAGAACCCATTGCGCTAAAGAATAAGACGGAAGAGCCTAGTATCGACCATTTAGGTTTGCCTGTTTTTCCGCAAAGTTCCGCAAAGCTAAGTCCGCAAATAAGCATGTTCATTAGCATGGAATTAGTTGCCATAGCTAAGATACCCAATCCGAAAATGTAGTTTGCAAAGTCGTAGCCAACAAGAGGAGCTAAAGTTTCCGAGAGATTAGAAGCGTCACGCTTGACAAGCATTGCCGCCATAGATTTTTCATTAGCGTCCATTTGATTAAACTTCTCCACACGTTCTTCCAATGTGAGCGCCGCAAATTTTTCTGCTCCAAGTAGCGCAACCAAACGCTTTTCAAGCAATTCAATATAAGGATTGATTAAGTTGCTTGCGGGCATTGCGAAAACCGCACCCTCAGCAGTTATAGTCTTGATTGAAAGAGCTTTGTCGAAAGAAGTTTCATTCGTGATGTTTTGCCATTTGCCAGCATTATCATACACCATCACAGCTTGCATATCGGCAGAACCATTTGCCGCAATTTCCCAACGAGCATCTGAAAGACCATTTGCTTGTGTTGCGTGAAACTGTGAAGCTGCGGCTATAACTATGCACGAAGACGCAAGCGTAAATGGAATGAAAAGAGCCGTAGATAAATCAAAAATAGAAAGACCTCTAAAGTGTTTATTCCATCCTTTTTTGAGCATGGAGTAAGGGAATAGAAAAGTCATGTTTATCCCAACTGCCATTGCTGTAGCTGAAATTATTACGTCACGCTGTTGAGAGACTATCATTGTGCTCCAGAAATTCACGCTCTCTTCACCTAGCATAGCGAGAAATGATTGGAAGTCATCTGAAGGTCTGCTGAGCGTGGTCAAATCAGGAATGAAGCCTGCCATGATTTTGCCCCAATCCAAAGCGCCTGAAAAACTCAACTGAATAACGACACCGAAAAAGCTTATCACAATCGCCGCAACACTGCCTTTTAAAAATATCTCCAATATCTTTACGCCCTTGCCGCCAAATGCGTAGATAACGACCATTGTCATCCCCAAAGCAAACCAAATACCTGTGATAATGGACTTGGAAACTACTGGATTAAAGTTTGAGAAAAAGTCTGCTGCTAAATTTTGCTCCATAGCGGCGACTACCAACGAAAATTGAGGCATTACAAAAACTATACATGCGAGGAATGATGCCCCTGCCCATCCATAACCTAATAAAGGAGTGATTTCTCTGTTAAGAGCATACATTGGCTTTTCGCCTATAGAAAGCGTGATATAGGAAATTGCAGAAAGCATTATAATCCCGAATACCATCACTAATGGTTGTAGCCACATGAAGCCAAATCCGCCAAGCACACCCAAGTATAATGATGTTGCTAAAGCTCCACCACCAAGAGTTGTAGCGCTTTGCATCCACCCAGGACCTGAGAGTTTGCAATATGCGCCAAGAGTTGCGAGTTTACCCTTAGCTTTTGCGTTTACCAAGAGTTGTTCCGCTTTAGCAGCGGGATTGATATTTGTGTTTGAGCTCATTTATTTTTTCTCTGCTTTAAGTTGTGCAAGCAATGCGAGTTCAGCCGCTTTGAAAGCGTGATGTTGAGTCATTGCATTTTGCGTATTGTTTAAAATATCTAATATGAAATTGCCAAAAAATGGAAATGTGTCTTGCTGACAATCTATCCTCTTAGTTCCTGTTGAATCTGAGATAAATAGTATCTGAGGCGGATTCGCAGAATCGGAATAATCTATATATTTGCGAACTTCTATGTAGCCTTTTGTTCCCAATATAAATGTGCGTCCATCACCCCAAACAGGCAGACCATCTGGCGTAAACCAGTCAACACGACAATAGCAAGAAGCTCCTGTGTTTGTGGTCAACGAAGCTTCTCCAAAATCTTGAAATAGTGGATAATCAGGAGTCCCCATATTGTCTACTCTTGCAAAATTTATTTGAGCATCATCACTGCCTGTGAATTCCAAAAATTGTTCAAACTGGTGAGAGCCAATATCACAAAGAATTCCTCCATAACATTCACGCTTGAAAAACCAATCAGGACGCGCATTCTTTGAAAGTCTGTGTGGCGCCATTATAAGAACTTGCAAAACTTTTCCTATCGCGCCTTCACGTATGAGTATACCTGCTCGTTCTGCTGCTTGATTATGAATTCTCTCCGCATAATAAGGCATATATTTTAAGCCTGTCTCAGCTACTTTTTTTCGTGCCGCTTCAAGCTGAGCTAGAGTTGTAAAGGGAGGCTTATCCACAAAAAAGTGCTTACCAGCATCCAAGACTTTCAATCCGAAGTCGCATCTATCAGAAGAAATTGACGCATTTGCAACGAGTTTAATTTCAGGGTCATTTAAAATTTCTTCGAGACTATTTGCGACTTTGACATTTGGAAAACGTTTGAGAAATTCTTCAATCTTATTTTTGTCAGAATCCCATACATATTTGCAAACTGCGCCAGCACTTGTGAGCCCCGCAGTTTGCGCATAAATGTGTCCGTGATTCAAACCTGCAGCCGCAAAAACAAAGTCGCCAGCTTCGCAAACTTTATCACCTGAGCCGTCAGGAACGTAATCGTATCCGCTTGAATGTTTAGCCATAATTATCTGAATGATTTTGTGAAATCTAAAATAAAATCCTTATCGATTTTTTTCTCGAATGTGGATTGTTCCATTTTCTGAGTTAAAATATTTTTGTATTTGTCATCATCAAATGGAAATTTGACTTCGCTAGAAGTCCAAGAAGAAAGCAACATCGCATTTGACAAACATACCGAAGCATAGCCTTCTGAAAGGTCATAATCGCAGTGTTTGCCTGTCTTTGCGGCGTTGAGAAAATTGTTTAACACACCAGAGTGTTGCTCGCCTATGCCTTCGAAAGTTTCTTCTCTAACAGTAGTTTCGGGTGTTCCGAACACATATTTTGTGTTCATAGTGTAATCAGAAAGACTGTCGAAAGAACTTATAGTAAGCTTGCCATCTTGAGCGACAATAAAGCCTTTATCTCCTGCAATCTCAAATCTGTTAGTTCCAGGGTGTTCACCTGTGCTTGTCGCAAAAGTTGCTGTCATTCCATTTTCATATTCCATGTAAGATGTCACTTCGTCTTCGACTTCTATATCGTGATATTTACCAAATTTGCACCAAGCGCGCAAAGTTTGTGGCAGGCCAAATATCCACGCAAAAACATCCAAGTTGTGAACAGATTGATTTATCAAAGCTCCGCCCGCTTCGCCTTTCCATATTCCACGCCAAGCGTTGCAGGAAAAATAAATTTGCGGTCTATACCAGTTTGTCATAAACCAAGAAGCTCTATTGATTTTGCCAAGCTCGCCTGAAACAACAAGCTCTCGCATTCTCGAGTAAAGCGGAGTTGTGCGCTGATTTAACATTACAGCGCAAGTCTTGTTAGATTTTTTCGCCATCTGCTCAAGAGCCTTTGCATCCGCCGAACAAAGAGCTACAGGCTTTTCTATGAGAACATGCTTGCCCGCTTGCATCGCCTTTATACCCAACTCAAAATGAGTAAAAGAAGGAGTAGAAATAAGCACAGCTTCTATATTTTTATCTGCGAGAAGTTCGTCAGATTTTGTGTATGATTTGTACTCGCCAAATTTTTGTGGGTCTATGTAGCTCTCATCACAGACAGCCACAATTTCGCATGAAGGAACTTTTCCTTCACGTATATTCTTAACGTGCATAGAGCCTATTGCTCCTAAACCTATTATGCCTAGTTTCATAATTTTAGAATCCGAAGTAGTTTTTGCTATTGTAGTATGAAATATCGCTGACGGCTTTGCCAATCAGTTCAAAGTCGTTTGGTAAAAGACCATTTTCCATCTCTGCACCCAAGAGTGAACAGAGTATGCGTCTAAAATATTCGTGTCTTGTAAACGATATCCAAGAACGTGAATCTGTAAGCATGCCAACAAAATTTGGCAAAAGCGAAAGTGTCGAAACCGCTTCTAATTGTTTACGCATTCCATCAACTTGATCGAGAAACCACCAGCCACTACCTAGTTGCATTTTGCCAACACAAAATGAATCTTGAAAGTTGCCAAGCATAGCCGCAAGCATTTCTGTGTCTTTTGGATGTATATTATAAAGTATGGTTTTGCCAAGCTTTCCTGCGGAATTCAAAGCGTCAAGGTGGCGAGATAGAGCGTAAGCAAAATTGCTTTCTCCTATGGAATCAAAGCCTGTATCTGCACCCAACAACGCAAACATTTTTGAGTTGTTGTTGCGCATAGGCCCTAAATGAAGTTGACGCACCCACCCTGAATCAAAATCCATTTTTGCGCATTCAATTAAAATGGCACTTTTAATTTTCGCAGATTCTTCTGCATCCAATTTATTTTGCGAAATGACTTTTTTAAAGATTGTTTCTAATTCGGCATCGCTTACGTTCTCCGCAAAATAAACCGTTTCCAAGCCGTAATCGGAAGCTCGACAACCTGCTCTATTGAAGAAGTCGTGTCTATTTTTCAGAGCATTAATCAAGTCTGCATAGCTTGAAATTTTTACGCCACTTGCCAGTGAAAGAGTTTCAAGATACTCGATATACTTTGCGGGATTATCGAAAGCATAAGCTTTATCAGGACGAAAAGTAGGCAAGACACGAGCGGGCATTTCAGAATTTTTTGCAGCTGTAATATGCCAAGTTAAATCGCTAGTAGGGTCGTCAGTAGTGCAGAGAACTTCAACTTTGCTAGACTTAATACAAGTCCACGCACTAAAGTTTTTTGCAATTTTTTCATTCGCTCTAGTCCAAATTTCTTCTGCTGTATCTGAACTCAAAAGCTTGTCGTCTATACCAAAATAACGTGCTAGTTCCAAATGACACCAGTGGTACATTGGATTACGAATTAGCTTTGGCATAGTTTGTGCGAAAGCGAAAAATTTTTCTTTGTCGCTAGCTTTGCCTGTGCAAAATTCTTCGGCTATTCCGTTAGAACGCATTGCTCTCCATTTGTAATGGTCGCCATTAAGCCAAATTTGTGTGATGTTTTCCCAACGCTTATCTTGTGCGGCTTCAGCTGGGTCTAGGTGATTATGAAAATCTATTATAGGCAAATCGCGCGCATACTCCTCAAAGAGACGTCGTGCCGCTTTTGTGCTTAACAAAAATCCATCGTCGATAAATTTCATTACTATTTACTTTCCTTTATGACCAATGATGCAGCTTTAGCATTTTCATAAATCTCATCAAACTTGCCCGCATTGATGAGTTCAGGAGTCGCAAGCCATGAACCGCCAACAGCCGCTACGAGCGGATCGCTAAGCATTTCTCCAAGATTTTTCAAATTCACTCCGCCAAGAGGAATAAACTTCACACCGAGATGTTTGTAAGGCGCGCTCATCGCTCTCAAATGCCCCATTCCACAACTTGCGGCAGGAAAATATTTGAGCAAAGTGCAATTGTTTTCGAGAGCAATTTCAATGTCGGAAGGAGTAAAAATTCCAGGGCCAAAAAATAGATTCGCATCTTTAGCTGCCGCTATTACACGAGCATTTGTCCCAGGAGCAACGCCGAAATGAGCACCTGCATCTTTAGCTTGCAAAACCTGTTCAGGAGTAAGTATTGTACCCGCGCCCACGAACATCTCTGGAGCTTCTTTACGAATTGCTTTGATACAATTCAAAGCTTCAGGAGTGCGCAAAGTCAATTCAATCATACTTACGCCGCCTTCAAAAATAGCCTTTGCAACAGGCACTGCTGACGCAACATCAGATATAGTTAATACCGCAATAAGTTTTCTTTTTTCTATTTCGTTTTTCATCTGAATATATTTTATCTATCCACTCTTGCACTGCCACCACCTGCAAGCTTCGCAACTTCCGCAAGAGTTGCACAGCTTGTGTCTCCGGGAGTTGTCATTGCTAGAGCTCCGTGTGCCGCACCGAATTCAACAGCACTTTGCGCATTTTCAAGCTCCATCAATCCGTAAATAAAGCCCGATGCAAAGCTATCTCCGCCACCTACTCTATCTAAAATTTCGAGATTCTCCCTCTTTTTTGATTCATAGAATTTTCCATCACACCAGCAGATTGCGCTCCAATCATTGATAGACGCAGTTTTAACTTTTCTAAGAGTAGTACCAACAGCCTTAAAGTTTGGGTATTCTTTGACAGCACGCTCTATCATATTCTTAAACGCGCCAACTTCTGGATTAGAAATATCTTCAGAAAGCCCTTCTACTTCAAAGCCCAAGCACGCTGTAAAATCTTCTTCATTGCCTATCATCACATCAACGTATTTTGCGATTTCTCTATTGACTTCTTGAGCCTTAGCTTTGCCTCCTATACTCTTCCAAAGCGAAGGTCTATAATTCAAATCATAAGAGACTATAGTGCCGTTTTTCTTCGCCTCTTTTACAGCGTCTAAAATAACTTCAGGAGTGCTTTCAGAAAGAGCCGCATAAATACCGCCTGTATGAAACCAACGCACTCCCTGTTTCTCGAAAAGCTCTTTAAAGTCTATGTCGCATGACTTCAATTTTGACGCAGCTCCATTGCCTCTATCTGAGCATCCGACAGCTCCACGTACACCAAATCCACGCTCTGTAAAGTTGAGTGAATTCCTCACTGTGCGTCCAACGCCATCAGATTCCATCCATTTCACGAAGTCCATATTGACTCCACCTTGCAAAATAAAATCTTCGAGCAATAAGCCAACTTCGTTTTCAACAAGAGCCGAAACCAAACCTGCACGCAAACGAAAACATCTGCATAGACCACGAGCAACATTGTATTCTCCGCCACCTTCCCAAACACGAAATGAACGTGCAGTGCGTATGCGTCCCTCCGAAGGGTCTAACCTCAACATGACTTCGCCCAATGAAACGATATCGAAACGACACTCTTCTTTGCTTTTAATTTTGAACATAGCTTATATATAATTAAAGGATTATTTGCTTCTGCCTAAACTGCTTTCTCTAGCAATCAAAGTCCCCTTGATTTGCGCTTGACCACCCGAATTTGGAGACGATAAAAATTCCATAACCTTCTGAACAAATGTTTCAACAGGCTGACGCACCGAAGTAATGGCAGGAACGTAATTAGCCGCCGAAGGAATATCGTCAATGCCAACTACCGCATAGTCTTCAGGGATTTTTTTACCGCATTCATAAAGAGCACGGATTACTCCCATTGCGGCAGTGTCCGTAGAACATATAAAAGAATCAACATCTTCGGATGTAGAGACAACTTTCATCGCACTTTCATATCCCGCCTCAAAATCATTCTCAAAAGATTTTTTTGAATTTCGCAAAATCTCACAGCCTTTTTCCTGTGCGTGAGCAAGTGCCGCATTCCAACGTAGCTCATGTATAGACATATCACGCGCAACGTAGAAAAACTTGCGTCTGCCAATGGATTTCAAATGTTCAACAATTTGCTTAGCTGCATCATTTTCATCTATGCTTATAGAGTATGAAATTTTTTCATCTTCACCACGACCTATACGAACTATGGGTAGATTGCTAAAATTTTCTAACCAATCAAGTTGGCCATAACTACCAAGGATTATTATGCCATCGACAAAATGCTTATAAAGAGGAGCTAAGTCTGAAGGCTGAGGCACACGATTTACAAAGCCAACTAGTAAAAGCGAATAATCCATCTCGTGTGCAAGCTTCTGTAATTGAGCAATTAGCTTGCTAAAAAACGGGTCATGAAAGTCATAAACGACAATGCCTAAAGTGCGAGTTTTTTTGCCTTTCAACGCTAACGCTGCCGAAAGAGGAACATAGTGAGAGTCTCTTGCCGCATCCATCACAGCTTGGATTTTTGATTGTGAAATACCAATCTTTTCACCTTGCCCTGAAAGAACTCTTGAAACTAAAGATACAGATACATCCAATTTTTTGGCTATATCTTTTTGCGTGACTTTTCCGTATAATTGCATATTTTGAGACTCGAAATTGTATGTTTTTCTGCGTGATTTTCCCGAATAATAATGTAGTATTTGAACCCTGAAAGTATTTATAGAACTCCGCAAGTCAAGCCTTTTCTCAATCGTTTGAAAAGAAAGATTACAATAGCAAAAATTTTCAATACTAAAGACTCTCTAACAAAGCAAAAGAGTCATTATTTCTTTTAGTTTTGATTCGATATTTTTCAAATTATACTAGACTTGCTGTCAGAAAAATGTCATTAGATATGCATGAAATTCAGCAGTCATTTTTCGAATAGTTTTTTAAAAGTTTTTTCACTTTTTCTTGTTATATTTTTCTCATGTTTCACGCATGAAAGTCTATTTGCAGACACAAAATCTGCTCCTGAGCAAAAAAAGAACGACTCCACAGATTTAGATAAAAAAGCCCATTCAAATAGATATTTTTTTGCATTCAGATTTTTAACAAATGCAATTTGTAATCGTGAAAATTATGAACTTTTCACACAAAATCTTGATTCTAAAAAAATGAATCATATTTGGAATAAAATCATCGAAAAACGTTGTCCAGAAATACTAGATGAAGGCAAAGATTTTGTGGTCGAAAAACTCGATATAGGAAAAGAATCTTGGTTAATAAAGTTTCCTACTCCAAAAGATTCTCCCTTGCCTTCGCTTGCTATAATTTACAGTGAAGACGCCGCCACAGGCAGATATTTTACTTTAGAGAAAATGCTAAATCTAGATAATTCTTCAAATAAAAATATTGCATTTGTATGCGAGTGCAAACTAGATGCAGATGACAAATTTGCACATGACAATTTTACTATCTCACTAGAACTTGATGATAAAACTGGTTTTATTGAAGCAGTAAAATCTATTATTAAAGATTCTACTCGCCCACCTGTCTATAGCACACATAAATAAAAATGTCGGGATGGACGAGAAGCAAGCATGCACTCGCAAAGCCTTTATCTGAGACAAACTCAAAATCTCAGTTGTCATTCGTTGCTCGTTAATTACTCCGCCCGAACATCAATGTTAAGAAGAAAATAAGCCCCCACTATTCTTTCATTAATTCTTTAATTATATGAATAAATCCATTTGTATTAACAAAATAATTGGAATCATTTTGTTTAAGTGCTTTAAAAATTGCTTTTTCTTGAGATAAAATTTTATTTGATTCTCCAACTTCTTGTTCTAAAATTGTGTTGATAAAACGTTCCGTGAGCCCTGCTGTTTTAGAAACATTGCCGAATATAGTATTAAACAAAACTCCATCTAAAAAAGCAATATATGACACATTTTTGTTTGCTAATTCTTCGGACTCAATAAGAGATATCATTTCAGACATTTGCTTGTCTTGTCCTCCACCAGTCTCCTTGACGTGCTTATGTTCTAGAATTATGATTCTTTTGTTAATTTTTATTAAAAAATCAGGATTCTTACCCTCATGTTTAATTTTCCAATCAAATTTAATGCCTAGATTTTTAATAATTTCTGTAGCTATTTTTTTACCACTTTTGTCTGACTTTAAATATACAAATGGATTCTTAAGAAAATCAGATTCAGAGAGAGCCATTGAAAATCCTAAATCATTGAGTATTTGCGCAACCTTTCTCAATCCCAATTCACCACTTGCCTTATGTCCAGCACTATCGGCTCTAGATTGTAATGAAACATCCGTATATCCATATTTTTTATATATAATATCTCTGTCTGCGCAGTAATAAGAAATCATATCTTTTACAAATAGATATTTTTCTCCATAAGGCATATTTTTATATCCAGAAAATGAAACATCGTTAACACTCCAATAGCTTACGAATTCGGAAAAATTTATTCCAACAGTGTTATCAAGAATATCTATTATCGTATGAATATAGTGCTTTTCTTGTTTGGCTTTAAGCAAATTATTCTGTGTAAGAGTATCTAATACGGTAATGCAATTTCTTAACTTTGCGACTTGTTTCTGAAGAAAATTTGGAGTTTCTGGATCAACAGAAATGATTAATTCTCTGCCTCTCTTTGAATAAGCGATATCAAAGAAATTTTCCGGATTATAAATTGAATATCTAAGTATTTCTAAATTTTTCTTCATTTCAAAGCAATGTAGATTGGATGGGTTGTTTGTTTATTTTTAAATATGCCATTTCAAGGATTCCTCTGGCAGTTCTGTAGTCAAGACGTCTTCTCCTAGAACCATCTTTAGAATTTCCCTTAAATGGACTCATTAAAATATCGTTTGTAGATTTTCTCCAATAAGACAGTATTTGATTCGCTTCTATAATTAAAGGTTCTATATGCTTTTCCGGAAGTTCTTCAATTGAGATAAATGTAATAAGCCTTGAAGATACTTTTATATTATTTCTATCATAATCTAAAGAATCCGAAGGAAGAAATTTGATTTTATCATCAGCGCCTGTCAAATCAACGGCTCTTAACCCAATACTACCATTTGGATCGTTAAAATTTACAGTTAAAACTCCCTGGGGTTCAATTTTATTTAAACACAAATCATAAAATGAAGATATATATTTATCTTCAATGAATACATCTATTTCTTGGAGAGATCTAGTTTCTTTCGTCATGCATACGACACAAACAGGACAGTCTGTATCAATGAAAGGATTTTGCAGTATTATCGTTATAGATTGGCAATGATTTTTGGGATAATTCGTATTTAAAAAAGTCTCAGGCACAATCGCTACAACATATTCATTTTGCTCCAAACAAACATCCAATGCCTGCAAATATAAGTCATTCCAGTTTGAATAATAATTTTGAATATCATTAGAAAGTCTTTTTCGCGAGGCACTATATTTTGCTAAATATGGAGGGTTCGTAACGATAACAGAATTAGAATATTTCTCTGGTATTGATTTAAGACTATCATTTAATTCCCACCCAAACTTAGTATCAATATCAAGACCATGTACAATCAGTTGGAGATTGGATTTAATTGCATTTAAAATATCTCCACTCCCCGCAAATGGATCTAAACAAGAATCTTTTTTTGATTTTTTAATAAATTCGATAACCTGTGATTTTAGCCAATTTGATGAAATGGTATTAAACTGTCCTTTAGACACCTTGCTCTTATTGATTGGTGCATATTTATTTTGTTCTTTTGAAAAAAGCATGTATCCTGTAGAAATATCACTCATATTTTTAGATTCTTCCATAAATCTAATTTTTTTAGATATTTTTTCAAGACCTATCATAAAAAAGTTGTCGCCATGTGAGGGCGTCGTGGTGACAGTTGTCGCTTAGTTGTCATTTTCGTACGGAAAGCGTGTTTTGAGACATTGCAGTATGCATACTTCCAAAGCACTGCATAATTTCAAAAATCAAAACTAATTCGCGAGATTGTGAAGCATATACAGAATTAATTTTCACAGAGTGAACATTAAAAAACCGTTCGGATTTTCATCTGAACGATTCTCATTTTTAAAAATGGCGGGATAGACGGGAGCAAAACATCACCCCACAACCCTAGTATTTAAGCCAATTCCAAAATGTCAATTGTCGCCCAGTTGCTGTTTTTATAATAATTTCCAAGAACACTACTCAAACGAAATTGTTTCAAGATTATTGATAATTTGAATGGCTTGACTTTACAAACAATTATTATTTCAATAGCGATTCGAATTCACAAAATATGCAATAAAACTATGAAAGCAGATGCATTAACTTTGGAAACTACGCTAAATAGTTCTGGAATAGATACTTACACCATTCCGCAATATCAGAGACCCTTTACATGGAATATTCAGAATTTTGAAACACTTTGGGAAGATTTAACCGAAGTCTATAACGATTATTTGGTATCATTGAACAATAATAAAGACCCCGAATCTTATTTTTTAGGACCAGTAGTTTTTGTGAAAAATGCGACAAACAGGAGTTATGATATTATTGACGGACAACAAAGATGTACAACTTTTCATGTTATACTGTGGTATTTGTATCGCAGGCTAACCGATGATACAGAAAAAGCAAGATTGCTTCAAATCCTTATGTTTTTAAACAGAGATGCAAAATTAAAAGTATCCTCAAAAGACGCTGCGACATTCCTTAAAATACGAAAAAATAACGATAATATCGAGGAAACAAGTAAAATGGCCGAATGCGGAAACTACTTTAAATCAAAAATAAATGAATTATTAGACCCCAATAGTTTTTCTGCATTTTTAAGAGAATATACAAAATTTATCGTTATCGTGGTAGAAGATTACAGCAAAGCGTGGGATTTGTTTATAGGATTAAATGGGAAAGGAGAACCCTTAAACCCAACAGACTTAGTGAAAGCTTTTGTTTGCGGTCGTTCCGATGTTGGAGAAACTGCAGGAGAGATTTGGGAAGAAAAGATTTTACCATTAAAAGACGATTCTACCGCATATCTGCTTTTCCTTTCTCGATTCAAATCAAATAAGTTCGTCTCGGAAAAGAATTTATTTAAGGAATTTTCTAGGCTATTTCCAGAAACAATAACAACTCTAGATATTGCAAAATTCAGTGAAATATTTTATTTATTTTGGCATGTCTCATTTGAAGAAATACCTTCCAAAATTTCGGGTGGACTGGATTTCTCTCTTGAGGCAAAAAAATCGCTTCGCGTTTTAAGAGACTTAGGCAGACGTGATTTTACGACATTGCTATTTAAATTTGCAGAGTCTTTTGGAATCAAAAGCATTTTTGACGAATCTTTTTTGAAATTTTTGGCATCATATCAAATTCGAATGGCAATTTCAAGGAAGAGATCAAGAGAGCGTAAATTTGTGGATTGGTTCAAAGATATAAAATTCATGCCCGATTCAATTTTAAATGATGATCAAAATAAAGATTGGAAAAAGCAAGCTTTGGATGCCATTTCTAAGATCCTCAAAACGGATGCACCAGACGATACAACTTTTGAAGCTTTTGTTAAATTTTCAAGCTACGAGGGAAACTATCCTGCTAGAATTATTCTCAGACATAATGAAGAAGGCGAAAGAGGATATAAAATAATTAGCGATTTTCAATTAGAACATTTAATGCCCAAAACGGGAACCGACTTTTGGTATTCAATGGCTGATGTGCTTGATGCAGAAGGTAGCGCAGATACAGAAAAATATAAATCTGTTGTAAACAATATAGGAAATCTATTTGTAATCGATGCTACAACAAACAATGAAGTAAAAAACAAGCCTTTTGACGAAAAAAAGAATTTTTATCAAAAATCTTTAAAAGACTGGTCAATTTCGAGAGTTACCAAGGAGATGACTGAATGGAAGTCAAACAATATAGAAATAAGAGCACAGCAAATTGCGGAATGGGCAAAGAGCTATTGGAGACTTTAGCTAAGCTCAAAAACCTGTCGCCATATCCGTGCGGGCGGAGTGGTAGTTGCTGTTTAGTTGTCATTATCGTATGGAAAGCTTATTTTAGGACATTATATATTAGATATATATCGAAAACAATCTTGTGAAATTTTCAT